>Ga0315282_10006285_pt1 | contig 19965 bp, 16 predicted proteins | sample YL17G07_20_MG_FD_203693 | JGI IMG/M metagenome (GOLD analysis project Ga0315282, IMG submission 203693) | Sediment microbial communities from Yellowstone Lake, YNP, Wyoming, USA - YL17G07_20 | ecosystem: Environmental > Aquatic > Freshwater > Lake > Sediment | place: USA: Wyoming | collected... | reverse complement strand
AAAAACCGGCTGCATGGAGGATTTCCGCATGCCCAATCACGTCACGTACTGGACGCCGCTCGCCGGGCCGCTGGCTTGCGGGGCGGCTCGATGGGCCTGCTCGTTTTGTTTCGGTTACAGGTTGGCGGCTGTTCTCACGCGGAGCCAAGCCGAGCTTTTCGCGTAGGCGAGATCGGGCGTCATCGCTGTCCTTCAATCGCAGTTCGCCTTCGCTAACTTCGGACAGAATCTTTTCCACTTGAGAAACCGAGAGGGCATGGTTTTCCAAGCTCCGACGGGTGAGTGTGGACTCACCGCTCCGCAGTGCCGCAGATAGAGACCGCGCCAGCCACTGTTTTAGCACGCCCACACAGCCGAGGCTTCTTTCGTAGAGAAATTCCCACTCGCTAACCAGGTCCGGTAGGATCGGCAAGGGCAACTGCCGGGCGAATGAACGCACGACGCTTATGAAGGCCTGTCGCTCATCGGCTATTTCCGCATGATAGCGAGCAAAGTGGATATCGACGCTCCGCCGACTCAATTGCCCGTTCAGGTTCCGAAAGGCGAGAAGATCGTAAGTCCCGAATAGGACGTGAACCGTGCGGGTCTGACTCGCGAGGGACTTGATCACATCCAATTGATCGAGCAGCCGCCGCCCGGAAGCCATCTTGGCCAGGTGCTGTGCTTCGTCGATCATTACCGCGACAGGACGGCGAAACTGAAGCGCTTGTTCGACCCCATAGCGGCATTGGGCGGTTGTCGGGTTGGGCCGGACGAGAGCCCGCAGCGAGGACAACTCTGTCCGCAGGTCCCGCTTGTACTCGATCAGCGGTTCATCCAGCCGTTGAAGAAGCCTCTTGAAAAGATCCCGCCAGGAGAAGTTGCCCGATTCTGGCGCCATCGCTTCGACACTCACCGCCGCAATGCGCCCTCGATCCTGTTCCACTTCTGTTCGCAGTTCATCGGTGAGGAACTGCTCGGTCCTGATTCGCAACGTGGTTTTCCCGACGCCGGTCGGCCCCGCGACAAAGATCAGGGAATTGGGTTCCGAGTCCCAAATGGCGGCGGTGAGCTTCTCCTTAGCCTCGACCAGCAGAGGATGCGCCACCGTATAAGACCGAAAGTGGGCCACCCTGGCTCTTTTAGGTCCCTCCAGAAGGCTGCGAGGGAATCCCGGCAATAAGGCCATTCAGAACTCTCCGTAGATCTCGGCGTCCGTTACCGAAGGCGCGGATTCAACGGGGATACCGTCCTCCGGCGCGGTCTCTTGTCCGGGTTGCTCTGAGCAAGCGGGCGCGGCGGGAACATTGACTCCGGCGTTTCGTGTGGCTTGGGCTTCTTGATCGCGCAGCCGCTGCGTCAAAAGAACCTCGTCGGCTTCGACCGAGTGAAGAAATATTCCCAGCTTCTTGGCAGTCATGGCGAGCCCCTGGGAGTGGCGCTGTTGCCGGCGGCGAATCTCGTTGCTCGCGAGCATCAGCTCTTTTTCAGAACGACCATGAAAGAGAGCGTAGTACTCGGAGTGGCACTCGACCCAACGCCCCTCGACATACGCATAGGCTGTGCCTGCGTCGAAGGGATCATACCGGACGGGAACCTGTTGACCCTCTATGGCCGGATCCTGAAAGCTACCTGACCAGTAATAAATATAGTTGACCTTCACGCCGCGGCTGGGCCTCACTTTGGCTGTGCCTTTTGGTGGGGCCGGGAGCGTAAGGATCATAAAATCCTGGTTGTATGGAATCCTGCACTCAGGACGGAGGCCGAAAGCTGCTAATCCCGCCTGAAAAGCCTCCCGCGGGCCTTGACCCAAAGCCGGGTGATCCATCGTGTCATAGACCTCGAACAGGTACTCTGAAAGCCGTGTGTGGAGCTCCGCAAGCGTCCAGACAGCGAGTTCTCTGGGATCAACCGACTTGGTCACTTGGCGCACGTTGCGCGTGATCTGAGTGTTGCCGCGCAGATTATGGATGAACCGGGTGTTCGTGACCCCGAACAGTCTCTCGATCGGAGAGCCGAAGCGAGCCTTCGCAAAGGGCCTCGTTTTCTTCGTACACTGGTACCTTGCCAGCAAGGTTTCGAGGTACGTGCTCTTGAACTCAGGGCCTCCATCGAGAATCGTAATTTGAGGAAGCCGGGCATGCCGGCGCACGCACTCCCGCAAGATCATCATGCACGAGCGGTAGCTGGGCTCATCAAAGGTGAGATAGAAGGCCAGGATACGGCGGGAGAATGCGTCCGTCAGAAGGGTCATCCAAGGCCGGCCGAGAATGCGACTCGTGTGTGAGCTTACGACCTCTACATCCAACTGCGTGTGATCAATGTGTCCGATCTCAAAAGGGCGGTCGCCGTGGCGCGGGGTCGTTTGGGTCAGCTCCCAGTATAATGGCTCATGTTGATATGCAGCGCGGGGCCCCTGCCGCTTCAAAGCCTGTTCGAACTTAGGCCGTCCTGGTACGGCGCGGCAAAAGGTGACGTAACTGGGCGCTCGGACCCCCTTCTCATCTGCCTTTCGCAACAGCCCCGCCCATGCGGCAAACCTGGATTTCTGCTTAAGGGTTTCGTAGTCGTTCCTAATGAACTCGTCCAGCAAAGCCTGACTCTCGGCGGATAACTTTCTGCCGCGGTTCCCGCGCTGCCTGATATTCGGAATCAATCCGACGTACCCGCACTCGTATTTCTCTCTGGCTTGCCTGAAACACGCCACCCAAAAACGTAGCGTCCTTCCCGGTACCGCCTCCACTCCGGCAAGCCGCTCGCCGTTCAGGTGCCGCTGGACGATCTCATAGCGGCGATTCGCCACCTTCAAGTCGTCCTCGCTTGCCTCCGCAAAAATCTGAAACACCCTCGACTCAGAGGAGCCACCCCGATCGGCAGCCGCAATCCGACCTTCTCGGACTAGCCCCTCAAACGTCTCAAGAGGAACCTCTGTGAAAGCGCCGTCTTCTCCCAGCAGGCTGACCCTGCGCTCGCCTAGGTTCACAATTCTCCAAGCCCTGGCATCCCACGTGAACGAACTCCCCGCAGCAAGGCGAACAAACGGCTGAGAGCTCGCAGCGCTCATTTGACCCTCGATAGCCCTCGCCGCCCTCACTGATTCTGGATTGGGAAAGACGCGTACCTTATCGGGCTCGACAAGGACGGCAGAATCGAGATCCACCGAGAGGTCGCCAGCCGCAATCAGCCGGTAAATATCGTCCCGGCTGGCGGTGGCTTGGGTTCGCTCAACCAGATCGTTCAGCGAGAGGCCGGGGCTCGTGACGACCTCGGCCCGCACTTGCTTGCGGGCCGTCGGGACCACAGTGCCCGCTTCAAAGCGCCAGTAGTCGTCCAGGAACTGCACGTTACGTTGAAAGGTCCAGTTAATTTCGGCCGATGAACGAAACCGGTAGTAAAGCCCGAACTTGGCGGCATAAGCTTCTCCGGGAGGGCATCGCCAGCGGCCGCCCTCCCGCTGATAACGGTACGGGCTCTTCTCCGCGAGCCTGTTCAACTCGCTCTCGGCCTTGCACTCTTCCCAGCCCGCCGAACTTCTGCGCATGACGAAGAAGTCGGGCGTGTGCGAGACGAGCAGGCCCTTCCCATTGGCCGCCTTATACTCGAGCCGAATCGAGCTTGGCTGGTCGTAATATTCCAGCACGTCGCCATCGTGTTCCATCTGGTAAATGAAGGCCAGCTCGACGCGATGACTTTCAAATTGGATCGTTACACCCATCTTACGGCTGGGATAGCGGCCGCTGACATTGTGGCGTCCGCCGCCAACTCGGCGCGCGGGGTCGGAGCGTCGAATCTGGGCAACCATCTCCTGTGCCTCGCGCGACAGGCTCAGCCGACCACACCAGGAGGCAAAATCCTCTTCGCTCAGCACACTCGAGACCTCCTATAATCCCGCCTTTCAACCCCTGCTTTTCCGCCGAGATCGCCGCTCGTACTTCAGCGCCAGCGTGTATCTTTGGCCGGCCTCTGCAATGAGTTCTTGAAGACGTCGGCCATTGTGGACGGCCCGTTCCACCTCTGGCGCAAGCTCGTCCGGCACGTAGATGACGAACCGCCGCTTGCCATTGCGGCCATAAAGGGCATAGCTCGGGTGCCCCTCGCCCGTCTCGCAGAGGCGGCATTGCTTTCGAATGCAAGGACTCCTCCGCAGCGAGATTGATCCCGTCGCCACCGGCCACAGCTCAGCGATCGCAGCCTGGAACCATTCTTTCACCCGCTCTGGCCTTTCGCGGCTTTGCATAGGTGCATAGTTGCACACATTAGAACGCATTGCAACAACTTTTTAGAGAAACGGACTCGCGGAACAACGGCTCACTGTTCGGTTGCTATCGAAAGGGGAGGAACGTTCGAAGCCCGGTCGATGATCGAATACCCAATGGCGGCGTAGCCCTTCAAGCGCCGCTCATACATCCTCATCAGCACAGGTACATCCACATCGACATAATCGTAGACTTCAACCACCCGCTTGTTATCGTGGATCCGGTGAAGCCGGCCGACGTACTGTTGGAGAGTGCCCCGCCACGAAATCGGCAGGGCCAGGAAAAGCGTATCTAGCCGGGCGTCGTCGAAACCTTCGCCAAGATAACTGCCGGTCGCCAGGATGACGCGCGGCTCGTTCTCCGGCACTTGGGCCAGTGCTTCTGCGGCGCTTTGACGCTGCCTTTTGCCCATACCACCCTTGAGCACGAACAGGTTCTTCACTGAATCCCGGAGTCGGTCAGCAAAATACCTGAGATGCTCGGTTCGCCCTGTTAACAGGAGGGGTGATCGGCCTGCAGCAAGCGCTTGGACGATGTCGTGGGCGATCTGTTCATTCCGCGCCGCGTCGGTCACCAGCGACGCGTACAAATCCTGGATCGTCACCTCCGTTATGTCCCTTTCCAGGCGGAAGCCCGTGTACCGAGGAATTACTTTGTGTTCGAAGGGCGTTTCTTCCGTCATCTGCCGTGCACTTAGGCTGAATTGAATCTTCCCGCACTGCATATAAATGATCGGCTCATGTCCGTCCTTCCGCGTGGGCGTCGCTGTCAGGCCAAGCACATACCGAGCCTTGAGCTGTTTCATCACCTGCTCGAAAGTGAAAGCGGAAATATGGTGGCACTCATCCACGATCACTTGGCCATACTCGGCGACCAGATCCTTAACCTCACGATGCCGATATAGGCTTTGCAGAAGAGCAACGTCGATGCTACCGGTGCGCTCCGTTTTCCCTCCGCCGATTTGGCCGATCGCCGATAACGGCAAGTTTAGAAACACCGCCAGGCGTTGCCGCCACTGATCCAGCAACTGCTGCCGATGGACGACAATTAAGGTGTTGACCTTTCGCCGGGCAATCAGCCAGGCGGCTACAGCAGTCTTTCCGAAGGCCGTGGGGGCACACAAAATCCCTTGGTCATGGTCTCGAATCTTCGAAACTGCCTCTTCCTGGCGCGGGCGAAGTTGGCCGTGGAAGTCCACCATGATGGGTGTGCCCGCAAAGCGTTCGTCAGACACTTGCGGCTCGATACCGTGGGCTTTGAGAAGCGCCTGGACTTCCGCCAGGCACCCTCGCGGCAGTCCGATGTGGTTGGCAAATTCCTCTCCACAACCAATCACTCTCGGCTTGTTGAAGGTTGAAAGCCGCAGGGATTGGGCCTTGTAGAACTCGGGGTTCTGAAAGGCAGCCAGCCGCAACAGACGATTGAGCAAGGCGGAGGGTAATCCCTGCTTCTCGATATAAAGAAGGTTCGCACGAACAATCTGAACGCGTTCGGGAAGGGGCCCTTGAACGGGTCTTTCCATGCGCCTCCGGGAAGGCGGCAACATCCAAGGGTCGGCCTGGTCCTGGTCGGTGAGGCTGATCCGAACGCCGATTACGTCACCCCGCCGCGTGGCGTCCTCAACCAAGCCTTCAACTGCACTACTACTCATCCGTTGTACGGTTGCCAGATAGCTCCACTGATCCTGGTACGGGTTAAATTCTGCGTCTACAAAAACGCTATTCCCCGCCTCCCGAGGAATCTTTTGCAAAGGAAGGGCAATCAGATTCCCGAGCCCTCCCTTCGGCATGGTGTCCTGATTCGGAAAAAGCCGGTCGTAGGAATCAAGGCCAACTTGGTGGCGGCGTTCCATCGTCCGGGTCAGAAGGGAGCATCCAAGTTTCCGGGCGATCGCAGCCGGAATCGTGCTCTCAAAAAAGATCCATACGTGCCCGCCACGGCCTGACCGGGAGCGCTCCAGGGAGGCGGGAACACCCATTTCGTGGCACGTCGCGAGAAAGGCAGTAGCATCAAGCCGCCACGTCTTCTTATCGAAATCAACCGCCAGGAACCAGCACGTCTCATCCGAGAGCAAAGGGTATATCCCAGCCGTTAACTCCCCACCCAGGTGCTTGCGAATCACTTCGTCAGTCAGGGGCAGTAGTTTGCGAGTCCGGCGATCCACCTTTCTCCGGTCTTCCGGCGAACTCGCCAGATACGCTTTCCAGTCACGTTCCGCAGCCGGCATATAGCCATGTCGCCCGTTGGGGCTTTCCCAGCGCACCGCATACACGTCCTCCCGCCCCCGGAAGAGACTTCGGAAGAGACTGATCTTGGCTTCCGGACTTGAGCGATGATTTACGGTCCCTGCGCCGCTTCCAGGCTCGGTGGGAGAGGTCGGAGGAATCTTGGCGTGCTGCGGTGGCAACGGAATTCCATGCTCGAAGAGAAGCCGCCGCAGGCGATCGTTTTCTTCCTCGAGACGTTCGCACTTTACCAGCATCGCTTCGAATTCTTCCGGAGAATGCTTACCCCGCATCCCGGTGACTCCTCGCCGAACCTGCCTTCAAGATTAGCCGATAACTCCGGGTGAGCAAAATCAGAACTTGTCCCAGCGCGCTTCGGCAGAGTTTTCGATCGACTGCACCCGCGGCAAGCTTATGGTTTAAAAACGCGCTTTCGGTAAGGTTATGGCTTAAACAAGATAGAAAGCGATCAGACTACATCCTGAAAAGAAAGGACTTAGCAACCCGCGAGCGGCAAGGTTATGGCTTAGACCCGGCAAAAATATCCCTTAAGTGACACAGGCGAATCCGACGGCTGGCCAGGCACTCCGGCTCAAAGCTGAAGGGCTGGGCTATGCGCTGCGATTACTGGACGCATTCGAACCGGAGTTCCGCGAACTGGTAGATTGCGCGAGTCGCGCCGCAACGGACGGGGCGATCCAACGATGACTCGCGGTAGTAGCACGGACACAGCGAAAGGAGATGTGGAATGTCGAAATATGGGGTCACAAGTACGGTCCTTATCGAGGAGAGATATCTCGTAGAGGCACTCAAGGAGATGGGCTACAAGGTCGAGGTCCATCCCGAGGGCGCGCAACTGAACTCCTATTACTCCGACCAGGAACAGAAGGTGGCTAACATCATCATCCGGCGCGCCCAGTTGCAAGGGGCCTACGGCGACATCGGGTTTGCCCGCCAACCGGACGGTCGACTCGCCATGATCACCGACGAACTGGACGAGCACCGCGGCTACGGTGCCAAGTGGCTTGGACGCGTCCAGCAGCTCTACAAGGAGAAGCAAACACTCGCAATGGCCAGAGCCAAGGGTTACATCTTGAAGAAGCGCGAGGTGATCCAGACCTCAGAAGGTGAGCAGGTGCGGCTGCAATTTGCCGTGCGGAGGTAAGCCACGATGCAGGAAAAGACGATCACGATCACCATCGACGAGCGAGGAAATTCGACCCTCGACCTGAACGGTTTCGCAGGACAGGACTGTGAAAAAGTGTTTGATGACTTTCGTGGCGGGGACGTTGTGAAACTTGAACGGAAAAAGCCCGTCTATTACACCGGCCATCAGGTCGAGCGCGAAAAGAGCCAGCGGTGAAAGGGGCCTGCCATGCTTCTCCATGCGTTGATTCCCGCCAGCCACGCTAATGGCCCAGGTCTCCGCGCTGTGGTGTTTTTACAGGGATGTACGCTCGGTTGTGCTCGCTGCTGGAACCCTGAAACCCATCCGTTTCGAGGCACGGAGGTCACGATTGACGCCGTCGTACAGGAAGTACTTCGTGCACACACGGAGCATACCTTGGAAGGTGTCACCTTCTCAGGCGGCGAGCCGATGCAGCAAGCAGATAGCCTGCTGGCGTTAATGCAGAGCCTGCGGTACCAAGCGCCAGAGCTAAGCGTCGGCATGTTCAGCGGCTACACGGAACGCGAACTCGACCGTGGGCTCTACTGGACTTGGGAAGGGCTATCCCTTCCTGAAAAGCGAAGTTTGTGGAAGCAAGTCCGCGGGCTACTCGACTTCGCCGTCCTCGGTCGTTTCAATGCGGCTCAGCCATGTAGCCTGCCGCTGCGCACAAGTCGTAACCAGGTTCTGCGGCTGTTCAGCGACCGCTATACTGCTGGAGATTTCAGGGAAGACTTTATTGAAGTCAGCATTCATGACGACGGTCGAGCAGAAGTAACCGGCTTCCCGGTCCTCGGCTGGCGCTGGTAGAGCCCTCCTTGGCTTGCCCGATTACTTTCCACTGTTGAGTCTTTTGCGAAAGGAGCACCGAATATGATTCGGTCTATGGAGGAGTTTGCGTCGGCGTTCAACGCCGCGCGCTGTGTCTCAACTCCGCTTGTCGCAGTGCGCACGGCGGACCCGGCAAGTACAACGCACTTCGTCATCGAGACTCTCAGCCAAGACGGCGGGCTTCCTGCGCTCCTCGGGTGGGATGTGATGCGAGGCCTCTACGCGATCAGCAGGGACAGCAGCGATGAATTGGGGCGAGTGTTGGGTGACCGTGAGGCCGTGACAGTGGGGCCGGAGGACGCCCTGCTCCTGGCGCAACAGCTTCGCGAGGACGGGCTTCTGCTCTACGCCAACGCCCACCGATTCTGGAACGAACCCGGTGTGATGCAAGGGATCTGGAACCTGCGGGATCCCTTCAAGGCGACGGGCCGAATGCTGGTCCTGCTGGCGGCGCCCGGCGCGACGTTGCCGGCGGAAGTGGGGCAGGACGTTCTCGTTCTCGATGAGCCTCTGCCGTCAATCCGTCACCTGGAGAGGATCGTCCAGGAGACTTTCAAGGCGGCCGAACTGCACGAGCCTGAGCGCTGCGTGATCGATAGAGCGGTAGATGCCTTAATCGGCCTGGCTGCCTTCCCGGCGGAACAGGCGCTGGCGATGTCGCTAGTCAAGCGCGAGCTCGACGCGGAAGACCTTTGGGAGCGCAAGCGACAGATCATCGAACAGACGCCGGGCCTTTCGGTGTGGCGAGGCGGTGAGACCTTTGAAGATATTGGTGGGGTCGAGAACGTCAAGAGTTTCCTTCGGGCAGTGCTCGCGGGCGTCGATTCTCCCCGCGTTATCGTTTTCATTGATGAGATCGAGAAGGCGTTTGCGGGAACGGGCACCGACCTCTCCGGCGTAAAGACAGAAATGACGGGGACGATCTTGACTTACATGCAAGACCGAGAAGCCGATGGGGCCGTGTTCATAGGGCCGCCCGGCAGTGCCAAGAGCGCGACGGCGAAGGCCACGGGCGGCACGGCAGGAATTCCCACGATTGCTTTCGACCTGGCGGCCATGGAGAGTTCTCTCGTTGGCGCCTCGACCGAACGGCTGCGCACGGCGCTCAAGATCATCGACGCGGTCTCGCAAGGGCGGATGCTGTTCATTGCGACCTGCAATTCGATCGCGAGCCTGCCTCCCGAGTTGCGCCGGCGCTTTACGCTCGGCACGTTCTTCTTCGACCTGCCAACGGCCGAAGAGCGCGAGACGATCTGGCGCATCTATCTCAAGAAGTACGACGTGTCGGGCGACCTGCCAGACGATGAAGGCTGGACAGGTGCTGAAATCAAAGAGTGCGCGCGGAAGGCGCACCGACTGGGAATGACCATCGCTGAGGCCTCGCGCTACATCGTTCCGGTTTCGCGTTCCGCGGGTGAGCAGATCAAAGCGCTTCGGCAAATGGCGTCCGGGAAGTTTATCAGCGCCTCGACACCGGGCCTCTACCGTTACGAGGAGGAAGCCGGTGCGTCGGGGCGGCGCGTGATCCGCCGAAACGAACCTGTGACCCTCCTGCCACCATCGAAATCACAGGCCTGAATATCGGTCGCCAGACGTTGCATGGGTCGCCGAGGGATTTCCTGTAGCGAGGACCAGTGCCTGTTGGCAAGGCAACCAGCTGGTGCGTAAAAGTTCGGCCCTCGCGCGGCTCAGAGATAGATATGGAGCGCATGATAATGACGAAGCTTTATCTGATCAAGGCTCATGGCAAAGAGTGATGACTCTCGGCCTTTGCAGCGAAGAGAACACTTAGCCTCCCAGCCCGGCGTCGCGGGGCGGGTTTTACAACAATTTCCACGTCACTCCCTAAGCTTGTTAGGCAGCGCAGTAGCCGTCGCTCTGAAACCCCTCGAAATTGTCCTTTGAGCAGTTTCGAAATCTTCGGTTGACTCAGGCCCAGCAGTTCTGCCGCTTTGTCTTGGGTGAGGCCGCGCTGCCGGATAATGTCTCCAATCTTCGTGACGAGCTGGGCCCTCACCATCAAGTCGTCCGGATCTGGGTAGCTTAGGTCGGCGTACACATTCCGACTGCCTTCCTGAATAGGAATGCCGTGGATCATCCGTTCCTTTCTCATGATTCCAACTCCCTGGCAGCGTCTTCGGCCGCCTTCAATCTTTGCCGGATTAAATCAAGGTCAGCTTTGGGCGTAGCGATGCCTCGCTTTGCTTTTTTCTGAAATACGTGGAGGACAAACACAGCGCGCTCGAAGCGCACCGTATACACTGCCCGATAGCTGCTTCGCTCCCAATCCTCCACAATTTCCAACACACCTGCCGACCCGAACCCCTTCAACGGCTTGGCTTGCTCGTGCTTCCTGCCGATCTGCGCCAGGTAGAGCGCATACCCGAAAACGTCAACAACGTCTTCAGGAAGCGCCAGCAAATCCCTCTTGCTGCTCCCCACCCAGTACAGCGGCTTCAGCTTCGGGGGTTCCTCCATCACCACTTCCAGAGTATACCCAAACAGGCATACTCGCAAGTTCAATCCACTGCTTGTCGGCTCGTGGTCGCACAGCCTTCTTCTATATGACAGTTCATCCTCACAGGACCGTAGGACACTTCCTTCTTGGAGTTTAATTCATGGCAACAGCACCGATGACCGCTAACCTTGAAACGCCGGGCGAGGATCTGGCTCGGAAGACCGTCTTCGTCAAATTGCGCCTGGGCGCACTGGGGAACAGTCGCAAAGTAAGCTCGGCCCAAGTTGAGGTGGATGCGGACAAGAACCTCATTAGGGTGACCAAAACCCTTCTCGACTCGCCGGAACTTCAAGCGATCCGCACGCTCGACGGGGAGGTCCGTCATTTCCTCTACGATATGAGCCTGCCGTTCGAGGTCGGCATTCATCTGCTGCCTCTGGGTTTAGTAGAGGGGGTTGACGAGAAGCTGCGCGAATTCAAGGGGAAGCGTGGCGAGTTAGTGGAATCGTTTCTCAACGCCTACCCGCGCCTGTGCCAGGAGGCGGCTGGGCGACTCCGCACGCTTTATAACCCTGCTGACTACCCGCCAGTGGACGAGGTGCGCTCCCATTTCACCTTCAACTGGCAGTATGTCAGCTACGGAGTGCCAGACCAACTTCGAGAAATCTCGGCTCAAATCTTTCATGAGGAACGCGAAAAGGCCGTTGTGACAATGTCAGAAGCCTGCTCCGAGATTCAGCAAGTGATGCGAGCCTCCCTGCTCGAACTAGTGGGCCACCTGCGAGACCGCTTGGCCGATCGGGAGGATGGCAAGCCGGAGCGACTACGCGAATCTACCGTGCAGAAGCTCCGCGATTTCCTGGGCACGTTCGACTTGCGAAACGTGGTAAACGACCAGGAGTTGAAGGAGCAGGTCGAGCGGGCGCGCGCGCTGCTGGTTGGAACGACCACAGATGCCATCCGTAATACAACCGAGCTGCGGTCGCGGGTCCGGGGAGGAATGGCGGAGATCGCGGACCGGTTGGCAACGATGGTGTCGGACCGCGTGGGGCGGAAATTCCGGTTCGAGACGTAGAGCGTTTTGGGGAGGACATCTTTCAGCGAGGCTCGATCTTACCCTGGGTAATGTCGCGGACTGCCGAAATGCTCCCTATCACACGTGTACGAGTCGAATCCCAGCGTGGCAGCATGGTGTATTGAAGCCATCGGAAAGACCCCTTTTTGGTCCGGATGCGAATTTCGCCGCGTGTTCTTTCCCCTGCTAGGAAACAGGCTACAAGATCAGCGATGATCTCCCGATCGCTCTCCTGCATTAAAAGGTCTTGCACCAGAACTGGCCACCCGCCTGCGTCTTCAAGGTCTTCGACAGTGTACCCCGTCACCTCCTCAAAACCCGCGCTCGCCCAGCGTGTTACAAATCGACCATTAATAATCCGCGCTGTAGCTATGAAATCTACGCGGCCCATCTCTTCGTAGACTCGTCTGATTTCTTCCGGGTCGGGAGGAAGGGGTGTGAAGTGATTTCTCTCAGAAAATCGCGCCCCTCCTGAAGCTGCTTCAGGATGAAGGTCCGCCAGCTCATCTCGAATCAATTTGTAGCCAATATCCGTGAGGCGAACAGCGCATGACCCATTTTCCGTCACAATCTGATGGGATTTGAGCCCTGCCAGAACTTTCTGGACCAACCGATTGTCTGCCCCCAGAAACCTGAATCGTTTGTACTGGTTTCTGGTCAGAGCGTCTTCGTAGAGCTCCGCCAGCGAGAGTAGGATCTCCGCCCGGATTTGGGGCTCAGTCACCTTTAAGCTCCCGCGCAAATTACTCGGTATCTACATTCTGACCCATGGAATTCAAAAACAATTATACCAACCGGGGTCGCGGTGCTGCCAGTGTTCCCCGAGAACTTGCCGGAGGAGATTATGGCGTGCAGACGACGGCGACATGTGGAGCGAACCCACCGAGGTGATGGATGACACGACTGATTGATCGCCAACGGCGGTTGGTGTTGGAGACGCCGCTACTGATCGGCAAGCGGCCGTTGGTTGTTCTTGTCGAGCTCTGGGGACTCGACCTTCGTCAGAAGGGGCACCGTCAGTGTATTTCCATTACGTGGGCGCAGGTTTGGAATCGAGCCGCAATCATTGCCGCGGAGCGGAAGTGCGCTGAGCGCAGCAAGCGAGGTTCGATGAAAGGAAAAGTGTTCGCGAAAGGAGACAAAAGATCATGAGCGTCAATAAGGTGATCTTGGTAGGACATCTTGGAAAAGACCCGGAAGTGAAATACACGGCTTCCGGTGCCGCCGTTTGCCGCTTTTCGCTGGCGACGAACGAGACCTTCAAGAACAAGGCGGGCGAACCTCAGAAGCAGACCGAGTGGCACTCGATTGTGGCTTGGGGAAAGCTGGCTGAAATCTGTGGCGAGTACCTCACCAAATCCAAGCAAGTGTACATCGAAGGGTCCATTCGCACTGGCAAGTGGAAAGACCGCGACGGCAACGAGCGCAAATCGTACGATATCGTTGCCCGGTACATGCAGATGCTTTCCCCATCCGCGAACGGCAATGGCGCAAAGGGTAAAAGCGACGGAGGCAACCTAGCGCCTCAAGGGTCAGCGGAAGATAACCCCTTCGAGCAAGAGAACGTGCAGGATACTGGGACTCCCTTTTGAAACCGGTATCCAGCGTTCGGCTGTGGTGAGCTGAGGAAGGAAATCACTCCTCTCATCCTCTCCCTTTGTCGATTTCAATCCCGCCTTGAGATATCGCGATTATACGCAGCACTGCCGAAAGGTCACAGTGGATCGCGCGGAGTTGCGGTTCATTTTCGTAAGAACGGAATTGGTGCCCCCGCTCGTCGTGAGAGGTGTGGAGCGACACCGCATTTGCACCCGGCGCGGTGTGGCTCGACGACGATCTCGATTTGGTTGCGTCGATTCGCAACCATTGAGCACCGACTGCCTGATGCGCTGCCCCCTAGTCCCAGCGCCAAGCGTCTTGGTCATCTTGCCAACGCTTTGCCTTGCGAGCAGTTGGTGGCTGATGGCTCATCGGAGGTACTTCACGAGGTGCATCGGCCACCGGTATAGCAATCCGGGGGTTCGAAAGGCCATGAGCCACCGCTAGGAAGGCCATGTCCGCAGGCGAGACCCGAAGATTTTGCTTCGCGTACAGGTCGTCTGGCCTTTGCAGGTCAACGCACTTGTGCGGGGCGCAACCACCTCGCAGAGGGCTCTTCCGTAGGTACTCCGTTACTGCGGGCACAAGGCTGCCTCCCCCGATGAAGAAGATTGAATGGTCTGTCCATGCGCTCTGCTCTGCCGGTGCGGACAGCTTGGGGAGCGCTCGGCGCCACGCCTCGCTGTACGCTGAGTGAATCTCGTCCAGCGTGGGCCTCAATGTTGAAACGATTCCAGAGCGCTCCATGAGTCTCTGTTCCTCGCCGCGGATAGACGCTGGATTCTGGTTCGCTAGATTGGCGGCGGACAGAATGGACCGGTCGATCGCATCCATGCCAACGGGCTTCGAGCACGCTCCGAAGAAAGCGATGCGTTCTCTCGTTTGATAAGCCGTCTGCGGATCGGCCACGATCCGGAAGATACTCGCGTTTGTCGTCCCTGCCCCTATATCGATCTTGGCATACGGCCCATCGGGGACCGCTGGCGATTGAAACGGCCACAGCAAAGCAGCCTCGGCCTCCATCCTGATCCAGTCGCGGAGGTCCTTGTCGACAATGGCAGGCTTAGAACATACTGCGGCAATCGCCGAGTCCAGATTCCTACGCGCCTGTGCGCGCGAAATGCGTTCGCCCTCCATCGGTTTCTGCTGATACAGCTGAAAGGCCACTCTCGCAATATGCAAGAAGGATTCCCTCAGTTGACGATCGTCGAAGAAACTTGTTGGGATCCCCATCGTCATCGAAAGCCTAAAGGCCGGAGCGTGTGATCTGCCGAAGGTCAGCCGCCAAAAGCGATGCCCTGATTCTCGTGCTGCGATGGCTTGATGTCCAAGCGACAGTAGGAACCACACCGACAAGATGGCCAAGTCCTGCTCGGAAAAGCCCTCGGGCAGTTCAGGGCACGGAACGAAGCAGTATTTCTCGTACTGTCCTTTGGCCCCGCCAGCCACGCGCATCTTTATGCTTTCGAGCCACCGAACCTCGGCACGTGTCGCGTCAGGTATACAACCAAATATCAAATCAGACGTGGTCACGCCGACTGCGGAGGGAATGCGAAAATCTTCTTTGCGGAAGATGACGTAGGCTTTCTCACCCCCGGGTGCCTGGAAGTCGCGGAGCACCAATTTCGATGCACTGGTACCGTAGTCGACGCCTAAGTGGAACCGCTCAGTCATTGCGCGCCCCCGAACGCAAATCAAGAAGCCCGACGGCCAGTTCCTCGTGCTCGGTGCCTCTCCACACAAGGGTCTGCGACTCTTGGTCTAACGCCCCGAGTTCCCGCTCAGCCTTTTCCAGACGGAACTGCGCCATACGAACAGCGAAATCGCCGGCCTGCCGTTGAACGAGCCCTCCGAGTCTGGCCTTTGCGCGGTTTACCAGGAAATCCAGCGTCGCTTTGCGCGTTGCTGCCTGCAGCTGACGCCTGGCTTGTTCCAGCCGCGCTTCCTTCGCGTTCCACTCCGTCTTGATCTGCTGAAGGCCGTTTGTCAAACGCTCGCGCAAGCGTTGCAGATCCTCGGCCGGGATCGGATCCAGCCCGGCGTCGCTCCCGTGGTCGAGAAGCTCGATAATGAGGGGCGTCGTCAGGTCCGGCTCAGTGTAGACCGAGCCACCATTCAGGTCCGCGAAGATCCCTACAAGCCTGGTTCTTGGACTCTGACCCTCAAAATGTATGCCGGCTACCAGAAAGCCGTAGAGGCTCGGTGGCAGGCGATTGCTGGCAAGCGACAGACAGAACGCCGAGCTGTGCGTTTCCATTCCGCTGCCCATCTGGCTTACGGCAAATCGAACAAGCGGATGGTGCAGGTGGAGGAGGTCCGCACGGGTATGGGTGTAAGCAGCCTGGCGGGAGAGTGTGATCGGGACAGGGCCGCTGGCGAGCCGCCGGACGAATGAGATCGCGTCTGCGCCTATGCCGGCTGCAAAGGACTCGATATCGGTAGCCAGACGCCTGAGATCTACATCCACTACCTTACGCAGCGTCTCCAAGGGTAACTGGCATCCGCTGAACCGCTTTGCAAGGAATCGGTTCAGGAAGAGTAGCAGTTCCTTCTCCGCAGGAATTTGCCTTTCTCCGATGACAGCCTCTATTTCATCCATCAGGGCCTGATCGGCGGCGAGCAGTCCGTCCATCCTAGAAAGCATCGTCTTCGCCTCAGTCACGCGCCGAGCCAGCACAGTTCCTCGCTCCTCTACAAGCCGCTCCAGTTGCTCGTTGGTAAAATCTCCGCGCAGGGCCTGCTCCGTAAGACGCTCAATTTCCTCGCCAATGATTTCGTCCAGCTCTCCGATGGAATTACGGAAGATCTCGATTTTATCGAGCAGCCGTTGCAGCACTCTTTCCTCGATCGAACCGGCGATGATCAGATTTCGGATTACAATGCGCTCGGCCTCTTGGCCGATGCGATCGACCCTTCCGATCCGCTGCTCGACGACCATGGGATTCCACGGGAGGTCGTAGTTCACGACGACGGACGCCTTCTGTAGGTCGAGACCTTCGCCACCGACCTCCGAGGTGAGCAGAACGAGGACCTCGGGGTTTTCCAAGAAATCATCAATCGCGTCCTCCCGATCAGGAATCGAAATGCCGCCATGAATCATTCGGTTGCGGATGTCGCGTTCCGACAGTCTGCATCTGAGATACTCAAGCGTCCTACGGAAGAAGGAAAAGACGATGACCTTTCGGCGCCGATGGCCTATCCGTTCGTCGGCCGTCCACAGGAGTTCCAGTTCCTCAAGAAAGCGAGCGAGCTTTGAATCAGGTTGCGAGGAGCTTTCGTAGAGACGAACAAGACGGTGTAGCTCGCCCCGCGCCGGCCCGGACCATGCGGATATGTCTTGAATCCTCGCGTTCCCCGGCTCCTCTTCTTCCTCTTCCTCAATTTCACGTGAGAAATCCACCGGCTGCGCCCTGTCGCTCAGACGCTCGGAAAAGTAACGTATGGCGGCGGGGATGCAGCTCGCAGTGATTCGGTAGGCCATCAGCAAACTCATCCGAAAGCCCCAAGAATCAACTGCTGTCGGCCAAGCCTCTCGACAAAGCTCTTCCACGCTGTTATAGATCTCCTGCTCGGCGTCCGTAAGCGTGATTCGCGTCCAGCTCGCATCGCGCTCTGCCCGGTTCGTCATTGCCTCGGTCTTGCGTGTTCTTGAAAGGATGTGGGCGAGCGGGCTTAGCCGGTCGAGATCCAATTGCAAATCGATCAGGTCGCTCTTCGCTGAACTCGGCGACGACAAGCGTTCCCGCACCGACCGTGCGAAACCTGCTTCCCCGACGGCCCTACCAACCCGGCTGCTGAGAAAGGCGTCCAGCGAGTCCCGGGCACTCACGAAGTCTGGCGGGCGAGCCGCGAGAGACCGCTGCGCCCTCAAGAGTACCTGGTTAGCATCCATCTGATCTTGAAACACCGGCCATTCGGCAAATTCTTCGGGGGACAGGAGACGCAACAGATGCCACAGATCCTCAAGGCGGTTCTGAACCGGGGTCGCAGACAACATCAGAACGGTGTCGGCGCACTCTGCGCATAGCACTTCGCCTATCTTGTGCTGCAAAGTTTCGGGGTTCCGCAGGCGGTGTGCCTCATCAAAGATCAGGACGTCTATCGGTAGTCTTGTCTTATCGATCACTTCCCGGACCTCCTCCGGCCGAATCGTGTCGTACGAGAGGATCCAGCGGAAGGGGTCTAGTTCGCGGCCCGCCTGGATGCGTTCGGCTTGACGCACGAGGTCGGCGCCTCTCACAATCTCGAACGTCTCATCGAAACGCGTTTGCAGCTCGCGCTTCCATTTGGGAGCCAGCCGCGCAGGCACTACGATCAGGACTCGTTCTATCGCCTGGTGTGCTTCGAGCTCACGAAGTACATAGCCCGCCTCGATGGTTTTTCCCAAGCCAACGTCGTCAGCGATCAAGATCCTCTTCCCCGAGTTATCCAGGAATTTCAGCAGGGGCTTGAATTGATGCGGGTAAAACAATGTCCGAGATGTCGCGAACGAGTGGGCAATACGCGCTGGCGGTTGGCGCAGCCGATGCAATGTCAGAGTAACGATGAAGTGCTCAATACCTGAAACCCGGGCGCGACTCAGTGCTTCCCAGGGTGTTTCGATCGGCTGGAATGGCTCAAGAATTCCTTCTGGAACGCCGCGGATCTGCGCGCCGAATTGCACACTGTATTCCCATTCATCGCTCTGCGTATTCCAGTGAGATTTCCGTACAATTCCGATTGCCTCCGGCTGGTTCTTGCGCCGCACTAATGCGCCTTCCGCGAATTGTGAAGTGGGATTTGCCATCGGAGCACGGGTTTCGATATTGCCGCCCAGCAGCCTCACAGAATACACCCAGGAGGGATTTCAGCGCAGCTTTTTTATTCACCACTTTCGACAAGCCTTGAAAACGGGTCGCTGCCGAGCTGCTTCGAGCAGGCACGGAGTGCGGATGCACACCAGTTGCCCAAAGCGCCCTCGGCGGCGCCCACCCAGGAGGCGAATGCCATGAGTCAGTCCGTCACTCCGGTGGAAAATATCCAGAGTCTACTCGTCCAGTCTAAGACACAGATCGTCAAATATCTGCCGCGGCACCTCGACGCCGACAAGATGATTTACGTCGCCCTCGAGACGGTCCGCGCGGACTCTTTCTTGCGCCAGTGCGAGCCGTTGAGCATCGTCCAGGCAGTCCTCGAAGCTTCGCAGCTTGGCCTGATGCTCGGCAACAAGCTGGGACATGCATACCTGGCACCCAGACGCGACAAGAAATCCAACATCCTGAAATGTCAGCTTCTCATTGGCTACCGCGGTTTCATTGCTCTGGCACACCGCACCGGGAAGGTGTCGAGCATCTTTCCGGCCATCGTTCACCAAGGCGACCAGTTCTCGCTGAAGCTTGGCACCGGGCGTCAGCTCGGGCACGTTCCGTTGCTTGACCCGGCGAAGCGTGGCGAGTGGATTGGCGCCTACGCGGTCGTTGAGTTTCGAGATGGCCGCACCGATTTCGAGTGGATGACGCGCCAGGAGATTGAGAAGGTCAAGCAGTGCTCGGAGTCGGCGGGCGAGGCGTGGAGCCCGTGGCGGCGGTTCGAAGACGAGATGATCAAGAAGAGCCCCATCCGGCGGATGGCCAAGCGGCTGTGCCTTTCGAGCGAGGACATGACGCTGGTCGAAGCGGCGGTGCGCGACGAGTACCGCGAGATGGGGATCGAGGAAGAGCAGGCTGCTGTTCCGGCCACTCATCAACCGCAGCGGCAGCTTCCTCGTGCGAGTTTGACCGGTCAGGGCAAGCTGGCTCCGAAGCCTTCAATCGCTGAACCGCAGCGCAAGAAACAGCCCGCGCCAAGCAACGGTAATGTGGCAGACCGGCCTACGCCTGCCGGCGCTGAGAATGGGAAGACTTCTCAATTGCCGGCTCCCGTTGCATCGCAACCGCAGTCGAGCGCGACACAAAACGGGCGGGAGCGACCTGGCACAACAGTACGAGGCTTCGTCGGCTCATCCGAGCCAGATGCTTCGGGCAATACGATCCACCGCAACGGCAATGGTGTCGAGTACGTGGTTTTCAAGATGCGGCAAAACGGGACGGCGAACACGATCTACTGCAACAACCCGGAACTGATGCCGGAAATTGCCCGGCGTCATGGGCATGAGGCCGTGGCGCGCGTGGCGGTGGTCACGGATAAAGATCGTCAGTACTACGTGCTGTCTGGTTTCGTGGAGGGTTAAGCCGTGGGCAGCGATTTCATTTTCGACGCGGAGCGCCACCTCTACCTTGTCCAGGGAAGGCCCGTACCGAGCGTCACCCAGGTGCTCCACTCAGCCGGGCTTTCTGCGAACTACTCCATAGTGGAACCGGCGGTCCTGGAACGTAAGCGGATCATCGGAGAATACG
>Ga0315282_10006284_pt1 | contig 19966 bp, 17 predicted proteins | sample YL17G07_20_MG_FD_203693 | JGI IMG/M metagenome (GOLD analysis project Ga0315282, IMG submission 203693) | Sediment microbial communities from Yellowstone Lake, YNP, Wyoming, USA - YL17G07_20 | ecosystem: Environmental > Aquatic > Freshwater > Lake > Sediment | place: USA: Wyoming | collected... | reverse complement strand
GTTTCACTCTGTTGATCCTCTTTGGTTTCCTGCTGCACTGCTTGGACCTGCTAGGCGAGAACATTGATTCGAAGATCAAGGCGAGGCGGCCAAACTACGAGACCAGAGAGGAGAAAATCTCGCGAGGGGTCAAGGAGTGGCAGCGGACCAAGGACTTCTTCGCTGGTTCCGAGAAGCGGTTTGTGGTGACCGAGGACGCGCCGGCCATACCAGAAGGGAAGCTGCTGGTTCTCGGAAAGAATCGGAGCGGCAAGAAGGGACTCTTCACGATGAATACTGATGGCACGAATCGAACCGCCATCACTAACTCTTCGGTGGAGGTCATAGACTTCGCTCTCTGCGCGGGACGTGATGACCAGATCGTCTTCATCGCTGATCAGAAGGGCAAGGGGCGGAGGATCTGTGTTCTCACCCAGGGCTCAAAGAAGATCGGTGTCATGGAGCTACACAACCACATTCCCAAGTCGGAGTGTGTGGCTGTTGCTATGAATGCAGACAGTCTCTTCGTAACCGTAGGGCTCAACCCCTACATGAGCCTGATCTGTCGAAGTCCGCTGCTTCCGACTAGTACTCACCCGGGAGGCCTGGAGTTTCTAGTACCCGACCTCAACACGTATAACCATAAGTGGGTTAGCGAGGCCACTCAGAATACAGGTTACAGGCACTACCTCTACTGCAGTAGCCCGTCAGTTTCACCTAGCGGGGAGAAGTTGGCTTACGTTCGAGGCAGATTTGGCCACAGATACATGTGGTGGGAGGAACCTATCGATTTTGGGGGCGACCTTGTAGTGAGGGATTTGCGGACTCGGAAAGAGACCCGCATCTACAACAACGCTTCCTCGAGCACGACTCTGGGTTCCCAGTCCTGGTCCCCGGACGGGAGTAGAGTTGCCTTCGGCATAAAGGGAGGGGCAGGCAGGGACGACCTCATAGCAGTGAAGCGCCTAGGCCGGTGGCCGCATAATCAGTTCTACCTACTGAGAACCTTAGGCCAACATCCGGCTTGGTCTCCGGATGGCAAGTGGATCGCCTTCGACTACAACGGAGAGGTCTTCATTATTGAGGTAACCAACGCTGTTGCCAAGAGCGAACCCAGAGGGGGTTACGGCACTGGCCGTCAGACACCTCCTCTCGCAGGGGGCAATATAGTGCGAGTTGGTGCTGGTGAGAGACCGCTTTGGGTCACTGATCACTAACGAGGGAGGCAGAAATGTCTCCCTTTTTATTTGGACCAGTATGGGGGTAGAATAGCGGGGAGGTACCTGATGTATAAATTGGTGCTGTTGCGACATGGAGAAAGCGTCTGGAATCGGGATAATCGGTTCACTGGCTGGATGGATGTGGACCTGTCGCCGCAGGGGATAGCAGAATCAATCAAAGCAGGGCAGACCCTGAAAAAAGAGGGGCTGGAGTTTGATTGCGCGTTTGACTCGGTACTGAAGCGGACAGACCAGACACTAAAGATAGCTTTGGAAGAGCTGGGGCAAACAGGGATACCAGTGCACTATTCATGGCGATTGAACGAACGGCACTATGGGGCCCTGCAGGGACTGAATAAGTCTGAGATGGCGGCCAAGTTCGGCGAGGGACAGGTACTGATCTGGCGACGCAGCTATGATGTGCGGCCACCAGAGCTGGAGGTATCCGATCCAAGATTCCCCGGGAACGATCCGCTCTATGCGGAGTTAGACAGGAAAGATCTTCCGGTGGGTGAGTCACTAAAGGATACGGTGGAGCGGGTGCTGCCCTATTGGCATCAGGAGATAGCGCCGGCCATTCAGCAGGGGAAGCGAGTGGCCATCTCTGCTTGTGGCAACAGCTTGCGGGCATTGATCAAGCATTTGGATCAAGTATCGGAGCAAGAGATCGTTAAGCTGAACCTCCCTACTGGCATCCCGCTGGTGTACGAACTGGATGCTGACCTAAAACCGATCCGGCACTACTATCTAGGCGATCCCAAAGAGATCGAGAAAGCCATCGAGCGGGTAGTAAACCAGGGTAAGGCCAAGTAGCGCTTAAGCGGAAAGCCGCCTACTATATGGGTATGAGTAGGATCCAGTCTATTTTGGCGAGAGAGATCCTCGATTCCCGGGGCAATCCCACGGTGGAAGCCGAGGTGATTTTGGAAGGTGGTTTTAAGGGCCGGGCGGCGGTGCCCAGCGGGGCGAGTACCGGTAGCCACGAGGCCCTGGAGCTTCGGGATAGGGATCTGAAGCGGTTTGGAGGTCTTGGGGTAAAGCAGGCCGTGGCCAATATCCGGGATAAGATAGCCCCAGCGCTGATTGGGCGCGAAGCGGGGGATCAGGCAGGGATAGATCAGATCTTGATCTCGCTGGATGGGACGGAGAACAAAGCCAATTTAGGAGCGAACGCCATTTTGGCAGTGAGCATGGCAGCGGCACGAGCGGGAGCGCTGGCCTCCAACCAACCGCTCTACCAGTATTTGGGCGGCGGCACGAAATTGCCGGTGCCGCTTTTTAATGTGATCAATGGCGGCAAGCACGGCGATAACGATGTTGATATTCAAGAGTTTATGATCGCGCCGATCGGTTTTGCTTCTTTTGGTGAAGCGCTGCGAGCTGGCGCAGAGGTTTATCAGTCGTTAAAAAAGATCGTTAAAGCACACGGGTATGCGACTAACGTAGGCGACGAAGGCGGTTTCGCACCAGCACTAAAAAGTGACGAAGAGGCGCTGGAATTGATTACCGAAGCTATAAAAAGTGCTGGCTATGAATTAGGCATACAATTTAAGCTGGCGCTCGATTGCGCCGCCAGCGAGTTTTATCGGGGTGGAAGATATGTGATAGGCGGACAGGGGTTAACGAGTGAGCAACTGATCGATTTCTACCAGACGCTCTGCCAGCGCTATCCGATATTTAGTATTGAAGATCCTTTAAGTGAGGATGATTGGCCGGGTTGGGCAGCGATGACCGCCAAGTTGGGCGGAACGCTGCAGATAGTAGGGGACGACCTGTTGGTTACTAATCCAAAAAGGTTAGAGTGGGCAATTAGAGAGAAAAGTTGTAACAGCATTTTGATCAAGCTGAATCAGATCGGCACGGTAACGGAAACTTTAAACTGCATTCGCCAAGCCCAGCGGGCAGGATTTTCGGTAGTGATCAGCCACCGAAGTGGGGAGACAGAGGATACCTTTATTTCGTATTTGGCGGTAGCAGTTAATGCCACGCAAATTAAAAGTGGTGCTCCCTGCCGTACCGAGCGGGTGGCGAAATACAACGAATTGCTACGGATTGAAGAGCAGCTGGACGAGCGGGGGAGTTACGCCGGCCGAGCGATTCTAACTAATCGGCAGTAAATTTTGGCCGTAAATAAAAAAGCGGGCGCCCGCGAAGGCGCCCGTGCTCATGTTTGGGTTGTCCAGAAGAGATCACTTGGGGCAGACGAACATCAAGCTCTGATTACCCACCCGCTGCCGGTAGAGGTCCTCGCCGTGGGGAGTATCGTCGTGCCTCATCACGCGATCGGAGTACCACGCACCAGAGTGGCACACAGTGCACCAGTTAGCGCTGATGTCGATTTTTTCCTCCGGTACCCCGTGCCACTGCAGCAAGCCCATCACCATCAGGCACCAGCTGAAATCCAGTTTACCGCCGGGCTGGCCGACCTGTCGCGGCTGGCAGAAAGACTGGATGTCGAACTTGGGATACTCGCGCTGGATGCACTGTACAAGGCGTGAGCCATCCCGCCTGGTATCATCCTCGCTGTACTCGTAGCAACCGAAGTGGCCATCCCGATCACGAACGCCAGCGACGGCGGGACCCAGCCACACGCGGCTACTCTGGGGGTTAACGCCGGAGGCGAACAGCTGCTTGAGGATAGAGCCGGCGAACTGGTCGGGCTTGACGAACCCGAACAGGAGTTGGCTGCTTAGGTGCACGCTGAAGGCGAACTGTCCGTCGAAGCCGGAGATGACGATGCAGTCGCGGGTCCGCAGAGCGAGCACATAGGTTAGCGGGGTGTGATCGTGGGCGGGCGGAGTCGCTTTCAGATCAACAATAATTCCGTCGGTGTAACCCAGCATCCAGGTGCGCCCGGGAGGTTCGTGGAAGTTGATCGAGTTGGTGATCGAATAATTACTCTTCTGATGCTCCACTGTGTCTCCCCGAATCTTGGCCAGTTCACCTCGGTGGTCGTTGTGCGGATAGAAAACCACCAGGTGATCATTCTCCTTGAGCCGGAAGAACTGGCTGATGATCGCCGCGGAGTTGGCTTGGTGAGGCGGACAACCCAAATGATTTTCAAGTTGCTTGCCTACATACAGCAACTCGACTTTGCCCGGTACCGGTTGAGCAGCCGGCTCCAGGGTAGTGCCACCAGACGAAAACTGCAGCTCTGGCACAATGGACATGGCCAAACCCTCCTTTGGTCTTTGGTGGTGTAGCAGGTCAAATTATCTACACACTAACCCCTTTGGAATAGGTGGTCAACCCCGGCATCTCTTCCGTTATTCTGGTAAGCCCCGTAGGGCGCATCCAGAATCGTATGATTATGTGTACGATCCTGGACAAGCCAGGATGACAAGCTGGTAAACCGGAAACTTTTGGCTTCTGGAGTGGATTTTTAGCGTGGGGATAATCAGGTGGGTTGAACGGGTAAGCGAGTGGGATATAATGGAAGCAATGTGGGAAAGGGTGGGGATAAGTGGGGAGTGAAAGTGGACAAATGTTTATCGGAGAGTATTCACATTCCATAGACGATAAGGGCAGATTAGCCGTCCCGGTCAAGTTTCGCGGGGCGCTGGCCAGTGGGGCGGTAGTGACCAAAGGATTAGAAGGTTGCCTATTCCTTTATACCAATGATGAGTGGAAGAAGTTGGCAGAAAAAATAAATGCCACGCCCATTTCGCAAGCTAACGCGCGCGCCTTTGCCCGATTGATGTTAGCTGGCGCGATGGATGTGCAGCCGGACAAACAAGGCCGCATCGTTCTGCCGAAGTATCTGCTCTCTTACGCCAAGATCAAAACTAATGTGATTGTTGCCGGACTTTTGAATCGCTTAGAAATTTGGGAGGCAAAAGCCTGGCAGGAATACAAGACCAAGACCGAAAAGGACGCCGAGAATATGGCCGAGCAGTTGCTCATTTAACTTTTACAACCAGGGGTAGTTAGCGGGGCTGAACCTTTATCATCTGTCGGAATTATCCGCACACAACAATTTGCCAACATTTTCACCTCCTAAGTGATACTTTCCCTCCACCCAAGGGAAACCCAAAAGCAAAATTCACCTTGCCCCGCTAACTATCGTGAGAAGTAATTTAAACGTTTTATAAATTGGATCAACCAACTCATATCCCGGTGCTGCTCTCCGAGGTGGTTGAGGGCCTGCGCGTTCCCTCCGGCGGCATCGTCGTTGACGCCACTTTGGGGGCGGGCGGACACGCTTTAAAGATCGCTGAAGTTTTGGGTCCTTCCGGGACCATCATCGGAATCGACAAAGATGATCACGCACTCGAAATTGCTCGTCAGAACTTACGTCATGCAAAATCAAGTGGCCGGCTGGTTGCTGTCCACGGCAGTTATGTTGATATTGGCCGCATCTTGCAGGACAGCGGATACAGCCGAGTTGACGCAATACTATTTGACCTGGGTTTATCGTCTCTTCAGTTAGCCTCGACCCGGGGCTTTTCTTTTACCGGGGATGCACCTTTAGACATGCGGTTTGACCCCTCCATGGGAGTGACCGCGGAGGAGATCGTCAACAGCTATCCCAAGGGTGAGCTGGCCGACCTGATCTATAGGTTCGGACAAGAGCGGGCCTCCCGCGCCATAGCCAAGGCCATCTTTGAAGCCAGGCAGAAGGGCCGGATCACCTCTACGAGGCAACTCTCGGAGATAGTCGCCAAGGCCAAGGGAGGCCGGAGGGGAAAACTCCACCCGGCTACCCAGACCTTTCAGGCCCTGAGGATAGCGGTAAACGGAGAGATAGAGGCAATCGAGCAGGTCCTGCCCAGGGCGCTTGATCATCTGAATCCGGGCGGAAGGTTGGCGGTGATCAGCTATCACTCGCTGGAGGACGGCACGGTCAAACGCACCTTTAAGGAAGCGGAGAAGCGAGGTCTGGTAAAATTAATTACTAAAAAGCCGATCACACCCTCCTACGAGGAGACCAAGGCTAACCCTCGGGCCCGGAGCGCCAAACTAAGAATTATCGAAAGAATATAGTTATGGGTCGTTGGTCATCACCTAAAATCAGTTTTTCTCCCAAAGCATCCCTGAATCTTCATCGGTTCAAGAAGATGCGCTGGGGAGTGTTATCGATCAGTTCGATCTCTATCGCCCTGTTCGTGGTGATGGGGGTGCTGTACGTTACCTCTATCAACATTGTTTCCACTAAAGGTGCTAAGCTACACACCTTGGAGATGGAGAAGCAAACAGTGACAGCGGAGAACGAACGGCTGGCGCTTGAAGCCGCCCGACTGGAATCCTTGGCGGTGATCGAAGGCGGCGCCCAGGAAAAGATCGAGATCGGCGAGGATGGAAAACCGACCGGCCGCGTGCTGGAACCCCCGGCTAACACCACTACCCCTAACACTAATACCGCTCAGCCGGAGAAGGTGACCTACATCCCCAAAATGGTCCAGATGAACGGTCTGACCTTTGTGGAGGATACTGGGCCGTTAGCGCAGCGCTAAAGGTTGGCATGTCTCCGCTAGCTGGCGGACTGAGTAGGCCTTCGGGCCGTTTTTTTATTGTCATTGCGAGCGATAGCGTGGCAATCTATCTCTTAATTACTTTTTGCCACCATTTTGCTCGTCCAAAATGGTGGCGCCAAAAGGACGCCCAATCGCAAATTACTACCCAAAAAGCAAAACCTGCCTTACTTGGCTTATATTGGCTGAACTCGGCTGTCAGCCCATGCCGCCAGCCTCAGACAGCAGCCGCGCCAAATGGCAGTTTCGCTACTGGCTGACGTAATTTGCTCTATGGGTAAAAGCGCCCTTCCTCCAATGGCGATGGCTCAAAAGGCAAAAAGTTCAGACCTTAATCGCAAGGTATAATGAGGCTATGACGTATAGCGCTACGGCGGAAGCTTCACAGCGAAACCGCCTAGGGATTATCGGAATATTTTTTGTGCTGATGCTACTTCTTGTCCTGGGCAAGGTGGTTCAGCGGCAGATCTTTGAGCACGCTACCTTTACCGCTATGGCCAAGGAGCAACGGAATGTGAAAGAGCAGTTGCCGGCCAAGCGAGGAAAAATATTGGTGTATGACTCCCAGCTGAAGGATTACTATCCGATGGCCACCAACGTTGGTCTGTATAGCTTGAACATCGTGCCGACGCAGATCCAACGGCCGGAGCTGGTAGCGGCAAAGTTGATGCCATTTCTCTCCGGCACTGGTGTCGAGGAGAGCAACTTAGTGGAGATGATGAAATCCGGCAAGGTGTACGTCCCGCCGCTAAAACGCCGCATTGAGGAGAAGGAAGCCGGAGAGATCCAGGCGCTCGATCTGGAGGGGGTGCACCTGTGGGCCGAGGAGTATCGGTACTACCCGGAAGACAGCTTGGCCGCCCAGGTGCTGGGATTTGTTAATCGGGACGCCGTCGGTCAGTATGGCGTGGAGGGCTACTTTAATAACGAACTAAGCGGTAAACAGGGCGTAGCGCAGGTAGAGAAAAGCTCGTTAGGCGCCCAGATCGCCGTGGGCAACCGCAAGATCGTTAATCCGGAGGACGGGGCCAGCGTGGTGTTAACCCTGGATCGGGCGATTCAGTACTACGCCGAGAAAAAACTAAAAGAGGCGGTGACCAAACACAGCGCCACCGGCGGCGAGGTTATCATTATGGAGCCCGCTACGGGCAGGGTTTTAGCGATGGCGGCTTATCCCACTTTTAATCCTAACTACTATAATGAATACCCGCTGGATAATTTTAGCAATCCTAACGTAACGTCAGTCTATGAACCGGGCTCGGTCTTTAAGATCATTACCATGGCGGCCGGGATCGACGCCGGTTTGGTTAGCCCCAGCACTACCTACACTGATACGGGGGAGGTTAAGATCGAGGATCGCACCATTAAAAACTCCGATCTGAAGGCCCACGGAATCCAGACGATGACCCAGGTATTAGAGGCCTCACTTAATACTGGCGCGATCTACGTGGTCCAGAAACTCGGACGCTTTCTGTTTTATAAATATTTGAACGCGCTGGGATTTGACGCAGCGACGGGCGTGGAGCTGGACGGTGAATCGCCCGCCCACATCCGGCCCTACCGCCAGTGGGGAGAGGTGGATCTGGCCACGATGTCGTTTGGGCAGGGTATCGCGGTGACCCCGATGCAGTTGATCGCGGCGGTAGGGGCGATCGCCAACCAGGGTAAGTTGATGAAGCCCCATATCGTCGATAAGATCATCTATCCCTCCGGGGCGGTATCGGTGGATCCCCAGATGGTGCGGCAGGCGATCAAGCCCCAGACGGCTCAACTAGTTTCCGCTATGATGGTCAGCGTGGTGGAGAACGGACACGGCAAGAGAGCTGCAGTAGCTGGCTATCGGATCGCTGGCAAAACCGGTACGGCCCAGATCCCCAAGGGCGGCGGCTATGAGGAAGGGCCATCGATCGGAACCTTTGTTGGATTCGGGCCGGTGGAGGATCCCAAGTTTGTTATGCTGACCAGGATCGATCGGCCGAAGGATGTTCAGTTCGCGGAAAGCTCCGCCGCGCCGTTGTTTGGGGATATCGCTAGCTTTCTGCTTAACTATTGGCAGGTTCCGCCGGAAAGATAACTAATGTTGAGACGTTTGACCAAAATCTGGCTGCGCTGGTGGGCGACCAAAATTCTCTCTAAGTATCAGCCGCGAATCGTGGCGATCACCGGCAGTACCGGCAAGACCAGCGCTAAGGACGCAGTTTACGCGGTGTTAGCAGGAGGGTTAGCCGGCCGCGGAATTAAAGTAGCCCGCACTTACGGGAATCTGAACACCGAGTTCGGGGTGGCGGCAGCCATTATCGATCCGGACTTCCGGGGCACCCAGGACGGCGATAAAACTAAACTTACCCGGGTCGATATCTGGCAGCTAACCAAAGCCGGTTGGCGCCAGTGGCGCCAGCGAAGTGACTATCCGCAGATCTTAGTATTGGAGTTAGCGGCTGACCGGCCGGGCGACATTGCTTACTTTATGGAGTTTATCCATCCGGATATCGGCGTGCTGACCAATATCGGCGACGTCCATCTGGAGTTTTTCGGCAGCAAATCGGACCTGGCGCAGGAGAAAGGAAAATTAGTAGCCGGTATTAAAGCACAGGGCCTGGCGGTCCTCAATCGGGATGATGAACTGACTAATCTGATCTCCAAAAAAACCACTGCCCGCAAAGTCTTAGTGGGGTTGAGCGCTGGATCAGATGCTCAGGCCAGCAACGTGGCGTTGAGCAGCAGTGGTTTGCATTTTGATCTAAGCTATCGCGGAAAAACCGCTTTAGTGTACATGCCCGTTTACGGCGATCAGTTTGTGTATAGCGCCCTTATCGCTGCGGTAGTGGCCGATTATTTCGGAGTGGACTTGTCAGAGACCGCCCGGGCCTTGAGTACTTACCGTCCGGCGGCTGGCCGATTCGAGCGGATCGATCTAGGCAGCATCACGCTGATCGATGATACATACAACGCTAACCCGACTTCGATGATGGCAGCGCTATCGAGCCTAAGCAGATTGGCGGGTGGCCGGCGAAGGGTGGCTATCCTGGGCGATATGCGAGAGCTGGGGAGCGCCTCTGCCCGTGGCCATCGGCAGGTGGGGGAGCTGGCTGCTAAGACAGTTGACCGATTGTTCACCGTGGGGGAGGGGGGCAGGTTAATACGGGAGGCGGCGATCAAAAACGGACTGCCGGCCGAGCAGGCAACCGAACTAAGAGAGTGGGATGAAATTTTTACCCAGCTGCGGGATAATGATATCGTATTAGTAAAGGGTTCCCGGGCGGTCCACCTAGACAAAATTGTTGGTCTGATAAAGGAAAAATTCCATAATGAATGATATTACTAAAATTGTGACGGAGCAGGGGGATCTGCTGCGGGTGCTGATCGTGGGCACCATCTCGTTTTTGGCAGCGATGTTTTTAACCCCCTTATGGACTGCTGTACTCTACCGATATAAGTTTTGGAAGCAGGCCAAGGAAGAGACCCTTTATGGCAGCTACGCCACGGTATTTCAAAAGTTGCATGGTGAGAAGCACCAACGCCACATCCCGACGTTGGCCGGCCCCTTAGTCTGGGGAGTGGTGGCGGTTATTACTCTTCTGCTTAACTTTACTCGATCGCAGACTTGGCTGCCTCTGTTCGCGATGGTGACGGTAGGGATCTTGGGCGCGATCGATGACTGGTTTAATATCCGCGGGATCGGGGCGATCAAGGGAGTGCGGGCGCGGCACAAAATGGTTTGGCTATTTTTGATCGCAGCTTTGGGAGCGTGGTGGTTTTATTCTAAGCTCGGAATGAATATGGTGCATGTTCCCGCGTACGGTGATGTAGTGATCGGCTGGTGGTACATCCCGCTATTTATTTTTGTGATCTTGGCGACTACTAATGCGGTGAACATCACCGATGGGTTGGACGGTCTCTCCGGCGGGCTGCTGGCTATCGCGTTCGGCTCGTACGGCGCCCTGGCCTACCTTAATAATCAGGTTAGCTTGGCGATCTTCTGCGCGACGGTGGTGGGCGCACTCATCGCCTATCTCTGGTTCAACGTCTACCCGGCCCGATTCTTTGGAGGGGATACTTACGCCCTGTCGATGGGTGCGACGCTAGGGGTGGTGGCGATGCTATTGAAAAATAATGTGGGGGTAATGATCCTGCCGCTGGTGGCATTCGTGCCGATGGTGGAAACCATCTCGGTATTGCTGCAGCTTGCCTATCGGAAACTATTTAAACGTAAACTGTTTCTGATCGCGCCAATTCATCACCACTTTGAAGCGATCGGCTGGCCAGAGACAAAGGTGACCATGCGTTTCTGGATCATTGGTGTGTTGGTGGCGATGCTGGGGATAATCGTTGGGATCGTGGGCGCCGGCCCCAATTAGCTCGCCTGCTTGTCATTGCGAGCGATAGCGCGGCAATCTATTTCCTAATTGTCTTTTTACCACCCATTTGTCCCGGCAAACGGGTGGCCCCAAACCGGCCGCCCGACCTTCGTCGAGCTACCCATAATGTAAAATACGCCTTACCGCTCCCGGCACAACTCCCCCTCGACTACGCTCGGGGTCAAACAAGTGCCTCCACGACGGCGATTTTCCAAATGGCTAACGCTCGACTCTGGAGGGCGGGAAGGGCTCGGGCTCCAATGGCGGTAAAACAAAATGTACAGAAGTTAAATTGATATAATTCAGATATGGCAATGGTAACGAATCCGGTGTATCGAGTTGGGGTGCTGGGACTAGGTCGGGAGGGAATTAACACCCTCAAGTTTTTGGGTGCGGCGGGGATAAAATCGGTGGGGTTGGATAGCAAGTCAGCCACCGAGTGGCCGGCGAAGGACCTGCGGCAGCTGAAGCGGCTGACGGCTGAGTTATGGCTGGGTCGCAACTACCTGGCCGGAATAGGGGAGTTGGATATTGTTTTTCGCAGTCCGGGCGTACCGCTAGACCTGCCAGAAGTTAAAAAAGCTCGCCGCCGCGGAGTGGTGTTCAGTTCTCTAATGCAGATCTTTTTTGAACTCTGCTCAGCCCAGATCATCGGAGTGACCGGAACCAAAGGCAAGAGCACGACCGTAAGCTTGATCTATCATCTGCTGAAAGGGCGTCTGCCCGGCAAGGTCTATCTGGGTGGCAACATTGGAGTGCCGCCGCTTAAGTTACTGTCGCGGCTTACCAAAAGGGATTGGGTCGTTCTGGAACTATCCAGTTTTCAGTTAGAGGATCTGGCGGTGAGTCCCGCGATAGCCGTCCTGCTGGATGTGTCACCGGAACATTTAGATCGGCACAAGAGTTTTAAAAAGTATCTAGAAGCCAAAAGTAATCTCTATCTGCATCAGACCAAAAAAGATTGGTTGATCGCCAGCGCCGACCACTCGGTCACTCGCGCGGTGATGCACCGGGCAAAAAGTAGGGCCTTGCCTTACTCAACTTACAAGATATTGCCTCGGGGTCTGTATATCGTCGATGGAGAGATCGTCTATCGCCACTACCAGACTAAACGGCGGAGTGTGGTGCTAAAGCGAGAGCAGTTGCCGCTCTTGGGCGAACATAACTTAGAGAATGCGTTGGCGGCCATCGCTACAGCCTTAGTGGCAGGGGTGAAGCCGCAGATGATCAGCAAACGTATCGGCCGATTTAAACCGTTAAAGCACCGATTAGAGTTGGTGGGGGGCTTAGGGCGAGTGCGGTTTGTCGATGACTCGCTAGCGACCACGCCGATCGCGGCGATTGCCGCCATTAAAACCATCCCTGATCAACTCTCGGTGATCATCGGCGGAGTGAGCAAAAGAGAAAACATCAACGAGTTGATCCACGCCTTAAACGACAGTCGGGTATTGGGGGTAGTCTTGATCGGTAAGAGTACGGCCAGATTTAAAAGGGAGCTAAAGGCGGCCAAAGTAACCACCCCGTATCGCTCAGCACCCGATCTTAAAACTGCGGTTGAATTGGCGTATAAATATCTGCGGGGAGAGGGCACTGTCTTGTTGGCGCCGGCCTTTGCCAGTTTTGATATGTTTAAAGATGCGTACGACCGCGGTGATAAGTTTAAACAAATTGTCAGAGAGTTAGTTAAACAGAAGTTATAATGCGTCGATATCACGCTCCCGATCCCTGGTTGATCCTCTCCACCCTATTTTTAGTGGGGTTTGGCCTGTTGATGGTATCTTCGGCATCGGTTGTGGAGTCGTATCAGGCCACCGGCAGCAATACCCATTACTTTGTCCGCCAGGTGGTATTTGCGGCGATCGGTCTGGTGATCTGGTTTTTTATTCAGAGGTTCGATTATCACAAGTTTCGCCCCCTGGCCACTCTCGGACTGGGGATTGCCCTGGTTCTGTTGTTGGCGGTGTTTATTCCGGGTTTGGGTTTTTCCGCCGGCGGATCCCGCCGCTGGATCGGGGCCGGCGATCTGACCCTCCAGGTCACGGAAGTGCTAAAGCTGAGTCTCATCATCTACTTGGCCTACTGGTTCGAGCGGAAGGGCTCGCGAGTGCGCGGCCTGTACACCACCTTTCTGCCGTTTGTGGTGCTGATGGCCGTGATCGGTTTCTTAGTTATAGCGGAACCGGATATGGGTACGATGGCGGTTATCTCCGGCATCGCTTTGGCGATGTACTTTGCCGCGGGTGCCAATCTGACCCACTTTTTTACTGTCATCATTGGGGGAACGCTGGCGGCCTGGGCCTTAATTAAAGCAACTCCTTATCAAGCTGCTCGCTTGCTGACCTTTCTTAACCCCGAGCGGGATCCCTTGGGAGCGGGCTATCATATCACTCAGGCGCTGATCGCATTGGGCTCCGGCGGACTGTTTGGATTGGGGTTTGGCCACAGCCGACAGAAATTCGATTTCCTGCCAGAAGCCTCGTCGGACTCCATCTTCGCGGTGATCGGCGAGGAGTTAGGGCTGATCGGGGTGGCACTGCTGGTCATACTGCCGCTGGCGATCTTTGTCTGGCGGGGCTTAAGAGTAGCCAAGAACGCCCCGGACGTGTTCGGCCGACTGCTGGCGCTGGGTCTTACCATCTGGATTGGCTGGCAGGCCACCATCAACATCGGAGCCATCTCCGGGCTGCTGCCCCTAACGGGGGTGCCGCTGCCCTTCATCAGCCAGGGGGGAACCTCGCTGGTGTTTGTTATGATAGCGGCGGGTGTATTATTAAATATCTCCCGGCAAACCATTCAAGATAAAGGCGATGAAGATCCTTTTGGTTGGTGGGGGAACATCTGGTCACGTTTTACCGGCATTGTCGGTGGCGCGGGCAATCCTAAGCGGAGAGCCTAAGGCCCAGCTTCTCTACTTAGGATCGCTTAGGGGGAACGATCGGAAACTGGTCACCGAGGCTGGCATTAAATTTATCGGCATCCCAGCAGGGAAGTGGCGGCGGTATTTTGACTTGCGCAATCTAGGGGATGTGTTGGTAACCTTGGTTGGCTTTGTTACCTCCCTGTTTACTATCATTTTTTTCTGGCCTGATCGGGTCTTCATCAAGGGCGGCTACGTGGGAGTACCAGTGGGATTGGCGGCGGGGCTGCTGCGGCGACCGCTGGTTCTACACGAGTCAGATACGGTGATGGGAGCAGCGAACCGGGTACTGGCGCCGCTGGCCAGAAAGATCTGCGTTTCGTTCCCGATCGAGGCTTACGGGGGCAACAAAAGAATATCCCGCAAGTTGTTGTTCACCGGAGTGCCGGTGAACGAAGTGTTTTACGACAAAACTATCGGCAAACTTGTTATTCCTCTCACCGATAAAAAGCCCCTGCTCTTAGTAACCGGAGGCTCACAGGGCGCCCACGCCATCAACCAATTAATACACGGCAGCCTGCCCCAACTACTGCGTGACTATCAAGTGGTGCACCAGACCGGCGCGCTGGACTATGCTGCTGCCCAAAGTTGGAAAGAGAGCAGTGGTGTGTCGCGTGACTACTACCCGGTTGATTTTTTACCCAATACCCAGATAGCTTCGTTAGTAAAGCGGGCCTCGGTTATCGTCTCTCGGTCCGGTGCCACTGCCATCGCCGAGATGGCGGCGGTCGGGCGAGCCGCTATTCTAATTCCGCTCCCGGGTTCGGCCAACGATCATCAGTACCACAACGCCAAATACCTATCGGATAAGGGGGCGGCAGTTTTGTTGCCGCAGGCCGAAGCTACCCCGGAGGTTTTGTTAGAGCGGATCGAACGGGTGGTCAGATCGGATATGGGCAAGCGCCTGGCGTTTAATATCCGGGAGCTGGCCAAACCAGATGCGGCCGAACGGATCGCGGGGGAACTACTAAAATAGTGGGCAGTCCCCAACTGGGTTTGACTGGGAGCAGGTTTTTGGCTACGCTATCTCTCTGGGGTGGTGCTTTGACATCCTATCAATTTCGAGAAAAAACACTGGAGGTGCGAGATGTTCGGTTGGCCGATGTGGATTTACGTTTTTCAGTTCGCCGTGTTCTTGGCGATAGGGGTGTGGCTGTTCGTTCGCTCATACCGCACCTATAGGGATAGGCGGGGCCCCGAATACGGCGTCTTCCTCGGCATCGCACGGCCGGCGTTGCTGCTGCTTGCTGTGCTGTTGCTGGATCTTCAGCAGAACATGCTGTGCGTGATGTTCCTCTTTATGTTTGCCCTCTCGCTATTCGACAGTCGGGAGAATGACCGGGAAGCGGTTGGAGGAGGTGATGCCGCCGATGGTAGCGCCAAATGATTGGGATCTTCACGGTGTGGCGGTGCTCGCACTTGGCGACGACGACAGGATCGTAATGATCCGGGAGCTGACCGATCGTCCAAGCGCGGGTAAGTACGCCGGCATGGCTAGCGTTCCCATGGGCGAGATTAGGCTCGGTGAGACGGCTGAACAGGCCGCCGTCAGGGAATTCGGGGAAGAGACCGGGCTGGGTGTAGCTCTTGGCTACCCCATCGGTTTCTTCGAGATCCAGGAACCTGGTCGGAACCGGGTGGGGGTGTGGGCGTTCTTTGGGCGCCTGACCGGCGAAAAGCTTATTCGGGACGGAGGCGTTTCGGAGCCATTCCCTCTCTCCGAGCGGGACTTTCTGGGCATGAACCCCTTTGACCTACGTCCGCTCAACAGGGAGATCTATGCCCAATGGAAGCTCCTTTCAGAACTCCTCAAAAGCGGTAGAAGCACCTGGTGGATTCGGACCTATGCTGTCTATCACGCGCCGGCGAAGGCCCGTCAGTGGCTGGCAAGGGAGTAGAATCAAAAACCTTGCCTGAGCAATCAGGCATAGTTGGCGATTTTGCTCCCTCTTTTTTATTGAGCGGTAATTAGCGTACTTGGCACTAACTGACCGATGAGGGCCTGCTGCAATCTGCCGGGCGCCAGGCCATTAATGATCGTCACTGGGGTTTGATTGTCATCGTGGATGAGCGAGGCAACTTTACCTAACATCTGGCCACTGGTATCGCCCTGGCCAGTGGGCAGATCGAAGGCCTTTAGTTTAGCTATATCGATCCGCTCAATTAGTTTCGCATATTGATTAACCTTGGGGTCGTCGCTGTATAGTCCATCCACATCACTAGCAAAGATGATCCGATCGGCCCCAAGCTGTTTGGCCAAGACCGTCGCAATGCGATCGCCGGAGAGGATGGAAAAATTGACCCTGTCATCCAACACCATGTCGCCCGATAGCATTGGGATTAATCCTTTATCCAGCGTCTGTTGAATGATGTCGGTGGCCAGTAGTATCGGTTGTCCCTGTTTTACTGTGAAGATCGAGCTGGTGGGCAAGGGCATAATGGGTAGATCTGCCTCGGTGAGAACGCCCAGCACCTGCTGGGTAAGTTCGCGCACGGCGTAGTGGGTGAGGAGAGATTCTCTGATCTGCTCCGCCGTTTTTGCCCCTTCTTTCAGACCAAACTGGCGGGCGAGGCGGTGGACCTTGCCTCCTCCTCCATGGATCAGGATCAGCTGCTGGGGCTTGGCCGTAAGGGCCTGCTTTATCTCTTGGGCCAGGCGGGCGACCGCCTCTGCGGCAAAGTCGCCATCCGTATATTTGTGGCTGATGATGCTGCCCCCTAATTTCAGGATAGTGAGTGCCATCAGCCCAATTATAGCTCTAGTGGCCGATTTTTATGCAAGGTCTCTGCTTCGTTACTTTTCCAAGAAAAGTAACCAAAATTCTCCGCCAGTCGTCGGGGCTATTCAATGGCTAAATCTCTGGGCGCTCCCGGCACAACTCGCTTCGCTCAAACAAGTGCCTCCACCCACTCGAGATTTAGCTCCCTGGCCGCGTCCCGCGTCCGCGGGCAGGCATTTCAGCACGCCCCTCCTCCAATGGCGGAAAAGGCCAAGGCTAATCCTAAAAAAGTGGGTTATTTTGGCTGCCAATCAAAATAAAGTATGATGGGTTAGTCGATGGCAAAAAAGAAAGCAAAAGAAAGTTTATCTTGGTGGACACTGGCGATCATTCCGCTAGTGTTGTTAGGTATTTGGATCTATACCGTTACGGTGCGGCTGAAGCAAAATGAAAACGCCGCCCTAACGCAGCCAGTGCTGGTTTACTATACGATTCCTACCGAAACAGATTTTGATTTTGTGGCGGTGGAGCGTGGCGTGCCCAGAACCGATAGCATGGATACTTTGGCGCTGTCAGCTCTGCGCGAGTGGGTCAAGGGGCCGACCGATTTAGAAAAAGCGCAGGGGATGGGCTCGTCGCTTAACGATGGGACCGAAGTGAATTCAGTGAAGATCGAGAACGGTCAGGCGACGATCGATTTTAATGATAAGTTTGACACGCCGATGGGAGGTTCGGCCCGGGTGATGAGCATCAGTCGCTCGATCGAGAGGATAATGAAACAATTTGGGGTCAACGGGATGACGAACATCAAACTGACGATTAACAATGGAGGGCGGGAGGCGGTGTTGGAGCCGTAGTGATATAATCCAAGTACAATTAGCTTTATTAAGAGTGTGAGGTGCTAAGGGAACTGGCCCGATCCTCACCGACAACCTGCCCCCGGGTAAGGTGCCACCGCCAGCCCATAAGGGGACGATAATATAAAATCACTCTTTCCTTGTGGGAAAGGGTTTTTAAAAAAGGAAGGATTCAGATGCGGACAGCTGAATGCGTGATGCCGGGTCATCCAGATAAGATCTGCGATCAGATCGCCGACGCCATTTTAGACGAGTTCCTAAAACAAGATCCGGATAGCCGGGTGGCGATCGAAGTATTGGGAGGCCACGGGAAGATCTTTATTGTGGGCGAGGTGACCAGTCACGGCATCGTCGACTATGTCATGGTAGCCCATCAAGTACTGACGGGGCTAAGGGTACCGGGAGTTTACGAGGTGGTTACCAACGTGGTGAAGCAGAGCCCCGATATTGCTTTGGGGGTGGATAGCGGCGGGGCGGGAGATCAGGGAGTGATGGTGGGCTACGCCACGACCGAGACCCTGGAGATGTTGCCATTGCCCTTTGTGTATGCGCGGCGGATCACTCACAAATTATTTGAGCTGGGTCCGGAATTAAATTTGGGCCCGGACGGCAAGGCCCAGGTAACTCTGGACGATAGCAATCAACCCGCCGAGATTGTGGTTTCGGTACAACATCCGGAAGCGATGTCGATCGATACCGTGCGGGAGATAGTGAAGAGCAAGATCTTGGGACCACTCTTTGGCGATCTAAGTAAGATCGAACTATTTATTAATGCGACCGGCCGATTTGTGGTCGGGGGCTTTGACGGCGATGCTGGTCTAACTGGCCGCAAGTTGGTCGTGGACGCTTACGGGCCGGAGATCAACGTAGGCGGAGGAGCGTTCTCCGGCAAAGACCCCAGCAAGGTCGATCGTTCTGCTGCCTACATGGCTCGCTATTTGGCCAAGTGGTTGGTAAGAAGACATCAACTGCCGTGGGCCAGGGTAACCCTGGCTTACTCCATCGGCGTAGCTAAACCCCTGATGGTCAAAGTAGAGCCGGAAGCTGGCCTCTCCGAAGAACTAAAAATGAACTTCGATCTGACGCCCGGAGGGATAATCAGTTTTCTGAATCTGAAGCGCCCGATCTATCTTGATACCGCCAGGTTTGGGCACTTTGGCCGCGCTGGTTTCCCGTGGGAGAATGCCTCATAATTGGGGTATAATCCGGGGTAATCATTAGAAGATGGAGAGAGGAACTCGGCGTGATGTGATCGAGGCAGAACTTCCAGCAGATTATCAAGTGCCGGATGATTTGTCGTTCCTGGACAAGCAAGGAAAGACGTTAACTATAGAGTTGGAGCCGGAACAGCCAACCGGCGTGACAGCCGAAACTGATAACGGTGATCAGCCGCCGGAGGACGGGGAAGAGACAGAGGTAGCAAAACAAAGAGAGCGGGTGATGGAGGTCTACAATGCTACTGGCACTGTGGACCCGGTAAAGGGAGACGGTTTACCTAAGGCTAAGCCTGGAACCAAAAGGGAGAGTCCATTTCAGGGGATCAGTTTTCTCGAGCCCCCGCGCCCCCAGGATTATCCAAAGGCGGTAACGGTGCCCGATGATGACGAGTGGGCATCTTTCACTGAACTGTATGAGACTCTGAAGATAGATTATCCGCAGTTATACCGGAGGGATATGCAAACGCTGCTGGAAGGAGCGACTAGAAAGCGGCGCAGCGGCTGCCAGGTCTTTCTCAAACCAGTTACCAGACGGGCCGGTTGGTATTTTGATATAGAAGTTTACAATCAGATCTTCGAGGATTTGGAGCGCTCTGGTGGAAAAGTGATCGGCCTGAAACAGAACCGAAGGAAAGTTGTCAGCGGCGCATTGGTTTTGGTTGAGGAAGGAGAGATAGAAGAGGCCAGCCGAATTGAATTGCCTGCCCAGAAGATCCATAGAGAGCCGGACAGGGCGAAAGGCCTGGCCCTGGCGTGCCAGGACAGCAAAGCAGCTAGTGATGTAATAGAAAAGAAAGTAACTGATGAACGGAGAGAAAAAAAGGCGCCGCCTCCCAAAAAGACAATTCCCAAGCGGGTTGCCCCATCCAAGGTCATTCAGGTTCAGCCGGAAGTTGAGGAGCTAGTGACCGAAGCTGACTACGCCCGGATCGAGGCGTCAGCAGCCTACGGGGCCATCACGAGTGACGAGCTGTGGGAGATAATCACCAAGATAGAGGGTTTTGAACCGGAGCACTTTGGAGCTCTGCTGGAGGAGCTTGATAGGCGCGGGGTGCAGGTATTAGTGGCAGAGCGAGATGAACACAAGTTAGGCACCGACTTGGCCCAAAGAGAAGGGATAGGGGAAGGGCTGTCTCAAGAGGAATCAGACTTCCAAAAACTCGCCCTCGATGATGCTGTTAAGCTCTATTTAAAGACGATTGGCCAAATCCCTTTATTTACTCCGGA
>Ga0315282_10006283_pt1 | contig 19966 bp, 16 predicted proteins | sample YL17G07_20_MG_FD_203693 | JGI IMG/M metagenome (GOLD analysis project Ga0315282, IMG submission 203693) | Sediment microbial communities from Yellowstone Lake, YNP, Wyoming, USA - YL17G07_20 | ecosystem: Environmental > Aquatic > Freshwater > Lake > Sediment | place: USA: Wyoming | collected... | reverse complement strand
CTGGCACCCGCGCCACCAACGGCCGCCGCGCCGCCGGCGCCTGCGCGCCTCTACGACGCCAACAGTACGGAGGTGACGCCGCCGGTCGCCATCCGCGAGGAGCTGCCGCCGTTCCCCTTCAGCCGGGTGGCGGCACAGGCGCTTCGGCAAGGCGTGATCCAGGTGGTCATCGGGGAGGACGGGCAGGTCGAATCGGCCGTGATCCGGGAATCGATCGGCGCCTCGTACGACCCGTTGCTGCTCAGGGCCGCTCGGTCCTGGCGCTACAAGCCGGCCACGAAGGACGGCAGGCCGGTGAGGTACGTGAAGGCGATCAGGATTGTCCCGGAGCGCCAGTAGCAGGGTAGCCGCCGCCCGCCCTTGCAAGTCTCGCCCGCCTCGTGCTTGACTCTCCTGTTCAGAGAAGAACCCGAACCAGGGGAACGACCTGGAGAAGGTGACCGCCAAGGCCGGCCTCGTGAAGGCGCTGAACGACTCGATCGCGTACTGTGACGGCGTCTACGGGACGATGACGGACGCCGCGGTGGTGGAGATGGTGAAGATGGGGCAGGGTGAGAAGGCGACCCAAGCGATGCGGGGCAGGCCGCTCATCGGCAACATCTCCCACGACAACGAGCACTACGGCAACATCGTCACCTACCTGCGGATCAAGGGGATCGTTCCTCCGTCGACCGAGCGGGCGCAGCGGCGGGACGATGACTAGCCCGGGTTGTTCGTGAGGCATTCAATCATCTAGCGGGCCGCTCGGCGACACGGCCCTTCGGCCTCGATGAGGAGTCACTGCTGTCCAAATCGCGGTGGCGGGGCGCGTCTCGAGCAGCCAACCATGCGAGCAGCGCGATCACGACGGCACGAAAATCGCGTCGAAGGTCCAGGTACGCGCTGAGGCGGGGCGACATCTCCGGCTGGGGACACGCCGAATCGCTCGGCGATCCTCCCGAGCCGAAGACGCGCCCCCCGCGGGAAACGCGCCACCGGCGCGTTTCCACTCGACTTGGCGGTCGGCACGTTCGGCCAAATCGAAAGCGGGGCCCCTTCCGCGCTGTCGAGCGGTTGGCGGAGCGAGACACGCTCTGGTACCAGACCGCGATTTGGATACGACTGATGAGGAATGCAGACTGACGCGGCAGCCTCTGGCCGGCTGCCGCGCGTGTCTGGTAGACTGCGCCGACCCATGTCCCACCGCGCGCTCGCCTGCACGCTGGATTTCGTCTTGTCTCTGCTCGTCGCGTCGGCCTGCCGGGTCCAGCCGCAGGAACCGCCGCCGCCCCGCCGGGCCTCGGACGTTTCCCTGACGCCCGATACCGAAGTCATCCAGGGACTGGTGCCACCCCGCGCGACGCTCGCGACCCTGTTCCGGGCGAACCGCCTGCGCGAGGATTTGATTCCCGGGTTCGTCCAGGTCGCACGCGGCGCGTTCGATCCGCGGCACCTGCAGGCCAACCACCCGTATCGCCTGGTCCGGACGCTCGACGGCCTGCTCCGTGCGTTCGAGTACGAGATCGACGGCGACCGGTTCCTGCGCATGGTCGGCGAGTCGGACTGTGCACCCGACCGGGTGGCGGCCGAAATCGTGCCCTACACGAAGGAACACGCGCTGGTCGCGATGCGCGGCGAGATCGACGAGGACTCGTCCTCGCTGTTCGCCGCGATGGAGACCGCCGGCGAGACGCCGGAGCTCTCGATGGCCCTGGCCGACATCTTCGCGGGCGAGATCGACTTCAACAGCGACCTCCAGCCGGGCGACGGCTTCGACCTGGCGTTCGAGAAGGTGTTCCGCGAAGGGCGGTTCGCCGGCTATGGTCCGATCGAAGCCGCGCAGTTCGACAACGACGGCCGGCGCCTGTTCGCGATCCGGTTCACGCCGCCAGGCGGGAAGCCCGGCTACTACGACGAGCAGGGGCGGTCGCTCCGCCGCTTCTTCCTCAGGTCGCCGCTCCGCTTCGTACCGCAGGTCACATCGCGTTTCACTCGCAGCCGCCTCCACCCGATCCTCCGGATCGTCCGGCCGCACCTGGGGGTCGACTATCGGGCGCCGGTCGGGGCGCCGGTCGTTGCGGTCGCGAGCGGCGTGGTGGTGTCGGCCGGCGACAACGGCGAAGGCGGGCACGTGGTCCACCTGAAACATGCCAGCGGGTACGAGACCTACTACATGCACCTGTCCGCGATCGCGAAGGGGATTCGTGCGGGTGCGCGCGTGAGCCAGGGCGAGCTGGTCGGACACGTGGGGATGTCGGGGCTCGCCACCGGCCCGCACCTCGACTACCGTATCAAGCGCAACGGCGTCTTCGTCAACCCGCTCGCGGAGCACACGCGACTTCCCCCCGGCGACCCGATTCCCGCCGCGTATCTCGCCGAGTTCCGCTCGGAGCGCGATCGCCTGCTGACCCGGCTGTACGGGGCCGAGGCGCCGGGGGCGGGGACAGCCGCGAAGTAACTGCTTCCGCCCCTTGCACTTCGGCGGCAGCCCGGCCGGCCGGCCCGAGACCCGGCGTCCACCTGGCCGCAGGCTATTGACACGTCTGCACCGAAGCTAGTTAAGTACGCAGTCGGGCCTCGCGGCGTGAGCGCTCGAGCCGCGACGCCGCGGGGAAAGCCGCCCCTGCAGTCGAGCTGTTCGGCGCCCTCCACCTGTCATCTCAACGCCCGGCGGTGCCGGCCGTTCCGGCGCGCCCGGAGCCGCTGCCGCGAGTCAAACCGATGGCGATCATCCGTCCCTTCCGAGCTCTGAGACCGACACCCGAGAACGTGGACCGCATCGCGTCGGTGCCGTACGACGTGGTGAACGTCGACGAAGCACGGGCGCTGGCGGCGGGCAACCCGCTCAGCTTCCTTCACGTGTCGCGCGCGGAGATCGACCTCCCGCCCTCGACCGACCCCTACGCGGACGTCGTGTACCAGACGGCGGTGGAGAACTTCGCACGGCTGCGCAAGACGGCGCCGCTCATCGTCGAGGGGAAGCCGGCCGTCTACTTCTACCGGCTGCGCATGGGCCCGCACCAGCAGACGGGCCTGGCGGCGTGCTACTCGCTCGACGAGTACGAGCGGGACCTGATCAAGAAGCACGAGCGGACGCGGCGTGACAAGGAGGACGACCGCACGCGTCACATCACGGCGCTGCGCGCGCAGACAGGGCCGGTTTTTCTCACCTACCGGGCCTCGGCGGAGGTGGACCGCGTCGCCGACAAGGTGACCGCCTGCCCGCCGCTGTTCGACTTCGACGCCGCCGACCTCGTGCGCCACACCGTCTGGCCGGTGACCGGTGCCGACCTCGAAGCGCTCGTGCAGGCATTCGGGAAGATCCCGTGGCTCTACATCGCGGACGGCCATCACCGGGCGGCGAGTGCCATGCGCACCAGGCAGAAGCTGGCCTCGGAGGCCGGGACGCAGCCGGACCCGCCGTGCGACTGGATGCTCGCCGTGGCGTTTCCCGACAACCAGGTGCAGATCCTGCCCTACAACCGGACGGTGAAGGATCTGGCCGGGATGACGCCGGAGGCGTTCCTGCTGGCGGTGCAGGCGGCGTTCCCGGTGCGCGACGGCGGCGCCGCGCCCGCGCGCAAGGGCGAGGTCTCGATGTATCTGGTGGGGCGCTGGCGGACCATCCAGCTCGAAGGGCGCGCGAGCGGGACGGATGTGGCGAGCCGCCTCGACGTGAGCCTGCTGCAGGACCAGGTGCTGGCGCCCATCCTCAAGATTGCCGATCCGCGGACCGACAAGCGGGTCGATTTCGTCGGCGGCATCCGCGGCACCGCCGAGCTCGAGAAGCTGGTCAACACGGGGAAGGCGGCCGTGGCCTTCTCGATGTTCCCGGTGGGGGTCGGCGACCTGATGTCGATCGCCGATGCCGGCGAGATCATGCCGCCCAAGTCCACGTGGTTCGAGCCGAAGCTGCGCGACGGTCTCCTGACTCATCTCATCTAACGGGTGGATGCCTATGACAGTCCTGATTGCTGACAAGTTCGAAAAGAGCGGGATCGAGGAGCTGAAAGCCGCCGGCTGCGAGGTCGTCTACGAGCCCGACCTCAAGGACGCGACGCTGGCGGAGGCGATCGGCAAGACCGGCGCGGACGTGCTGGTCGTGCGGTCGACGGTGGTGACCGAGCCGATGATGGAGGCCGGCCGGCTCTCCCTCATCGTCCGGGCGGGCGCGGGGTTCAACACGATCGACGTGAAGGCGGCGTCGAAACGCGGCATCTACGTGTCGAACTGCCCGGGCAAGAACTCGGTGGCGGTCGCGGAGCTGGCCTTCGGGCTGATCGTCGCGCTCGACCGGCGGATCCCGGACAACGTCGCGGAGCTGCGCGCGGGCAAGTGGAACAAGAAGGAGTTCTCCAAGGCGCGCGGCCTGCAGGGGAGGACGCTCGGGCTGCTCGGGTTCGGCAACATCGGACAGGAGATGGCCAAGCGCGCGCAGGCGTTCGGCATGAACCTGGTGCTCTGGAGCGAGCTGGGCATCTCGGTCGGTGACGACGGCCTGCCGACGGACCTGCCGCTCATGCTGCGGTTCCGGCCTGTTTCGAGGACCCTGATCGAGCCGCGCATCGAGGTGGTGAAGACGCCGGCCGAGGTCGCCGAGAAGTGCGATATCCTGAGCGTGCATCTCGCGGCGAACCCCAAGACCAAGGGCGTCGTGAACGCCGACGTGCTGAACCGGTTGAAGCCGGGCAGCTACTTCGTCAACACCGCGCGCCACGACGTGGTGGACTACAGGGCGCTCGAGGCCGCGGTCCGCGAGAAGAACATCCGCGTCGCGCTCGACGTGTACCCCGGGGAGCCGGCCAGCGGCCAGGCGGACTTCGCGTTCCCGATGGTGCCGCTGCCCAACGTGTACGGCACGCATCACATCGGCGCCTCCACCGACCAGGCACAGGAGGCGATCGCGGCCGAGACGGTGCGGATCGTCAGGACCTTCAAGGACACCAGCCAGGTGCCGAACGTGGTGAACCTGGCGCCGCGCTCGCCGGCGACGCACATGCTGGTCATCCGCCACCGGAACCGGCCGGGCGTGGCGGCGCACGTCTTCGGCGCGCTGCGCGACGCGAGCATCAACGCGCACGAGACCGAGAACATCGTCTTCGAGGGCGGCGAGGCGGCAATCGCGCGGATCAACGTCGACAGGGCGCCGTCGCAGGAGCTGCTCGAGAGGATCAAGAGCGGGCAGAAGGACGTGCTCGACATTCACCTGGTCCCGCTCGGCGCGGAAGCGGCCGCCGCGGGGGTCTGAACGCCGACCGCCGAACGCCGTACGAGTGGTTAACGCGTGAGGAGTGCATCATGACCGTGACGACCAGAATCTTCAATTTCGCGCCGGGACCGGCGGTGCTGCCGGTGTCGGTGCTCGAAGAGGCGCAGCGCGACCTGCTGGCGCTGCCGGGCGTCGGCATGTCGGTGCTTGAGATCAGCCACCGATCGAAGACCTTCGAGGCGATCATCCAGGAGTGCGAGGCGAACGTCCGCAAGCTGGCCGGCATCCCGCAGGACTACCACGTACTGTTTTTGCCCGGCGGCGCCACGTTGCAGTTCTCGATGGCGCCGATGAACCTGCTGGGGCCCGGCCAGACGGCCGACTACGTCATCACCGGGTCCTGGTCGAAGAAGGCGATCAAAGAGGCCAAGAAGGTCGGGGCGGTGAACGTCGCCGCGACGATCGAGGCGGAGAACTTCACGCGGGTGCCGCGCCAGGACGAGCTGAAGCTGACGCCGGGCGCCGCCTACGTCCACATCTCGACCAACGAGACGATCCACGGCGTCGAGTTCCACAAGCTGCCGGACCTGGGCGCGGCGCCCGTCGTGGCCGACACCTCGTCGCACATGTTCAGCCGGCCGATCGACGTCGCGAAGTACGGGCTGATCTATGCGGGCGCGCAGAAGAACATGGGGCCGGCGGGCGTCACGCTGGTGATCATCCGCGACGACCTCGTCAAGAAGGCCGCCTCCCTCCCCGGCTACGAGAAGCTGCCGGTCATGCTGCAGTACGGCACGCACGTGACCGACAAGTCGCTCTACAACACGCCGCCGGTCTTCGCCGTCTACATCATGAACCTGGTGATGCGGTGGCTCATCAACCTCGGCGGCCTCGAGGCGATGGAGAAGATCAACATCCGCAAGGCCGACAAGGTGTACCAGGCGATCGACGCGAGCGGCGGCTACTACCGCGGCCATGCGGCCAAAGACAGCCGGTCGCGCATGAACGTCACCCTCCGGATGCCGAACGAGGAGCTGGAGGCGAAGTTCGTGAAGGAAGCGACGGCGGCCGGATTGAACGGGCTGAAGGGCCACCGCTCGGTCGGCGGGCTGCGCGCCTCGATCTACAACGCCTTCCCCGAGGAGGGCATCGACGCGCTGGTCCAGTTCATGAAGGAGTTCCAGCGGAAGAACGGCTGACACCCGTAGGGCGGGCCTTCAGGCCTGCCGACCGCCACAGGGCCGCTTGTCCGACGACGGGCGGCCCCTTTCGGCCTCGTCGCGGTTCAGCGTCCCTGCCATCACCTCGCATTCTCCCACCCGCAGACTCCGCCCGCGTGGTACAATCGACCGTTCCTCCGACAGTCCATCGCTCGGCCGTGCCGCACGCCCGGCTCGTTTGTTCGGTGGCCGATGCCGGTCAGAGCTGGCGGTCGCCAGCAGCAACCGTCACTCGTGACTCATCGCTCGTCACTCGTTGCTCCGTCTCAACCACGGTTTCCCGCGCAGCCCCACGTTCAGCCTGCGGGCGAGCGAGATCGACCCGGCCTGGCCGTTCATCCGCCTGCTGGCCTGGCTGAGGCTCGCGCGGCCCTACCGGACGATCCCGCAGGTTGCCGGTCGCGTGACCGCCGCACTCCGGCCCGAGCTGCCGCAGGTGTCGCCCGACTTCGCCGAGTAAGCCGGTGAACGCCAGAATCCCGGAGCCAGAAGGTGCGAGCGCAGCGGACCGCCCTGTCCCGTGAGCCCTGACCCCTGCAGGGATCGACCGGTGGTATGCTGCGCTCGTCCGGGAGGAGCACCAACGATGCGGCGAGCGAAGATCGTCTTCGTCGGCGCGGCAGTCGCAGCACTCGCAGGGGCGGCATTCGTCGTAGCGGTCCGCGCGGTCGAGCCCGGGCAGCCTCCGCGGCCTCCGGGCCGCTCTGAAGGTCTGGCCGTCGGCACGCAGGGCATGGTGAGCTCGGCCCATCCGCTCGCCAGCCAGGCAGGGATCGAGATCCTGCGCGCGGGCGGCAATGCTTTCGACGCCGCCGTCGCCGTCGCGGCCGCGCTCAACGTCGTCGAGCCGGAGAACTCCGGGCTGGGCGGGTATGGAACGATCCTCGTCTACGACGCGACGAAGCGTGAGGCGCGGTTCCTGAACCCGAGCGGCCGCATCCCGTTTGCCGTCGATTCCGACGCGTTTCGTCCTCCGACGCCGAACTACGAAGCCAATCGCCGAGGGCCGAAGGCGGTGTCCACGCCCGGCAACCTCCACGCCTGGGAGGCATTGTCGAAGACCTATGGCCGCCTGCCCTGGAGCAGGCTGCTCGAGCCAGCCATCCATCTCGCGGAGGAGGGCTTCGTCCTGAGCGACGCGGGCGCCTCCGTCATCGCCTCGGCGTTCGCGACCTTTCCTGCCGAGGCCCGCACGTTCTATGGTAAGGACGGGAAGCCGCTCGCCGCGGGCGACCGCCTCGTGCAGAAGGAGCTTGCGCGTTCGCTGCGCGCGGTTGCCGGGAAGGGCCCCGACGTCTTCTACCGCGGCGAGGTTGGCCGGGCGATCGATGGGGTGATGCGTGAGTCCGGCGGCTTCCTGCGACTCAAGGACCTCGAGGCCGATCGCGCGGAGTGGTGGCCGGTCATCAGCATCGACTACCGTGGGTACGGCGTCGCGACCGCGGCTCCGCCCGCGAACGCGTTCGACTACCTGGTGCGCCTCGGCATGATGAGCCGCTTCGATCCCGCCTCGCTTGGCCACAACAGCGCCGCCTGGCTCCACCGGTTCGCGGAGGTCACCAAGCACGGCTTCTGGGTACGACTTCGCTACGCGGGCGACCCGGAGCTCAGCCCGCCGCCGCTCGCGATGCTGCTGTCGGACCGCTACTGGGGCGAGCAGGTTGCGCGGCTGGACCTGCAGAAGGCGTCGGAGTTCGTCCCGCCTTCCAGCTTCGGGCAGCAGGATGGGCACACGACGCACTTCGTCGTCGCCGACCGCTGGGGAAACATCGTGTCGGCGACCCAGACACTGGGGAACACCTTTGGGAGCCGCATCATGGTGCCGGGAACCGGCATCTGGTTGAACAACTCGCTGGCCTACTGCACCTTCGAGCCGAAGGGCAACCCGATGGACGCGCATGCCGGGCGGCGCAAGCTCTCCGGCGACTGCCCGACGATCATCTTGCGCGACGGGCGGCCGTGGGCGGCGCTCGGCACGCCCGGGGGACACACGATCGGGCAGACCGTGCCGCAACTGGTCATGAACCTGATCGACTTCCGGATGAACATCCAGGATGCGATCGCGGCGCCGCGTGTGAGCTTCGTGGAGCCGGACGTGCTGGCGGTGGAGGAGGGGATCGGCCCGGCGGTGCGCGACGCGCTCGCCTCGATGGGGCACAACGTGCGGGTGGTTCGCGGGCTCGGCAACGCCCACGGGCTGACGATCGAGTACGGCCCCGACGGCCAGCCGGCACGCTTCACGGGCGGCTCGGATCCGCGTGGACAGGGACGCGCGATCGGATGGTGATACTCGTCAGACTGTCCCCGAGCGCCGGACAGCCCCAGCGCCGAGTGCCCAGCGCCTAGTGCCTGATCTGCTGCTTCTTCAGGAACTCCCCGAGCACCTGCTCGAGGTCCGGCTTCCCGATCTCCTGCAGCTCGTAGGTGACCCGCACGGTCGGTTTCCGGATCTTGATGATCCGGTTCAGATCGATCGGCGTCCCGATCACTACCACGTCGCACGGCACCTTGTTGATCGTCGTCGCCAGGTCCTTCACCTGCCGGTCGCCGTACCCCATCGCCGGCAGCAGCGTGCCGATGCCCGGGTACTTCTTGAACGTCTCGGTGATCGTCCCGACCGTCCACGGCCGCGGGTCGATGATTGCCTTCGCCCCGTACTTGTGGGCGGCGACGATGCCGGCGCCGAACTTCATCTCGCCGTGCGTGAGCGTCGGGCCATCCTCGACCACCAGCGCCCGCTTGCCCGCGATCCGGTCGGCATGGTCCACGAAGATCGGGGAGGTGGCGTCGATGATGATCGCCCGCAGGTTGACCGACCTGATGTTGGCGCGCAGCTTGTCGATGGCGGCTACCTCCGCCGTGTCCTCCTTGTTGATGATGACCACGTCCGCCATCCGGAGGTTCGCCTCGGCCGGGTAGTACGTCAGCTCGTTGCCGACGCGCAGCGGGTCGGCCACGACGATGTGCAGGTCCGGCTTGTAGAACGGCAGGTCGTTGTTGCCGCCGTCCCAGAGGATGACGTCCACTTCGACCTGGGCCTGCTCCAGGATCGCGCCGTAATCGACGCCCGCATACACGATCGTGCCCTTGACGATGTGCGGCTCGTACTCCTCGATCTCCTCGATGGTGCAGTCGTACTTCTTCAGGTCGGCCAGGCTGGCGTACCGCTGCACCCGCTGCTTCTCGAGGTCGCCGTACGGCATCGGGTGCCGGACGGCCGCGACCTTGAGGCCCGCGTTCCGCAGGATCTTCGCCACCCGCCTCGTCGTCTGGCTCTTGCCCGCGCCGGTGCGCACCGCGCAGACTGCGATCACCGGCTTCGTGCTCTTGAGCATCGTCGGCTCGGCGCCGAGGACCTTGAAATCGGCGCCCGCCGCGTTCGCGATGGAGCCGCGGCTCATCACGTAGTTGTAGGGGACGTCGCTGTAGGCGAACACCACCTCGTTGACGCGGTGCTTCCTGATGAGCGACTCCAGGTCCTTTTCGGCCAGGATCGGGATGCCTTTCGGGTACAGGCGGCCGGCCAGCGACGCCGGGTACCGCCGGCCGTCGATGTTCGGGATCTGGGTCGCCGTGAACGCCACGACCTCGTACCGATCGTTGTCACGGTAGACGACGTTGAAGTTGTGAAAATCCCGCCCCGCCGCGCCGAGAATGATCGTCCTGATACGATCCATGACTCCCTCGTACTCCTGGTAGGCAGCAGGTGATAGGTATGCCACCTGCCAGCTATCGTTTCTCGATCACCCTTGTGATCCGATCGAGCGCCCAGTCGATCTCGTCCTTGGTAATGACCAGCGGGGGTGCGAACCGAATGACGCGCTCGTGGGTCTCCTTGCACAGGATCCCCTCGCGCATGAGGGCTTCGCAGTAGGGCCTGGCCGGCACCTTCAGCTCGACGCCGATCCAGAGGCCGCGGCCACGCACCTCGTGGAGCTCGGGGCTCTTGAGCGCTTGCAGTTTCTGGAGGAAGTAGGCGCCGAGCTCGGCCGACCGCTCGACCATCTTCTCCTCGACGAGGACGCGGAGCGCCGTCCGCGCAATGGCGCAGGCGAGCGGATTGCCGCCGAAGGTGCTGCCGTGGTCGCCCGGGTGGAAGACGCCGAGGATCTCCCTCGACGAGAGCACCGCCGAGATCGGGTAGAAGCCGCCCGACAGCGCCTTGCCGACGATGAGCAGGTCGGGCCGAACGTCCTCGTACATGCAGGTGAACAGCTTGCCGGTGCGGCCGAGGCCCGACTGGATCTCGTCGGCCATGAAGAGGACATTGTTCTGGCGGCAGATCTCCCACGTCTCGCGCAGGAACCCCTTCGGCGGGATGACGATTCCCGCCTCGCCCTGGATCGGCTCGACGAGGAAGCCGCAGGTGTCCGGCGTGATCGCCTGCCGGAGCGCTCCGGCGTCGCCGTACGGGATGATCGTGAACCCCGGCGTGAACGGGCCGAACCCGAAGCGGTACTGCGCGTCGCTCGAGAAGCTGACGACGGTGATCGTGCGGCCGTGGAAGTTGTTCGCGCAGGCAATGATCTCGGCCCGGCCCTCGGGGATGCCCTTCTTCGTGTAGCCCCACTTGCGGGCCGTCTTGACCGCCGTCTCCACCGCCTCGGCGCCCGAGTTCATCGGCAGCGCCATGTCCATGCCGGTCAGCTCGTGCAGGTCCTTGTAGAGCAGCGGGAGTTGATCGTTGCGGAAGGCACGCGAGGTCAGCGTGACCTTGTGCGCCTGCTCCATGAGCGTCTGCAGGATCTTCGGGTGGCAGTGGCCCTGGTTGACCGCCGAGTAGGCGGCGAGGCAATCGAGATACCGCTTGCCCTCGACGTCGTAGACCCACACGCCCTCCGCGCGGTCGATGACGACGTCGAGCGGGTGGTAGTTGTGGGCCCCGTACTCGTTCTCGAGCTGGATGTATTCCTGCGTTCGCATATGGCTCCTCACACGTCACCGCTGCCTCGGGGTGCCTCTGTCCGTCCTTGGTCCTTCGTCCTTGGTCCTTCGTGCGGTCCAGCGTGCACGGTTTGTCAGTCCCTCTGGATTCTGACTTCCGGATGCTGGATTCTGAGTGCCTACTCCCCGTCCCAGAGCATCGTGAGCAGCGCCATGCGCACGAACAGGCCGTTGCGCGACTGCCGGAAATACAGCGCGCGCGGGTCGTCGTCCACCGTCTTGTCGAGCTCGACGGTCCTCGGCAACGGGTGGAGGATCATCGCGTCCGGCTTCATCCGTCGGAGCACGGTCGAATCGATGCGGAACCGCGACAGGCTGCCGCGGTCGGCCACGCGTTCGGGGCGGATGCGCGTCTGGTAGACGACGTCCACCTCCCCGAGCACCTGGTCGGCGTCCGACTCGAGGGCGTACCAGACGTCGTGCTCCTCGAGGTGGTCGAGGATGTCCTGCTTCATCTGCACCTCGGGCGGGCTCACCAAGAAGATCTTCACGCGCTCGAACTTGCTGAGCAGGTAGGTGAGCGACCGCGCGGTGCGTCCCTTGTCCAGCTCGCCGATGATCGCGATCGTCAGGCCGTCGAGGCTCCGGCGCTCGCGGTAGATCGTGTAGAGATCGAGCAGGGCCTGCGTCGGGTGCTGGCCGCCTTGGCCGTCGCCCGCGTTGACGACCGGCACCGCCGACACCTGGGCCGCGCGCCGGGCGCCGCCCGGCTCGTTGTGCCGCAGCACGATGACGTCCGAGTAGCCCGCGATGATCCGGATCGTGTCCTCGAGCTGCTCGCCCTCGATCTCGGACGAGAAGAGCCTCGCCTGCTCGGTCGAGAGGACCCGGCCGCCGAGGCGGTACATCGCCGCCTCGAACGAGAAGCGGGTGCGCGTCGATGGCTGGTAGAAGAGGGTCGCCATCACCCTGTCCTGGTAGTCGCGTGTGCCGCCCCGCGCCACGACGCGCTCCATGCGCCGGCTGCGGTCGAACAGCTCCATCAGGAGCGGGACCGTAAACTGCTGCGATTCGATGACGTGCTGCAATCTCATGCGTACCTGTCCGTGCTTCGTGCTTCGTGCCTGGTGCTTCGCTTCGTTCGGTCCACACGAAGGACGAAGCACCAAGAACCAACGACGAGCCGTCGCTAGGGGACCATGTGCGTCCCGGCGCAGCCCCGAACCGCGTCCGCCAGTTGTTCGAACGACGTGATGATCACTTCCCGGCCGCCGTGCTCGAGGAACCGGAGGGCCGACTCGATCTTCGGGCCCATGTTTCCGGGCGGGAACTGCCCGGCCTCGTAGTACCGCCGCACCTCGGCCACCGTCACCCGCTCGAGCGGCCGCTGGGTCGGCTTCCGGTAGTCGATCCAGACGCGATCAGCGTCGGTCGAGATGATGAAATAGTCCACGCCCAGCCGCGACGCGAGGAGTGCGGAGGCGCGGTCCTTGTCGATCACCGCTTCGACGCCCCTCAGTTCTCCGCCGTCGCACACGACCGGGATGCCGCCGCCGCCGATCGCCACGACGAGGACGCCCTGGTCGAGCAGGCGCCGGATCGCGTCCTCCTCGACGATCGCGATCGGCTCGGGCGAGGGGACGACGCGCCGGTAGCCCCGGGCCGCGTCCTCGACGATCTCCCACCCGTGGAGCCGCTTCTTCTCCTCAGCGTTCGCCCGGCTGTAGAACGGCCCGATCGGCTTGGTGGGATGGCGCATCGCGGGGTCGTCCTTCGACACGACCACTTGCGAGAGGACGACCGCGACCTCCGGGGGGCGGCCGCTGGCCACGAGCTCGTTGTGCAGGGACTGCGCCAGCAGGTACCCGATCTCCCCCTGCGTGGTCGCGTCGCACACGTCGAGCGAGTGACCGTATACCTGGTCGGAGGCGCGCTCCGATCGAAGCAGGGCTGCGCCTACCTGCGGCCCGTTGCCGTGGGTGATGACCAGGCGGAAGCCGGCCTCGATCAGGCGGACGATCGCGCGCGCGGTCCGGCGCGTGTTGGCGAGCTGCTCGGCGATCGTGCCCTTCTCACCGGCCCGGATGAGCGAGTTGCCGCCGACGGCGACGAGTGCGGAGTGGGACATTCAGACTCTACGAGACCACAGAATACAGAACACAGGACACAGGAGAAGGACACAGGAGGGGTGCATCATTCTGTGTCCTGTATTCTGTGTCCTGTATTCTGTGTCCTGTGTTCTGCGTCCTGCGTCCGTCACTTCATAAGCAGATACATGATCGCCTTCTGCGCGTGCAGGCGGTTCTCGGCCTCCTGGAAGACCACCGACCGCGGCGAGTCGATGACGCTGGAGGTCACCTCTTCGCCGCGATGGGCCGGCAGGCAGTGCATGAACACCGCGTCCGGCTTCGCCTCGGCGAACAGCTTCTCGTTCACCTGGTAGGGCTGGAAGATCTTCTTCCGCTCCGCGGCTTCCGCTTCCTGGCCCATGCTGGCCCACACGTCGGTGTAGACGGCATCGGCGCCGCGGACCGCTTCGACCGGGTCGTGGGTGACGTCGCATTCGGCCCCGGCTTCCGGCGCGTGGTGGCGCACCCACTCGACCGCCTCCGGTTTCGGCTCGTACCCCGGCGGCGTCGCCACGGCAATCCGGACGCCCAGCCGCGCCGCGCCGAACATCAGCGAGTGGGCCACGTTGTTGCCGTCACCGACGAAGGCGACCTTCACGCCCCTCAGCGTCCCCTTCACCTCCTGGATCGTCAGGTAGTCGGCCATCGCCTGGCACGGGTGGCTGAAGTCGGTGAGGCCGTTGATGATTGGGATACTCGCGTACTCGGCCATCTTCTCCACGATGTCGTGGCCGAAGGTGCGGATCATGATGGCCTGGACCATGCGTTCCAGGTTCTTCGCGACGTCGTGGATCGACTCGCGCTTGCCGAGGTTGATCTCGGCCGGCGACAGGTACAGCGAGAAGCCGCCGAGCTGCTGGATGCCGACGTCGAAGCTCACGCGGGTCCGTAGCGAAGGCTTCTCGAAGATCATCGCGAGCGTCTTGCCCGTGAGCGCCTGCGAGAACCGGCCCGGGTCGGCCTTCATCTCGGCCGCGAGGTCGAGCATCTGGCGGATCTCGGCGGGCGAGAAGTCACGGATTGAGAGAAAGTCCTTCGCGGTCATCGGGTGCTCCATCGAAACGCGCACGCACGCGCGGCCAGGGAATGGCCATCAGTGCCCGGTGTCAATGATCCAGGTGGAGGTTTCTGCGCGAGCGGTGGGTTCCAGACGCCGGCATGCGGTGCGGTCTTGGCGCCTGTCGACGGGAGCGGGAGAGAGAAGGCGCCGCGCCAGCCCATTACACTCCAGCCGCCCGGCACGGGTCAAGCCGGGACGGCCGAAAGCGGGGCGAAGCGGAACTGGGCACGCGCAGAGACCGCACAGTCTCACGAAGGAACACGCGCCGTGGTGAGGCAGACCTCGAGGTTCGCCTGGCGAGAGACGGGAGGCGCGGGCAGACACAGACACGGCCGAGGATCGGGAGCGCGTCACGGCTGCATGTTGTCACGCCGCCGCCGGCGCCTGCGCCGGCGGCGGGGCCGTATCGGACCGCTGGCGCCCGACGGGTCCACCTCCCCGGCCATCAGGCTTCGCCAGTGCTGCATCACGTCGGGGTTGTTGCCGTGGATCTCGAGCCAGGTGAGCGCATCGCGGAACGCGGTCCGCGCCATGAGCCCGTTCGCGGCTCTCGGGGGCATCCCGGTGTCGCACAGCCGGTGCTGCAGCGCGAGGATCTGCCGCAACCGCTCGAAATCCCGCCGGGCGAGGGGCAGCGCGCCGAGGCCCGGCCGCTCGGGCGATCGGCGTTCGCCGTCTTCCCTCGGCCGCGGACGGGAGAAGCTCAGGCCCAGCGGGGCCAGCAGGCTGCCGAGCAGGATGGCGTTGGTCAGGGTCTCCGGGATCTGGTCGAAGCGGGCCCGGTACCGGTCGAGCGCCGCGAGCGATGCCCACAGTCGATCGGAGGCGCCCTCGTGCAACTCGGGGCTGATCGGCGCCAGCAGGTGGACCTCGACGAGCGAGCGGAACGTGCGCTCGGCGGCGCCCGACCGGAGGATCTTGTAGTACTCCTCGAGGAGGCGCGCCGGGGCGCTTCGGGCGATCTCGCCCCGATGGCGGCGGATCGCGTCGTAGATCGGCGGGTCGATCGCAAAGTCGAGCCGCGAGGCGAGCGCCATCGCGCGCAGCATGCGCACCGGGTCCTCGCGGAACCGCTCGTCGGGATCGCCGATCGACCGCACCAGCCGGGCTTTCAGGTCGGCGAGGCCGCCCACGTAGTCGATAATCGAGAAAGTGGCGATATCGTAGAAGAGGGCGTTGATGGTGAAGTCGCGCCGGAAGGCGTCTTCTTCGGGCGTGCCGAACGTGTTGTCGCGGTGGATGAACAGGTCGACCGGCGCACCCGGCCGGGCCGGCACCTCACCGGTCGGCGCGACGTCCGCGGCCGGCTCGCCGTTGGGCGGCACCTGCCTCCGGAACGTCGCGACCTCGACCACCTTCGTGCCGAAGCGCACGTGGACCAGACGGAACCGGCGGCCGATGACCCAGCAGTTCCGGAACAGCCGCTTCACCTGGTAGGGATGCGCCGAGGTCCCGATGTCGAAATCTTTCGGGCGCCGGCCGAGGAGCAGGTCGCGCACGCTGCCGCCGACCAGGTACGCGACGTGATTGGCGTCGCGGAGACGATACAAGACCCTGAGCGCGTCAGGGTCGATGTTCCGGCGCGAGATCGGGTGCCCGGCGCGCGGAACGACAATCGGCTCCACCATTGACAGGGATTATAGCAAATGGCAGGACAGGTAACCAGGCAAGTCCCGAGTGCTCAGAGGGTTAGCGAGAGCACTTCGGGGGGCGTCCTTCAGTCCGTCGGCCGGGCGTCCGTCCTGGCCGCTTTTCTGCTCCCCGCCCTGGCCGCGCCACACGTCGCTTCTGCGCAGGCGGATCTGGTCGCCCGGGCCCGCCAGTTCTGCAACCTGATTGGATTCCCGCTGGAGCGTCGCGAGCTCGCGCACCCGGGCGAGCAGGGGCAGGATCGCGCCCGACACCGTGGCCTGCACGGCCTTCGGCGTCTGAGGAGGCTGTGCCGAGCCGGCGGCGGCCAGACAGAGGATCGGAATCGAAGTCAGGAGGAGCGTGTGGTGCAGTTTCATGCGGCACCTTCTATTACAGCTCCCGCCTCGTTGCGCAGGGCTTCATCCCTGCGGACCGCTCCGGATCTTGCGGCGCTGGCGCAGCCGCCAGCCCATGTCGCTCGCAAACCCCGTCGCCACTGACGCGGGCGGCGTGTCCATGGTTTGCTCCGCGACATGGGCTGTCGTCTGCGGCGGTGTCGCCGGGCCGGGTCCCGGCCGCTCCGTGGCGGCCGATGGTCAGAGGCCCCTATCACGGCGATGATGCGGGCCTCTCCTCCCGCTCTTCGCGGCCACCCGCTGCTGCGTCTGGGCCGTCGCCGCCAGCGAGGGTTATCGGTCGCACCTTCGTCGTAGGGGCCGGGCTTCAGCCCGGCCCGCTCTTCATGTGGCTTTACGTCCGCACCTTCCCGCAGACCTCGCTGTGGTGGGGCTACGGTCGTGTAGATGACGAGCCGGTCGCGCCGGCGGCGGAGCAATCAGCCGATGCGCCGCCGGCCAGGATGGCGCCGGCGACACAGGGGAACCTGCGCGTGACGCTCTACACCGCGCTCAGTTGCCCGTTCTGTCCGATCGTGGAGAAGCGGCTCGAGGCGCTGCGGAAGGAGTGGGGTTCGAGCTGGAGACGATCGACGTGACGCTCAAGCCGGAGCTGCTCCGGCGCAAGGGCATCCTCGCCGTTCCGGTTGTCGAGGTGGGCGGCCGGCGGATCGTCGGCCACGCGACCAGCCGCCAACTCGCAGACCTGATCGGCGCCACGACGACTTCATAGGACCATCGACTGAGAGCTTCCACATCTGCCGTCTGGCTAGTGCTTGGCTTCCTTCCAGTTCGCCCCGATCCCGACGTCGACCGTGAGCGGCACCTGCAGCGCGACGGCGTGCTCCATCCGCTCGCGCACCAGGGCGGCGACCTCGTCGGCCTCGCTCTTCGGCGCCTCGAAGAGCAGCTCGTCGTGCACGGTCAGGATCATCCGCGCACCAGGCCACCCGCCGGCCGCGCGCGCCTCGAGCGCCTGGTAGACGTCGATCATCGCCCGCTTCAGGATGTCGGCGGCGGTCCCCTGGATGGGCAGGTTCACCGCAACGCGCTCGGCGGCGGAGCGCACCTGGCTGTTCTTGCTCGTCAGCTCCGGCACCAGCCGCCGCCGCCCGAACATGGTCTTGACGACGCCGGTCTCGCGCGCGCGGGCGAGCAGCTCGTCGATGAAGCGCCGGACGCCGGGGAAGCCGGCGAAGTAGGCGTCGATGAACGCCTGCGCGGCCTGCTGGGTGACGCCGATGTCCTTGGCGAGCGTGAAGGCGGTCTTGCCGTAGAGCAGCGCGTAGTTGACGATCTTCGCCCGCCGCCTGAGCTCGTAGCGGTCCAGCCCGCTCGTCGGCCCGAACACCTTGAGCGCCGTCTGGTCGTGGATGTCCTCGCCGCGGCGGAACGCCCCTATGAGCGTGTCGTCGCCAGAGAGGTGCGCGAGCACGCGCAGCTCGATCTGCGAGTAGTCGGCCGAGATGAGCACGTTGCCCGGATCGGCCACGAACGCGCCGCGGATCTCACGGCCCAGCTCGGTGCGGATCGGGATGTTCTGCAGGTTCGGGTCGCTGCTGCTCAGCCGGCCCGTGGCGGCCACGGCCTGGTTGAAGGAGGTGTGCACGCGCCCGGTCTCGGGGTTGACCAGTTGCGGCAGCGCGTCGATATAGGTGCCCTTCAGTTTCTGCAGCGCACGCCACTCCACGATCTGGCGGGGCAGGTCGTGCGTGAGCGCCAGATCCTCCAGCACCTCGGCGGCGGTTGACGCCACGCGCGTCTTGCCGGTGCGCTTGAGCGCCGGCAGCTTCAGCTTGTCGAACAGCACCTCGGAGAGCTGCTTCGGCGAGTTGATGTTGAACTCTTCGCCGGCCGCCTCGTAGATCTCGGCGGTGCGCGTCGCCAGCTCGCGCTCGATCTGCTGCGACAGCGCGCCGAGGACCGCGGCGTCGACGCGCACGCCCGCGCGCTCGATGTCGACGAGCGCGGGCACGAGCGGCATCTCCAGATCCAGGTAGAGCCGCTCCAGGTTCTCGGCGACGAGGAGCGGCTGCAGGCGGTCGGCGAGCTGCAGCGCGAGATCCGCCCGCTCGGCGGCGTAGTCGAGCATCGCGGCAATCGGCACGTCGGCGAGCGAGGTCGCCTTCGCGCCGCGGCCGCACACGTCCTCTTCCGTCAAGGCCTTGTAGCCGAGCTGCTCGAGCGCGATCTCCTCGATCGGGTGGCCCGAGCGGGTCGCGTCGATCAGGTAGCTGGCGAGCATCGTGTCGAACGCCAGGCCGCGCAGGCTCACCCCGTGGCGGGCCAGCACCACCGCGTCGAACTTCAGGTCGTGCCCGACCTTGCCGATGGCCGCGTCCTCGAAGAGCGGCGCGAGAACCCTCAGGGCGCCCGGCACGTCGACCTGGCCGGCCGACTCCAGCCCCCGGTGACCGAGCGGCAGGTACCGCGCGCGGCGGGGCCGATCGGAGAAGGCGATGCCGACGATGGCCGCCTTCATGGAGGAGGGCTCGGTGGGGAGCACACGGAACGCGAAGCGGCCGGCCGCGCGGAGCTCGCTCGCGACCGCCTGCAGCTCGTCGATCGACTCGACGACTCGATAGTCCTTCGCGACGTCGCCGGCCGTCGGCGCGAACTCCATGAGCAGCGATCGGAACCCCAGCGTCGAGAAAAGCTGGAAGCAGCGCCCGCGGTTTGGGCCCCTGTAACGGAACGCGCCAAGGTCGAACTCGACCGGCACGTCGGTGCGGATCTCGGCCAGCTCGCGGCTCTGGCGGGCCGATTCCGCGTTGCCGACGAGCGCCTCGCGGTACTTCTTCTGCGGCACCTCGGATGCGTGCGCAAGCAGGTTCTCGAGCGACCCGTAGGAGGCAAGCAGGTCGCGCGCCCCTTTCTCGCCGATCCCGGGCACCCCCTTGATGTTGTCGATCGCGTCGCCGGTCAGCGCCAGCACGTCGACGACACGGTCCGGGCCGACGCCGAACTTCTCCTTCACCGCTGAGGCGTCGTACCAGGTGCCCTCGTCTCGAGGGTTGAAGACCTTGATTGACTCGTTGACGAGCTGGAACAGGTCCTTGTCGCCCGTCACGATCGCCACGTCGTAGCCCTCGGCCGCCGCCCGCCTGGCCATCGTCCCGATCACGTCGTCGGCCTCGTAGCCGGGCGTCGAGATGATCGGGACGCCCATCGCCTCGCACGCGTCGTGCACGAGCGGGATCTGCTCGGCAAGATCGGGCGGCATCGGCGGGCGGTTGGCCTTGTAGTCGGTGGCGAGCACCGAGCGGAACGTCGGCCCGGCCAGATCGAACGAGGCGGCGATGAACTCGGGCCGCTGCTCGGCCAGCAGCTTACGGAGCATCGTAACGAAGCCGTAGACCGCGTTGGTCGATCGGCCGTCGGGACCGGTCAGCCCCCGGATGGCGTGATACGCGCGATACATCTGGGAGCTGCCGTCTATGAGGTAGAGCGTCGGTCTC
>Ga0315282_10006281_pt1 | contig 19967 bp, 19 predicted proteins | sample YL17G07_20_MG_FD_203693 | JGI IMG/M metagenome (GOLD analysis project Ga0315282, IMG submission 203693) | Sediment microbial communities from Yellowstone Lake, YNP, Wyoming, USA - YL17G07_20 | ecosystem: Environmental > Aquatic > Freshwater > Lake > Sediment | place: USA: Wyoming | collected... | reverse complement strand
TCAATACTAACAAAGCGACTTTTCGAAGAAAATCCAGCCCCCTCTAACCTGAAGCTACAATCTATCTCCGACAGGCTCCTAGAAGTTGAAGCCGACCATTTGACTCACCAAGTTCTTTTCCTGCCCACTGGAACACCAGAAACTCAGGTGAGCCCCGCATTGGAAGTTGTAGGGGGAGGTCCTTGCCATCCCTTGATGCGTGCGGCGCCAGCCTGTCGAATGAGTTGAGATTGAGAAATCGGGCGAACTTTCAGGCCCTCAACTTTTCGGCTTCTGGGCTCTTGAGTCTCGACTTTCGACTCTCGACTCCTCCACTCTGCTATAATTCACCTGTAGCGGATGAGCCGGCAACGACGCAAACAGATTTATCTCCTCGGCTTCATGGGCAGTGGCAAATCCACGGTCGGCGAGCTTCTTTCCCGGAAATTGGGCTGGCCTTTCATCGATCTCGACAGTATTATCGAGGCGGGCCAAGGCGTGAGCATACGGGAGATATTTGAGAGATCGGGGGAGCCTTTTTTCCGCCAACTCGAGCGCGCCGCCTTGACCGAAGTCTTGAAAGCCGAGCCCGCCGTGATTGCCCTGGGAGGCGGGACTTTCGCCTTTGAGCCCAACGTGGAGTTGCTTCGCGAGACAGGAGGGACCACCGTCTGGCTGGACTGCCCTGTCGAAACCTTGCGCCTGCGATGCGCCGGCATGCAGAATCGCCCGCTCTTTCGTGATTCCGAATCCTTCGAGCGTCTGCTCGATCTGCGGCTTCCCTACTATCGTCTGGCGGAATTCAGAGTCTCCACAGAAGGCCGGGACGCGCAGGAAGTGACCGAACAAATCTTACGCCTGAGGGCCTTTTGAGCCGAGAAGAAATCGCCCTGTATCCTTCCATGATGCTGCTCCCGCCGCTCCTGGTCGCGGTCCTCGCCTGTAACCTGACAGGCTCGGGTCAGGAGGCACCGGAAAGTCCACCTCAGGTGCATGTCGATGACGAAGGCGTTTTCGACATCTTTCTGGCCGGCCACCACGTCGGCAGCGAAAGCTTCAAGATTCACTCGTCATTGGGCAAGGTTGAAGCTCAAGCAGAAATCCGTCTCCAGGTCGAACAAAACGGCAAGACGGTGAGTGCGCAGAGCTTCCCTGACTTGGTCCTGGACCCGCAACTCCACCCTGTTACTTATACATGGAATCAAAAGGGATCAAAATCCTCGTGGCTGGAGGCAGATTTCCGCGGCAAAGTTGCCAAGGTTCGCTACAAGACGATCAACGGCAGCGAGGATAACCGGGACTTTATACTTCCCCCGGATGTCGCGGTTCTGGACGACAATGTAATCCACCATTACCAATTGATTGCGGCTCGCTACCTGGCAATGGGAGGAGGGAAACAAACCTTTCGCGTCTTTATTCCGCAGGAGGCCTTGCCAAGCCTCTTTACCATGGAAGATAAGGGAAGCGACGCCAGCAGGAGCGGCGCAGTCCTAACCACTCTCCGACACCTCCTGATAACTACCGACGTCACCCAAATTGATCTTTGGGTTGACAACCTACAACACCTGGAGCGCGTTTCTGTTCCTTCGGTGCAACTCGAGGCCGTACGAAAGAGGTAACTCTGGAGCAGGAATCCATCGCAGGGTTTGCTGAGGAAAACCCGCTCTATTCCCACAAGGCACTGCAAGTTAGTGCTCCTCATAATAAATCGGCCGCTTTTCGCTTACTCCCTTCGTACGTGATTGGTCTTTACCCACGTCTTTCGCCGGACACCGGGGGCGCGCCCAACAAAGCCCGCAGAGCGGGCGTCATCTTTTAGCCCACGGCGTCAGCCGTGGGTCAAAAGTCATAAGAAGAACCTTCCCCAGCCCCGCCGGGAGCGACATCCGGGACTCGTCGCGGACGCCTCCTGCCAAGCAGCCGGATGTCACCCTTGCCGGGGCTCCTTTCGTGAAAGATTTGCTGCCTGTTCCCACGGCGCCGACGGGCTGAGATTACCACCACCCTCGGTGTGCAGCCGAAGATGTGGGACATGCGCAGCCTACGCGAGGAGGGGCCGGGGCTGGCGGGTGCGCCTGGCATGCAAATAGTCGAATAGGGCGCCACGCTAAACACGATAGCGAATATACCGACCTGTTGGCAGGAAAACACGGCTTGGTTGTAGGAAGGATGTCTATAGAAAAGCGTAAGGGCGGGGCTGACCGTCTAGGTCAACTCCGCCCTTTAATTGTGGAAACCGGTCGCCAGGAAAATTACGGCGCGTCGTTAGCGCGGCTATAACCCGAGGGCGGCGTGTAAGATTGGCACGCGTTGCATTCTACCACGTCGCCTGGTTAGCACAGCTCACACCCGCAGGCGGCGTGTAAACACTGGCTTGGCCCATTTCATTGGCCTCTAAGTTCAACGCGCACCCGGCGGCGATGGCTGCGGCATTAGCGGTCGAGACTGCCGCTGACGCTGCGGAAGCAGCCGCTGCACCAGCAGACGCTGCCGCTGCAGCACCAGAGCTTGCCGCTGCCGCCGCAGACGCTGCCGCTGCGGCTGCGGAAGCCGCACTGGACGCATTATCCTTTGCATCGTTAGCCCGGGACATTGCCAGCCCTGCCAAGACCGCAGCCACTCCACCCGCGGCAGTGGCCGTTATACCCCAAATCGCCGACCCGACACAGCATCGCCCGGCTCCTCCGGCAGCGTTTGTCGGAGCGTTCGCCTGGGGGACTACCGTAATAGTCTTCCCTTTGGCCACATTAACCACCTGGCCGCTGCCCTCAACGACGCGCAGCATGCCGTCCTTCGCCGATACTACCACGGCGCCATTCAGCATAGCCACTTCGCCAAGGGTCTTGAAACCAGAAACTGGCGCGATGGCGATGTCGCCGATTTTCATGCGAATCGGCATCCCGTCTGCATCGTGAAATACAGAAACGTTACCCTGGCTTAGAAGTACTGTTACCTCGTTGGAATCTCGGAGAAACGAAGCCATAGTGTCACGACCGAATACCATTCGGCTTGCCCCCCCGAGCGCGACTACAGCCACACCATCCTTCACTTGGAGGCTGTCACCACTAAAGAGTGTCGTGTTGGGAAGAAGCGTCTGGCCACCTACGGTTGCGTTCATGCTACCCGCCACCGATCCCACAACGGCCGAACCCGCCAAGGCGGGCACCACAGCAACCAATCCGAGAAGGATCAGGTTCAGCGATAAACGCACAATGCAATGCTTACTCAACATTATCTATTCTCCTTCTTTGGGCCGGGTAGCTGATCGCCTTCCCTAACCCAACGTGGTTTTCACAGCTTTTCCAAATTCGACGTTAAAGTTACTATGACCAAGCTAAAGCTGTCAAGGTTTTTTTTGTCTTTTTTTGTCTTTTTCTTTCATGTACTTTGTTGCTCTCTCACCTCAAACACCGCAGGAACAAGGAGTTGAAATGGCCAGGTCAAGCCACCATCCAAGGCTTGCGATATTCCTTCGTCAGTAATTTGTTTGCTTCTGCGTCACCCGGAAATTGTTCCTGTTGGGCATCCCAAGTGAGTTTGCGGCCAAGTTTGAAGGCGAGCACGCCCAGCAGCCCCGCGCTCGTCGAGCGGTGCATGGTTTCTACGTCCGAATTGGGCTTCTGGCGGGACTTCAGGCAATCCAGGAAATTCAGCACGTGAGGGTAGTGCTGGGCCGAGCCTCCACCGGTGATGACGGCTCCCGACGTGAATCGTTCCGGACCGTAACGCGAGGCCTCCGGCCATAGCGTGTAGCCGCCCCGGTCGATAAACAACGTGCCGTCGGTCCCATAAAACTGAATGCCGTAGGAGTGGCCATCCGGGCCGCGATTGTTAGCGACGCGATTGGAAAACCTGGCGACGAATTCCTTCCCGCTTACCGCCGAGGCGGGGTACTGGTAGAGGACTTCGAGCGTATCAGGCGTCTCACGATTATCCTCGAGAACATAGTTTCCCCCCGTGGCCATGATGGTTTTCGGAGCATCGACTCCCATCGCCCAATGCACGACGTCCATAAGGTGAGTGCCCCAATCGGTCAGAATTCCGCCCGAGTAATCCCAGAACCAGCGGAAGTTGTAAATTCCGCGATTAACGTTGTAGGAACGCTTGGGCGCCGGGCCCAACCACCAATCCCAGTCAAACCAGGATGGAGGATCGCTGTCCGGCGGGTTGCCGATTCCTTCCGGGAACTGGTTGCCGTGAATCCAGGTCTGCGCCAGCGTCACCTTTCCAATCTTGCCGCTGCGCACCAATTCCACCGCCTTCTGAAAATGCTCGCCGGAACGCTGCTGCGTCCCAACCTGCACAACTCGATTGTGCTTGGTTGCGGCTTCCACCATCTTGCGCCCTTCGAACAACGTGTGCGAGAGAGGCTTTTCCTGGTACACATCTTTGCCGGCTTCGCAGGCGGCGATCATGGGAATGGCATGCCAATGGTCGGGTGTGGCGATAATGACTGCGTCGATGTCTTTGTGCTCGAGCACGCGGCGGAAATCTTTGTAGGTTTTCGCCCTGCCGAAGGTCATCGTGGCCGCGTCATCGAGGTGGGGTTGATAGGGGTCGGCGATCGCCACGCAGTCAACCTGGCCCGTGCGCAGGAAATCGCGCAGGTCCGCCTGGCCCATGCCCCCCGCCCCGATCAGGCCGATGCCCACCCGCTCGTTGGCGCCCAAAACGCTGCGTACCCCGGGCCCCGCCGAAAGCGCCAGGCTGGCGGCGGCCATCGCGGCAGTCTTATTAAAATCTCTGCGAGAAATCTTTTGTTCTTCCATAATATCTCCTTAATTAACGATAGCCTCTGGGCTGGCGCTCCCCCCCGGCGGCTTGCCACCTGCGCCCTCCCTTTCATCAGCGCAGACCTCGTGCCTCTTTAAACTCTGCGGCTTTTCCCACCCTGAAACTATGCAAGCGGCTAGGGCCGAGTTCGTGCTTGTCGATAAAAAGCCTCGCTTTAGGCGGCGATGCTGACTGCCGTCTCATGCGCTCCGGGCAGGAACTATACTACAAGGGGCAGTTCTGGAGAAAGGTAAAACTCCGGACGTTTCCCGCTTGTATCAGTGGGCATTCACCGCTTAGTCTGGCGGCATGAAGTATCAGGACATCATCACCATCGAACCCAGTCGGCGAGGCGGAAAGCCGTGCATCCGAGGAATGCGAATCACGGTTTACGACGTGCTCTCTTACCTTGCTTCAGGGATGAGGCACCAAGAAATTCTGGCCAATCTGAGCTACGCGGCCAATCGCAGGCGCCATCTAACGGTCGTTAAGGAGTAGGCAGCGCGGCCCTCCGGTTTTGAGGTTGGCGGGCCTTTGCCGGTGGTGGCGTTCCCGTGGTCTAATCGAGCTTTGGGTGCCGTCTTTGCGCTGTGCCATCTCCTACAGCGCACCGTGTCAACTCGAGGCTCCAGAGCCGCGGACCTCAGAACCGGAGGTCCGCGCTACCAGCTACCAACGGAAATTCTCTACCAGCGTGATGTTGCTGGTGCTTTGACCCTCGCTCCAGAGAATCGAGCGGCCATCGGGCGAAACCGCGAAGCCTGGTCCATATCCGGGGGGCTGTTTCTCGGGCTTGGCAACCTGAGTCACTTTGTGCGTGGCGAAGTTGAAGAATTCGATGGCCTTCGTGCTGCGGTTGTAGAAATAGATGCCTTCCCCCGTCACGCCCCAGTAACCCCAATCTCCCGCGTCGAGCTGTTCGAGAACCAGCGTTTCTTCCCCGCCTTCCACCGGAACCTTCCATAGACCGCGCCCGTCGAAGTCATTGATGTAGTAAAGGGTCTTGCTGTCGGGAGATTCGAAGGCTGCATGGCGGCCGAGCGCGGAGGCGGCGCGAGCTTCGCGCTGGAAGCGCTCCAGCGCCTGCCGGTCTTTGGAAAGCTCCTCGGGCAGGAACTTGAGTGCGACGAAGCGGCCTTACTTGGTGTCCTCGGCCTTGTACACCACACCCGCGCCCCCGCCACCGAGCCTCTCCAGGATGCGGTAGTGGGAGACAGTCGTGCCGACCATGAGAGCGGGCCTCGCTTTGCAGGCATCTGAGGCCGCCGCGACAGGCAGGTCAATACGCAACTACGCAGTGTCCTAATTTGGCTTGTAGCGCCCCGACCCGCCGGGGCACTTGCCGACCTAGAGGTCGGCGCTGCGCTCAAATTATGACACTGCCCGCAACTACGGAGGGGATGCGCGAGGCGCGAAAGGGTCTTTTTTGGGGTTGCAAAAGGTGGGCTAAAAGGGTAAGAATGTCTTAGGGGCGATTGCAAATAATTTCTCTGACTCAGGAGAGGCGTACGATGACCACTCGACGGGATTATCTGAAAGCGATCGGCAAGGGGTTGGCGGCGGCTGTGGTCGCCGAGGGGGCGATGCCGTTTGCTCTCGCGGCTTCAACCGAGTCGAAAGCCGATGCGAGCAAGCTCGCCATGCCGGGGCCTTACCGGGGCCGGGTGGTGTCGGTCGAGAACCCGGCCGTGCTGGTATCGGGCCATTACCAGGCGGAGGCGGTTCGCCAGATGATGCGCCGCGGCATGATGGAGTTGACGGGAGCGGACGGTTGGGTCGACGCCTGGCGGCGCTTCTTCGAGCCTGGGGACGTGGTGGGGATCAAGCTCAATCCGGTGGGCCAGCCGCTGGTGGATTCAGATGCCACGGTGGTGCGGGAGATCGTCGCCGGCCTCGAGGCCGCGGGCGTCAAACGCCAGGATATCGTAGCCTACGACCGTTACCACGACCAGTTCTACGGGGCCGGATACGACAAGTGGCTGCCGGAGGGTGTTCGAATCTCTTGCGCTGTCCCAAAGTACGACCACATCCAGCAAGGCATCGAAGGCTACGACCCGGACCATTACATGGATATGGCGCTGACCCTGCCGGGGTACACGGTTGACAACGTCACGGCGCGCCGCTCCTGTGCGGCCCGCTTCATCACCCGCGAGGTCAACAAACTTATCAACGTCCCCTGCCTGAAGGACCACCAGTCGGCGGGCATCACGCTGTCGCTTAAGAACCTCTCGCACGGCCTGGTGAACAACGTGAGCCGTAGCCACGGCACCAATAGCCTGAACGCCTGCAACGCCTTCATCCCGGCAGTGGTGGCCATGCCCGTGATCCGCAACAAGACCGTCCTGCATATCCTGGACGGGGTCAAGGGCGTCTACGACGGCGGGCCGGGCGCGTCGCGGAAGTTCGTCTGGGAAAACAAAACGCTCTACTTCGCCACCGACCCCGTCGCCCTCGACCACCTCGGCTGGCAGGTGATCGACGCCAAGCGGGTTTCGGCAGGGATGAAAAAGCTCGTGGAAGCTGAGCCGGACCAGTTCAGCACCTTTGTTCACCGGCAGCCCGAGCACGTCGAAATCGCCGGCGCGCTGGGGCTGGGCGAGTGGGATTGGACCAAGATCGAGGTGCGGCAGGTGAAGTTGTAGCCTAGTTCAAGCCTTGAGGTACGGGGCAAGCTGTTGCCACCAGGCATCGAGTTCCCGCTGATCAACCGAGTCCAGACCCTGGAGGTTGGCCACGCCGCGCCGCTTGGTGGTTTTGAAAACGCCGCGCCGGACCAGCACCGCCTTGGAAAAAGCGAGGCCGTACGTCTCCTCGAGGATGATCATGGGCGATAGCTTTTGAAACAGAGCCCGCGCCTCGTCCCACTTGCCGGCTGCCGCCAAGTCATAAATCTGCGCGTCCACGTCCGCGAACTCGCAGGCGGGCATGGTCCCGGAACAGCCCCGCGCCAACTCGTCCAACATGCTCTTGCCGCCGCCCCCCGAAAAAATGCCCTGCATCACACCCGAGTTTTTGTATTCTCCCATTCGGTGCGGAACGGGATCAATTTCTTCCTTAACGTAAGCCAACTGCGGGTTTTCCCTGGCGAGCTGAATTACCAGGCTGGTGGGAAGAGCCGGTCCCCACTGGCCACCGGTGTTTTGAATGAAAATCGGAATGCGGATGGCCGCCGCAATCGCTCGGTAGTAATCCGTGGCCATCTCGAGTGTCACCGGGCCGAGAAAAGGCGGCAGGGCGATGACGGCGTCCGCCCCCTTCGACTCCGCATGGCGAGCGAACTCGACCGCGATTTCCTTGCTCGGCGCCTGGACGCCAATCACCACCGCACAGCCTCCCCCGGCCGCGCGAATCAGGACTTCCGCCCCCCGCCGCCGTTCCTGCTCGGAGAGGACATAGAATTCGCCGAAGAGTTGCGGCCACACCACCCCCTGCGCACCCGCACGTTTGCAAAAGCTCACCTCGCGGGCCAGGTCCTCTTCGTCCACTTGGTCTTGCAGCGTGAACGGAGTCATAAGAATCGCAAAAATGCCGCGGAAAGTTTTCCCCGAGGCTGCGAGCGCCCTCACTGCGGAAAGCATGGACGCGCGAGAGAGCAGCGGCAAAGCCAGGCCGGCCCCGGCGGCGCGGCGCAAGAAGTCCCGGCGTACGAGTTTGCGCATCATAGTGCATCCTCCTCATTACAGAGGCACAGCGTGCTCGGCGATATAACGGTCGAGCATCGACTGGGGAGGCTCAATGTAGTGGTACGCTTCCGCCCACTCGAGCCCGTAGGGGCGGCCGGTTTGCCGGTCCGAGGGCACTCCCCTGAGATACTGCGAATCCAAATCAAGAAAGAAGTGCTTGATATACTGGCGATTGGCAGTGTCGTCGTTATCGCCGAGGATGGGCAGGCGGCGTTTCTCGGCGGCCAGCCGGGCCCTCAGGCGAGCGCCGTTATCACCGCCCCCTCCCTGCGTCTTGTTGGCGAGATTGGCTTCCACTTTTTTGTCAATCCACGGGGTAATATCGACAACGCGATTAACCAGTTGTGGCCCGCGCGCAAAGTAGTACTTTTCTTGGACGAAGTGGGGCTCGAGTCCTGCCTCGAAGTGTTCCGGGAAGTCCTTACCCCCCGCCGCCATCCAGGAGGCGGCCTCTACTTCTTGGGCAGTCACGTAATGGTCAGGATTCTCTTCGTAGGTGCCCCAAGGATCATAGCAGACGACGGTGTCGATCTTTAGCAGCCGAAACAGGAAGATCAGGCGCTCGCGCAATTCCGGGCGCGAGATGCCATCCATTTCGTGATTTCGGAATCCGAGCGTGAACACCTTGCTAAGCCCGAGTGCCTTGGCCACTGCATCCGTATCCTGTTCGTTGTGCAATATGGTTTCGCCCATCGTGCCAGCGCCGGCCTTATCGTCGTTGGTCGTCTTGATCAGGTGCCCTGTATATCCTTCGGCTATGAGCTTTGCCACGGTTCCCGCGGCAAAGAACGGGATGTCATCGGCATGGGGTTGAATCGCAGCCAAGACCTTGCCGGAGTGAGGCTTGCCCGTAAGCGGACGTTCGATCACAACCTCCGGCAGGCGCGCCAAACCTGGAGGATTGCCGGGAGTAGCACTCTGTTGGCCTAGGCCCTCCGCTCTCGTCCCCCAAAGCGCTCCTCCCGCCAGGACTTGGGCAACAAAACCGCGACGTTGCATATCACCCTCCTATTGTAAATATCGAGTGATAGTATCACAGGACGCAGTAGGCAGTACGCAGAAAGCAGAAGGCAGTGGGGAGTGCTGCTCTGCTATGCCGAGGGGTACGGCGCAGGGGGAGCTGGCTTCTTCACGGGAGGTGCTCCCTGCGTACCCGGCACAGGCTGAGACTTGTCCAAGGCGGCGCTGCCCCGGTTGGTCTTACGCCAGCGGGAAAATTCCTGGCAGTATTTGACCAGTTCCTGGGCAGCAAGTTTTCGAGCAAATTTCTCTTCCGGGGACAGATCGACGAAGGATTCAGACGGCATGAAGACCTCCATGGGAGAAGGCATTATACAATCTAAACCCAGGTCAAGCGACCCCCCGCCCGTGGCTCGCGACAACTGCTTACGCACGCGCGCCGATGATCAGGCCAGAGGGGCCGGGCAGGCGGACATGCCGCACGTCCTGAAAGCCCGCTTCCTTGAGCCAACCAGCGTACTCTGCTTCCGTGTAGGTGCTGCCGGCTTCGGTCCCGACCAGCATATTCAGGGCAAACAATGCTGCCGACTTGGGGGCGGTCCTATCGGGCTCGAGGACGAAGTCTTGGATCACCAAGCGGCCCTTGGGGGCCAAGGCCGCGAAGCAACGCTTCGTGAGGTCCTTGTTCTCTTCGACGCCCAACATGTGGCAAATGGCGGAGACGAACACCAAGTCATACCCTTCTCCGAACTTGTCCGTGCGCAAGTCTCCTGGGCGCGTTCGAATGCGCGCTGTCAAACCTGCACTCTCGATATGGCCTTGCGCGATGGGGATGACCTTAGCCAAGTCCAGGAGATCAACCAGGAGATTCTCCTTGGCGCGCGCAAAGGCGATCGAGTAGGCCCCCGAGCCACCGCCCACATCCAACATGCGAGTTACACCTTCCGTCCCCACAGCCCCCACCACCAACGGAGCTCGGGCGCGGGCGTTGCGATGCATGGCGGCGATGAAAGCTTGTGTCCATTCCTCCCCTCGGTCAGCCACCTCTTGACGGGAAACCGAGGCGCCGGCACGAACGCATTCGGTGAGCGTGGACCAGGTCCGCCACAAGTGCGCCAAATGCAGAGTAGCCACGCGCGAGTCATCGGCGGAGTCAACCACAAAATATCTTGCGCTGGAGGGAGAATTACCAAAAATCGCGTCTTGCTTGGTCAACCATCTCATCGCCACAAGCGCGTTCAATAGCATTTCGGTGGCGCGGGGGTTGCTGCCGATCCTGGCGGATATCTCCTCGGCCCTCGCCCCCTTACCCACGGCAGTAAAGAGGTCCAGTTCGACGGCCGTCAGCAACACGCGGCTTTCCTGAAAGCCACGCAGGGCGCTGTTCAGATCGTCGGGAAGAACTCCGGCAGCCTCTTGCGCTCGTTGAGCGGCCAGCATCTTGTCACGATTGGCGCAGATCTCCGTTTTGAGCGCCACGGCATCTCGGTTGGCTAACCGCTCCATGACGCATCCCGCCTGGAAGTGCGTTCGCACAATTTCCGGCACGTCCTGGGGCGTCACACTCGAGTACCAGATGCCCTCGGGGTATACAATCATGTTCGGTCCACGATCGCAGAGCCCGAACGAACCGCAAGGGGTGATTTGCACATCATTCGACAGCCCCTGCTCGGCCACTTCTCGGCGCAACGCCTCGATCACCTGCGCGGAGCCGCGCGCGGCACAGCACGGCATCCCCTCGGGCTTCTGCTTCTCGCAAACCAACACGTGATAACGAAAAGGCTCCATGATCCCCCCTCCCACCCAGCTTAACATAGTGAACCGGCCGGCTGTTATTCTGAGGCCCCCGTTCTTTGGGGGCCGAAGAATCCCTGTAGTTCCTTTGAACGACCAGTCCATCAACTGACAGATGGATGCTCCCTGCGAACTGCGGAGATCCTTCGTCGTCCCAAAGAACGGGACTCCTCAGGATGACAAGTCTGGGGTGTGCCCGGCGTCCGCGCAACTCCAACTTTCGAAGGCAGGTTCGGGCAAGCACGATTTCGGTTGCAACTGAGCCCAAGTCATTCTAACATTTTGGGCAATATCACTCCGTGGGGGGAGCTATGACAGTTGGGGACCTTATCGAATCGCGGAAGGATTTCTACTCCATCGCCGACGATTTCACCGTGCACGAGGCGGCGCGTTACTTGCGCGAGAAACAGGTGCGGTCAGTCGGTGTATGCGACCGGTATGGCAATCTTGTGGGAGTAGTCTCGCAAAGTGATATTTCCGACAAGGTGGCCGCAGAGAACAAGTGCCCTGCCTGGATGCGCGTATCGGAAATCATGAGCTCGCCGGTCACTGTCGTACCGCCTGAAACGACCTTGGATGAGTGTGTGCGGCTCATGGACAAGCACGGCTTCTACCACCTGCCGGTCATGAACAAGCATGGGCAGTATCGCGGGATGATCTCGGTAAAAGACCTGCTCACGGTCATCGCGTCGGATCAGAAAGCCCGAGCTGACATGCTGGAGGCGTTCTTGTTCCCACAGCGGTAAAGGCTAGGGGCTGGGGGCTAGGTGCTAGGGACTGGGGAAGGACAGTGGGCAGTAGGCAGTGAGCAGCAGGGGGCAAGGAGTTGACACGGCGGAAAAACAATTCAAGACTTGAAATCCAATGTCGTCCCTGCACTCAGCGCCAGATCCCCAGCCCCTCGTCCCTATGCCCCAGCCCCAAGGAGGATTTTCGTCATGCTCAAGTTGACTCGCCACGACGGCCTGCTCTCCCTGCTAGGCCGGGCGTCGGCTTTTCTGCCGCCATTCATCTTGGTTGTGCTTGCACTGGTTACGCCTGCTGAGGTTCGCGGGCAAAAGGCTTCTAAGATTGAACTGAAAACCACCTCATTCACCCCGGGCAGTTTCATACCGAAGCGGTTCACCTGCGAGGCTGAGGATGTCTCCCCCGCCCTCGCCTGGACGGACCCGCCTGCGGGCACGCAGAGCTTTGCCATCATCCAGGACGACCCCGACGCCCCCTCGGGGACCTTTGTCCATTGGCTGGTATATGATCTTCCGGCTGCTTACCGCAAGCTCCCAGAAGCTTTATCAGGAAACGACCAGATGGCTGGCGGAGGACGGCAAGGGACCAACGACTTCTCGAGAACGGGATATAGCGGCCCCTGCCCCCCGCCGGGAAGGCCTCACCGCTACTTCATCCGGCTTTACGCGCTGGACGCCAAGCTGAATCTCCGCCCTGCTGCAACCCGAAATGAACTCGAATCCGCAATGCAGGGTCACATACTTGCCCGGGCGGAGTTGATGGGCCGCTTCCGGCGCTGACAGCTAAAGGGTAAAGGCTAAAGATTAAAGCCAGGCTGTCATTCCGAGCGCAGATTTCATGATCCTTCGGCTCACCACTCTGCATGAAAATGCGCGAAGCGCCTTGGAGTGCGGTCCCGCCATGCGGGACCGCCTTGAGTTCCGAGCGAAAGGCGGTAGCTGTCCGTCGGCTGACGGATACCGCACTCCAAGGTGCCTTCGGCACAACCATTTTCATGGCAGCGAGGAATCTCGCTCTGCGATAGCTCGAATAAGGAACAGAGCGAGATTCCTCGCTGCACTCGAAATGACAAAGCCTCTTAACCTTTAGCCTTTACACTTTACCCTCCAGCCTTCGCCCTTCTACGCGGCACACCCTTCGTGTGGCAATCCGCACACTTGACGAAGTGAATGTTATGCGGGCTTTTCGTGGAACGGAAGGTGGTATCCATAATCTCCACGTTGAGGCCGCAATTCGACAGTTGGGGATGACAGTTCGAGCATGAGGCGCGGGTCTTCTGGCCGTGCTTCTCATGGCAGGCGAGACAACTCAGCCCTTCGTGCACGCCCACGGGCGTCCGATCATCTCCGGAACCAACCTCCAAAGTGGAAAGCGGCGCGTGACACTGGTAGCAAAGCGCTTGGCGCGAGTCGGGACTGATTTTGACGGCCCGCGTCCCTTCCCGCATCTTGGGTAAAGAAAGGCTCAGCACGGAAACGTGCTCGAGTTCTCGGCGATCAAAGAGCCCCAGAGAAGGCCGGTTTATCTCTTCGGTGGAACTCGCATTGGCCGCCTTCTGGGCGGGCCGGAATAAGGTTGGGCCTTGGCGGTGCATCTGGTGGCAGGTCAAGCAAGGGATGGCCGGGCGGCGGGCGAGTTCCGGCTTCGAGAGTCGCCAGGGACCTGTGGCGTTAAGCGGGGTCACCAGATCGCGAATACCGCCCTCGAAATGCATGCCGTGGCAACGCAGGCAATCGTCCATGAGGATTTGCTGCCGGTTATGCTTCTGGTCGAGAAAGATTTCCGCGTAAGTGGCGCTGTGCAAACTCGAGGCCCAAGCGGCATACTCCTGCTGGTGGCAATTTCGGCATCGGTCGTTCACCTGCAAAGCGTCCCTGGTGGAGAGCCTGACGTGTTCGGGCAAATTGCCCGAAATATGGCCCACCAGGCGGCGAATGTTGTTCAAATGAAATCTCGTTTCCAGCGTGAACACATCCCCATGGCAGGCAGAGCAGGCAACATTTCGATGCGCGGAGGTGTGCCAGTCCGTATAGGGCTGCCAGATCTCGTGGCAGCGGGCACAGGCCTTCCCCTGCGAGTATTCGTAGTACAGGCTGCCACCAGGAAGGATGAGCAGGGCAAGTAGCACTCCTATGAGTAACAGCATGCGAAAACGCGGTCTGGGCCGTTCAGTTGCCATCGCCACCCCAAGTAAAGAACAAGTCAAAAGGCAAAACGCAAGAGGCCAAAGGCAAAGCCGCAGGAAGGACGGCAACGATCCAAGGAAGTCGTGCGTTTGGTTTTACTTTTGCCATTTGCGATTTGCGTTTTGCCTTTTGACTTGTTCTTCGTTTTTCAACTACGGAAGCGCGTTCCTTTCCACGCTTCCACCATATGGGCGGAGGCATAATAGGCGATTGCCATAATCGTAAGCACGGGGTTGAAGCCCCCATTGGTGACGTGAACGCTGCCGTCCACCACAAAGAGATTATCCACGTCATGCACTTGGCAGTATCGGCTGACCACCGAAGTCTTAGGGTCGTTGCCCATCCTGCAAGTTCCAGCCTGATGTTGGCCGCCGCTGAGGCCTACGCGCGGGGGCTTCGGCCAGGTGGCAACGGCTCCAGCCTCCTTGAGCCAAGCCTCCGCTTTGGAGGCGAGAAATTTTGCCACTTCCACCGTGTGCGGGTGGTTCGACCCGGATAGACGCGCCACCGGCATTCCCCAGTGATCCTTGACGCGTGGGTCCACCTGCACCCGGGCTTCGAAGACCGGCATCTCCTGCGCGGGGCCCATGACGCTGATGCACCGCCGGTACACCTGGCGCATGAAATCTTTATGAGCCTTTCCCCAGCGCGGCAGGGTGGGTGGAATCATGGAGGAAAACTGATAGGGCAAGCGGATGAATTCATTGCAAAGAACGCCCCCGCCAACCAGGCCAGGGTTTCCATGGTTGAAATCCGAGATGGCGATGGAAGCGCCGGGGCCAAGGTCGTCGTACACATCATAATCAAACAGCCCGTAAGTGCCCGCATAGCAATGTCCCTGCAAATTCCTTCCCAGCCAGTCGTACCGGTTCCCCAACCCCTGAGGAAAAAGTCTACTGCTGGAATTGAGGAGCAGGCGCGCCGTTTCCGTGGCGGCGCAGGACACTACCACCAGATCCGCAGGCTGTACTTGGAGCTCATCCTGCGAGTCGAAGTAGGCAACTCCGGTAGCCCTCCCGCGGCCGTCGGTCAGGATCTCTTTGGTCACGCACTGGGCGCGCAACTCGCAGTTGCCGGTGGCCAGGGCCTTGGGGATCACGGTGTTCTGGGTGCCGTTCTTGGCATCCACCTCGCAGGCGAATCCCACACACCAGCGGCAGCGCATGCACGCCGGGCGCCCGTTGTAAGGAACGGTATTGCGCAGCATGGGGATATCAAAAGGATGCAGGCCCAGGCGCGAGGCGGCAGGTTTCAGTATCTCGTGCTCGCGGCTGGGTGGAAGGGGAGGCATCGGCAAGGGCTTCTTGCGTGGGGCGTGGAAAGGATTCCCGGTGTAGTCTCCTGACACCCCGATCTCCCATTCCGCTTTCTCATAGAAGGGCTCGAGATCCTCGTAGCCGATGGGCCAGTCCTCCAGAGTGCTCCCCTCGACAGCACCATAGGTGCTGCGCATGCGGAAGTCTTTTTCCATGAAACGCCAGGCCATCGCTCCATAACTGGCTGTGCCCCCGCCGACGCAAGCGGCGTTGTTGCCGTATACGCCTTCGCTCGGCAAGACGACCCGCTCATTTCCCTGGGCATCCACGAACACGCGCCGATAGCGCTCGTCATCGGGGCCGAAGCCGCAACCGAGAACTGAAGTGCGCTGGTTGCGGAGGTCATCCTTGCGGCAGTCGAAGGCCGTGTACCATTTGCCGCGCTCCAGCAGCACCACGCTTAAGCCCGCTTCCGCCAATTCTTTCGCGACAATGCCGCCCCCGGCCCCCGCGCCCACCACCACCGCATTTACATGTCTTAAAGCCATGTCACGACTTCTCCGCTTTCGTCAGGTCATAGTGCAGGCGTCCGCGAATCGGCGGGTAAGGCAAACCCAGCATTTTCCAGCTCACTCGCCCGCGATTTCCCCCGTGCCGAGGGTCGCCGTAAAAGCCTTGCATGGTGTGGCCGAGAATCAGGGTGAAGAAATCCTTCGAGGAGAGATCCTTCCAGGCTTCTCCCGCCACGCCGCCCTGTTCCAACTCCTTCAGAACCTCGTCTTGGCTTTCCGGGCTCAACTGCGTGAAAGCACGTCCAAACTTCTGGAGGCTCGCCTGCTCGACGCCCTGAATGCCTCGGCGGTAGTTACTGCGGTAGCGCTTGTAAGGCCCCATGAGCTGAAGGTCAATGAAGTTCACTACGCCAGCCTCCGTCGCCCCGGGATCCTGATCGGCGGGAATCAGCCGCTCGCAAATCGCGGCCACCGTCCACCCTTCCTGGAGCGTGAAAAACCGCCATGGACTTCCCTTGTTGGTGCAACCCACGACGGACCCGGCAGCCGCGGCAGTCGTCACCTGGATGAACTTGCGGCGTGTAATTCTGCCGGAATGGCGCATATCCCACCTTCCTGAATTCCCGCTTCCGCGGGAATGACATGTTTGCCACGCGCGTTAACTTGTCGCGTCACCCCCGCGAAAGCGGGGGCCTGTAGCAGCTCTTCCTGGGTTCCCGCTTGCGCAGGATTGACGTCCCTTGGACGCGCATCCTCTCCACTCGCGTTACCCTGAGCAATCGGCGGTCCATTGCCGCGAAACAGCACGCAGTATAAAAGCTCTTTGCTTCAGGAATTGCAAGAGACACAAAGTCCTTGCGCGAGAAGCGCATTGTGCGAGAATAGTTAAAGAGCGGGGCGTAATGAAACTGGAAACTGGAAATCAGAAACTAGAAAACAAGCCTGCTGGTTACCAGCTTCTGATTTCTACTTTCTGCTTTCTGCTTTCAATGCTTCTCGTGGCGTTCCCCAGAGCGGGGCCTGGCCAAGGTTCAGAAGAAGAAGGCTTAATCCCAACCAATTTCAAGGCGCCGGAATTTCCGAATCCCGCAGACAATCTAGCAAGCTCGGAGCCAATTAGCCCGCCGTCTCCTGGCCGCAATTTGCCCGATGTCTCACAGCTCGGTTCGCCATCCCCTGACGTCACTGTGGTAGCGTCCCTGTGGATTAATTCGCCCCCACTCAGGATGGGACAGCTACGCGGCAAGGTCGTGCTTATCGACTTCTGGGAATACACCTGCATCAACTGCATCCGGACGTTCGAGCAAAACAAGAAGTGGTATGAACGCTATCACAAGTACGGTTTCGAGATCATCGGCGTGCATGATCCCGAGTTCGACATCGCCTATCATGCCGCAAACGTGCGGGCCGCAGTGAAGCGGTTTAGCTTACCTTACCCGGTCTTTGTGGACCCGGATTTTCAGCTTTGGAATTCCTATCACAACGACTCCTGGCCCAGCCGTTTCCTGGTCGATTCTAAAGGAATAGTTCGTTTCCACAGAGATGGCGAGGGCGCCGACCCCGCGTTCGAACACTCCATCCAGCGTTTTCTTCTCGAGGCACACCCAGGACTGAAGTTCCCTCCTGACTATACGATTGCGCCAGAACCTGATTTCTCCGCCCCATCCTGCGGAATCCCTACCCCAGAGATGTATGTGGGCGACTGGTCGGGCAGGGGAATTCTCAGCAATCTCGAGGGTTACCATGACGGGAAAACCATCCGCTATAAGCTCCCGGCCAACATCAACGACGGCCAGGCGGCGGTTTCCGGCGCGTGGGAAACCGATAAAAACGGTATGATCTATCGCGGCAAGGACGGCGGCGCCCACACGGCGCCCGATAGGCTCGTCATGCGCTATCACGCCCGCGAGCTCTATGCGGTCATTAACGTCTCTCACGGTCACCCCTCTGCCCTCTACGTTCAACAGGACGGCAAGGATTTGACCGCCGCCGAGAAAGGCGTGGACGTAAGGTTTGACGCACAAGGTCGTTCCTATATCGAAGTGCGGGAACCGCGCATGTACTACCTGGTGCAGAACCCTGCCTTCGGCGCCCATACCGTGACCTTGACGCCCACCAAGCCCGGCTTGACCATCAACTCCTTCACTTTCGGCAATGACTGCCAAACACAATTTCCACACCTCTGAAAGGAAAGGCCATGCCCAATATCCGATTTCAGATCCTCTGTATACAACTGCTCATGACGGCACTCTGTCTGTTTGCATTCTCAAAGAGCGCGCCCGCGCCAGGTAGCGCCGATGCGCGCGCCCTGGAGCGCTTGAAATGGATGCGCCAAAACGAAGGGGATCTCTGGAATGTAAACGCCGACGAAGGCGCGTTTCTCCGCGACTTGGCAGTGAAAGTCCACGCCAAGGAGGCGCTCGAAATCGGCACCTCGAACGGCTATTCCTCGATTTGGATAGGGATGGGCCTGCGCAAGCAAGGCGGCCATCTGCTAACCCTGGAGATCGACGAGGGCCGGGCAAAACTAGCCCAAGCCAATTTCCGCGCCGCCGGCTTGGATTCGGTCATCACACTAAAATTGGGCGATGCGCTCCGGGAAGTTCCCAAACTCCACGGCCCTTATGACTTCGTCTTTATCGACGCCTGGAAACAGGATTACGTCAAGTATCTCGATATGGTCATCCCCATGGTCAGACCAAGAGGCGTGATCGTAGCCCACAACGTCACCAACCTCAGGCAAGAGCTCACCGATTTCATTCGAGCGGTGCAGACAGACCCGCATCTAAAGACTAGCATCGAGAACCCCGGCCCCGGCGGTTTTTCAGTCAGCTATAAGCTTCCGTCAAAATAACAGCGGTAGCGCGGACCTCCGGTTTTGAGGTCCGCGGTTCGTTCCTTCAGACCCATCACGGAGGGGTTCGCGTGGCTGATTTCAAACGCGACGTGGAGAGAACCCTCACCAGACAAAAGCCGCGGACCTGAAAACCGGAGGTCCGCGCTACCTGCCCTCCAACGGGGTCTTTGCAGAGTTTTTGAGGGATCGCCAAGCCCGTCACATTTCCGGAATTATATACTTGACAAGCCCACAGTAATTTGAGATAATTGGTTGATGGAGAACATGAACATGAACCTAGTTGATCTTGCTCAGCACTTCGGAGATGAAGACAAGGCGCGCGAATTCCTGGAAAAGCAGCGGTGGCCCGAAGGCCCGATATGCCCGCACTGTGGGCTAGTCGGAGAAGCCTACCGTCTTACGCCCACTCTGAATGGGAAAACCCACGTCCGCAAGGGCACATGGAAATGCGCTAGCTGCCGCAAGGAATTTACGGTGACAGTCGGCACGATCTTTGAAGGCTCTCACATTCCGCTTCACAAATGGCTTTTGGCTTATCACCTGTTGTGCGCCAGCAAAAAGGGGATGAGCGCGCACCAGCTTCACCGGATGCTCGGAATTACGTATAAGACAGCGTGGTTCATGGCGCATAGGATTCGTTACACGATGAGTCAGGAGCCGTTATCATCAAAACTCAATGGTATAATTGAAATGGACGAAACTTATATTGGCGGTAAGACGCGCATTGGCCCACAAAGCACTCCAGTGGGAGAGAGACCGCAAGACATTAAGAGTCCTGTTCACAATAAGGCCGCTGTGGTCTCTGTCCTACAGCGCGGGAACCGCGTCCAATCCCGGCACGTAGAGCACGTAACAGCTAAGAATCTGAAGCCCATCATTGAAGAAATGACTGCCCAAGATGCCCACTTGATGACGGACGATTCCACGGTTCTGGAAAGCGCCGGGGGCAATCGCAGGCACGATACCGTGAATCATTCCGCTAAGGAATATGTTCGGCGCGAAAACGGAGTCTGCATCACAACGAATAGTGTTGAGGGATATTTCTCGATTCTGAAGCGCGGGGTCAACGGCGTTTACCACCATTGGAGCAAAAAGCATCTTCACCGCTATCTCGGCGAGTTCGATTTCAGATATAATGCACGAGACATCTCTGACGGTGAGAGGACATCCCTCGCCGTCAAGGGTTCTGCCGGAAAGAGGTTAATGTACCGGGACTCAAA
>Ga0315282_10006280_pt1 | contig 19967 bp, 23 predicted proteins | sample YL17G07_20_MG_FD_203693 | JGI IMG/M metagenome (GOLD analysis project Ga0315282, IMG submission 203693) | Sediment microbial communities from Yellowstone Lake, YNP, Wyoming, USA - YL17G07_20 | ecosystem: Environmental > Aquatic > Freshwater > Lake > Sediment | place: USA: Wyoming | collected... | reverse complement strand
GCAAAATCGTCGCCTGGCCGCTGATCAGGGTCGTGAGCACCGCATCGATCGTCGTGCCGAGGCCGGTGAAGAAGCTGGCGAGGCCGGAGATGCTGTAGAGGTCGAGGAGCATCAAGATCATGCCCCAGGTGCCCTCTTGCCAGACCGACACCGGCGAGCCCGAATAGCCGCCGGGTGAATCGTTGTAAGGCTTCATGCCGCTGAACGGCGTGGTGACTTGATAGGCTTCATTATAAGAATTCGCTTGGTTGGAAAGGGCGACCGTCTGGTTGGTTACCAGGAAGGTTGTGTAGGCGAACTCCGCGCATTGGAGGGCAATGTCATCGCGCCCGGTGGCGTGGGCCCACAGCGCCGCCCAATGGCCGGAAGCGTCGAGTGCCTGGCTGGTGTCGAGGGTGTTTCCTGTCGCGCCCTGGGCGAAGTGTCCCGGAACCACCCCTGCCCCTCCTTGGGAAGGAGGGGAGCCAGAAGGTGGAATGTAGAGGTTCGCAAGCAGATTGGCATCGATGCTGGCGGCGGCGGCGCCGGCAGCCGTCGCGGTGGCAAGGAGCGAATTCGCCTGCGCGGAAGTGATTTGCTGGGTCTTGGTCAAAGCGCTGGCGGCCACCGGCAGTGCGTTGGCAGCGCGCTGGAAGGCAAACCACAAGTCGATTTGGTGCTCGGTGGAAACGGTGGAAACGATTCCCGGTATGAACTGGTAACCCGGATTCTGGTAGCGCCCATACCCTTCGTAAAACAGGCCATGGGTAAGGTCCGCCGCGGTGCTCTGCAAGGTGAGCAGGAAGTTGATCATCCCTTGCAGGGCGAGCGCGGGACTGAAGTCCTGCGAAAGCCGCATGTAAACGCAGTAGGCGTAAACCACCCAGGCCATCGCGCCGGCGCGGATATAGGCCTGGTCCACTTGGCCGTTATAGGTGTCGTAACTGAAACTCAAGGAATTCGCCGGCTGTACGGTTCCGACGCTGAGGTTATCGAAGTAAAGGTCGGTGTTTGCCGCCGTCAGCGTGAGCTCGAAGCCGGTAATCTTGACCAGCGTGTCAGAGACCAGCGAAGCGATCAGCGAGGGAAGATTGAGTAACGTGGTACGCCAATTCGCGGCCCCCGGCCCGATCGGCAGCGTGATCACCGTGCCCGCCAGCGTCGCGGGGCCTGCTGTCCCGCTGGTGACCTGAATATCGGTCACCAGGCCCTGTGCCGTCACCATGCTGATGTCGAAAACAAAGCCTACCCCCGGAGCTTCCATATGCTCGAAGCTCAGTTGGTTGTCCGTGGTATCGGGGAAGCCGCTGCCGATGTAAGTAAAAACATCATTCGCCGAGCCGGAGTGAAAATCCAGAATGTTGCCCGTGCCGTAAGGCGGCTCTGGGGGCGATATAGAGTTGGCCGCCACGCTCGACACTGTGGCCCCGCTGCCGCTTTCCGACCATCGCGCCGTGGATCCGTCTTCAGCGTTTTCGAGCACCGTCGACGCCAGGTAACCCGGCGTGGCGAGAAATCTATTCAGTTGATTAATGACCTTTTCCGCCGCGGTGAAATTCCCCGCGGACGTATAGGCAAGGATGGCCAGGGCGGAATCGTAGATGTACCCGCGATTCTGCATGGCCGGCAGGTCCGTCGCGCCAGGATCCGGCACATAAAGCGGATCGCTGGTGGGAACGTCGAATGAGCGCGGCAGGTCCGAATACTCCAGCTCGGATCCCATGGAATCGAAAACTTCCGTCCATCCCACTACCGGGTCGTTGTAGAGGATATGGACCGCCGCCGTGCCGGGCGTGGGCATCATGCTCGAGCCGGCGCGCGCGTGGAAGCCGTCGCTCTGCACGATGATGGGGATGTTGTCTTCCAGTAAGTATTCAAGGTCAGTCTTGACGTAAACCTGCGCTTTGTAATTCGTCAGCTTGCCGCCCAGCGTGGTTCCAGCCTGCGGCGTCTGGCAAACGCCCGTGTTGGTGTGCGCCACCCAGCCGGCCGGAATCGTGGCGCCGTACCAACCACTCGCCGGCGGCGCGACGCTGGTGGGATAGAGCGCCGCGAGCAGCAGGCCGGAGCGTACGCCCGCCAAGCTCCACGTATAACCTCCGGAATAAGCGCCGCCCCCGGCGGGAACCGTGGTTTGCAGCGCGGAGCTGCCTTGGTAGTACCAAACGTCGGTGTGGACAAACACATCGACCCGGTACGAGCTCTGCGCGTTGAGCAAATTGAAAGCGTAGCCCGTCGCTACCCAGTAGGCGTTCTGATAGTCGAGGGCGATGAGTTTCCAAAGCTGGGTGTTGTCACCCGTCAGCGCCCCGAGTTGCGTCGGCCAATTGGGAGGATTGCTGGTGTTGGCGGTGACGCCGTTATAAAGCGCCATCTGGACGCTGTTATTCGAGTCCACGATCAGCGAACCGAAAGGATAATTGGCGTTGGCCGTCCATTTGGCGATGACGCCTGGGGTCTGCGGCAGCCCCGGCGTAATCTGGCTGGAATTGGCGTTATAGAGCAGCGCGCCCACAGATTGCTGCATCGCCGAGGTTACTTCGTACCCGTTCACCAGCAGGTTGCCCCAGGGGAGCGCCTGGCCCGATTCATTCACCGGGTAACCGTCCGGGCCCAGTTGATTGTCCGCCCACAGGTCGGGCGGCATCGCCGCCACGATCGATTCAATTTGCGACATCGCGAAGGGAGCTTCTTGCGCGCCGCTCACCGTCAGGCCGGTTAGAAAATTAATCAGCGAGCTGAGGCCGCACTCCACCAGACCTGATGCGGGCTCTTCCGTTATCGCGGAGCTCGTGGCGCCCTGCGTCAGCAGAGCGTTGCCCAGCCAGTTGCCGGCGGGGCTCGATTGCCGGCCGTAAAGCCACGCCAGCGATTTGTTCATCGCTGGCCAGAAGTTGCCGGGCCAGTATGTGGATACGCTAGGCATCTCTTAAACCGTTAGACGGGATACGGGATTCGGGACACGGGACACGCCCGATTCCCATGTCCCGTGTCCCGTATCCCGCGTTCTTACGTTCCCCACCCGCCAATCCCCCACTGCATCGCCCCGTACCCGGACTGGGTGAGAGATTGGATTTGCGACTGCGTGAAGCTGGCGAGCACGATCCCGAATTGTGGGATCTGCAAAACGTACAGGGGCTGCTTCTGGGAAGCGTTCAATCCTGCCTGCCAAGTTTGATTTCCGTTAATCATCGATTCATCCGTTCAATGAGGAATCGGCTCATCTTCCCATCGGTCCATCTGCCGATCGGCTCCATGCTTTCAGATGGTCCGATGAGCCGATGAGCCGATGGACCGATCAGGTAACAACCTGTCTAAACTTCAGGTGAAACGTATACTGCCCCGGCGCTTTGTACGCCGCGGTCCAATTGGTGTCCTCGAGCCAGAAATTGGTGAAGCTGGATTGTGAACTATCTGGATAATAGGCAAAGACGCCGCCCTGGAGCGCATAGCTCATGAACTGCGCCCACGCCTCCACGTCGGAACCCATGCCGACCCACTCCAGATCGAGATGGAGGTAATTCTCGATGCGTTCGAGCACCGATTCGCGTACGCCGCTCGACGCCACATTGTCGTGGCGGACCGCCACGGCGGAGTAGGCCGGTACGCGCCGCGGCGGCCGCAAGAAATTCAGCGTGGCAGTGCCGCTGCCGTAGGGATAAACGATTGCTGGATTCGCCATGTTTAGCTGTCAGCGGTCAGCGTTCAGCGGTCAGCCAAAGTTTTAGCTGAGAGCTGAAAGCTGAGTGCTGATTGCTTCCTTTCATTCAGTGCCCAACGGGCGAACCGCGCTGCGCGCTGGTTGCCGTTACGTTGACTCCCCGCGCCACGGCGCCGTTTACCGCGCCGGCCACGTATTCCTCGAAGGCTTGCGTGCCGCGAATGATGACGACGCCGGCGCCAAACCGCGCGGAGGCTCCCGCGGCGCCCGGCGCCAAGGCTGACGACGGACCAAATTCACCGGGTGGCGCATACATTGAATTCGATGTATGCGCCACCCCGTAACCCCCGGCCCCGCTGCCCGCCCCCGCGCTGCGACGATGACTGCCTGTGCCGGCCAGCAACGCGTATTGCGCTGCTGCTTCGAAGTGGAGACCCGCCGCCATGATGGCGGCAGGATTAGGCGGCCACGTTCCTTCTGCCAGCAGAGCGACGCCGCGTGCCGTTTCCCAAATCGCCTCCACACCCGCTTGCGCTTTGCGGCCTGCCACTAAACCCGCCAGGCCCTTGCCCACCAGCTCGGCGCCCGCGGCCGATTGCGAGCGGAGGGCGAGAGTCGAGCGCTCGAGGGCATCCGCGTGCTGATCCGTCTGGGCCGTCGTGAGGGTGATTTCCGGCGCGAGCGCCTGGAAGGCCTCGTGCATCTGGCGCAGCGGCGCCACGGCCATCTGGCTTTGGGTGTGCAAGCGGGAAAACACCGCGATGGCGTCCTGCTGAGCCTTCGTGGTCTTCAGTACTTCCGCCGTGTGCTCGCTCAGGGCCTTGGCGCTTTTCTCCAGCCCCGTGGAGGACGCGTCCAGAATCTTCAGCGCCGACTGTGCACGCTGTGGGTGCGCGCCGAGTTGCAGCAGCAAGCCGAGGATGTTGTTTCCACCTTGTCCCATTTTTGGCTCCGAGCGTTCAGCTTTCAGCTAGTGTCGTGTCAGGCAAGCTCGTCGAGTAAATTGTTTGGGGCGCTGACCGCGCCACAGCCCCGTCAGGGGCGCAAGACCCTAGCCCAGGGCGCCAGCCCTGGGGAGAGAGCCCTCACCCCGCCTCCGGCACCCCTCTCCCGCGTGGGCGGGAGAGGGGAAGGGGGCGAGGGAGGGTTCCCTTACCCACGGCTTACGCCGTGGGCTACCTTCTTTCGCCCGCGCCGCGGGCTGACTTCATTAACGCACTTCTGAGACACGGCACTAGAGGACTTGCTGACCAGTGATTGCTGACTGCTTCTCTTTTCACCATTCGAGTACATTCTCTTCCTTGTCAAACTCACCATGGTCGCGGGCAGCGAGGGTCTCAGCCGCAGTGCAATCCAGCAGGTAAGCCGGCATCCCCGAGAGCTCCAAGAGCTCGCTCGGGCGGCAGTGGCTGCGCTTCGCCACTTCCGCCAAGTACAGGAGCCGCTCTTTGTCCTCCAGGAAATCGCCCGAGGTCTTCAGTCGAGGTTACAGGTGACAGGTGACAGGTTACAGGGGTCTGGTCCCTGTCACCTGTTCCCTGTTCCCTGTTCCCTGTACTGAAGACCTCGCCTCGCAGCCAGCGGAAAATGAATTTCAAATCTTCAATCAGAATGTCGGCCAGCCCGATTTCGTCTGCTTCGGGAGCGGCCGCGAAACGGGGCTGCACAAACAAGCGCGTGAGCGTGCCGGTTAACCACTGAGTGAACGCCTCTATATCTTCCGTCTTAATTTCTTCGGGCTTGGCGTCGGTAACCCGGGCTTGAAGTTGTGTGCCCGCCCGTCCCATGGCCAGTGCGGCGAAAACCGGAGGCCGGCAAAGCAGCACCGGCAGCCCGGAGGCCGGCAGAACGACGCGCTCAACGTTGGCGCGCTCCAGTGCTCGCTTGAAGTCTTCTGCTTTGGCAATGCCATTAACTGACATACAATTACTCTCTCGCATGATAATTAGAAAGTTTAAAGTGTAAAGTATAAGGGGTAAAATACCGCGGTCAGTTTTTACCCTTTACCCTTTAACCTTTACACTTGCCTATACACCTTCCCACCGCGGTCGCCCACCGGCCGGTTCAGGTCCGCGATCGCCTGAAAGGTGATCTTGTAAGTTGTCTCTTTGCCGCGCTGGAACGGCAGCTTCACCGTCTCTTTTTGATAGGCGCGGTAGATTTGGGAGATGACGAACTTCGCGGTCTGGTCCTTGCGTTTGGAGATCAGCAGCACGCTGAACTTGGGCACCGGCTTCAGCCCGCCGAAAGCAATTTCTTCATAGGTCTGTGCTCCCGCGGGGAGCGCGCTATCGGAGCCCGTGGCGTAAGTGCCGTGGGGAACGAGGAGCTGAAGCTTGGCGCAGTCCGATTCTTTCAGCGTGACCGCGATGGAGTCCACTTCCCCCGTCATGACGGCATCGATGGGCAGGGTCTCCTGGTCGGCGGTGGTTTCTTCCACCTTGGCGCCGATATCGAGATCCGTCACGCCCTCCAGAGCTCCCGCGAACAGGTAAGCCGGCGCCAGCGCCACGCAGGTCCACACCACACTGGAACCGTCGGAGGTCATAGCGCCGAGCGTGTTGCCCCAACTGCTGGGCGCGCCCGTGGACGTGGTGCCGCCGGTCGTGCACTCCTGCACGTTGCCGTTCGAGTCCACGATCATCTGTCCGGGGGTGACGGCTTGCGCGGCTGACCACGTGGGTTGCGCGGGCGTGCCGTCCGCGCCGATGATGTGGCGCTTCCCGCTGGCCGGCGCGCAGACATTTAAATAAATCCAGCCGGGGCCTTGGTGAATCAGGGTGGGGGTGGGAGTACCGAGGGCCATTTTACTGCTCCTTTCGAACTAAGATGTCACTGTTCAACTTTCAATCGCGTGATCCGATGATCGGGTGATCTGGTGATCTGTTTTTCCCTTGTTCACCTGATCACCTGATCTCCCGATCCCTTACGTCTCTTCCAACTCAAAAAGCACCGTGAGCGTAATGCGCATAATGGGAACGTCGATACCGGGGACCGAGACGGGGCCGGGGACATGCGACTCGACAAAAACCTCGTTCACCGTCCCCACGGCGTTCGGCGCGGTCGAGCCGTTTTGCAAGGTCTCGTGCTGAATGGGCAGAGAAGTGGTCCAGTCGCCCAGCGAGGGCCAAGGTCCGGCGCTGGTAATAATCATGTCGAGAAGGCGCGCATAATCCTGCGCGTCCTCCTGCGCCATCTCCTGATCGTACTGGCCGGTATCGAGCGCCAGGTTGATGCGAACTTCGTGATGCCGTGTCGTCTTGTCATCGCCGCGTTCGAAGTTGGTGGGGCCGATTTCCAGGGAGAGCCAGGGCCAACCCGTCCGCGCCCCGGGGCCTTTGTGGAATTCCGCAATAGGACCGAGCGCTGCATTCCCATCCGTGGCGCGCGCGGCGTTCATGACCGTGAGCGCCGCGGCCTGGTCGCGCTGAATAATCGCGATCAGTTGATTAACCAGCGGCTTGGCGAATTGAGCTTGGTAAGCTGGAGTCCAGGACATAACAATGATGAATTCGGAATTATGAATTATGAAAGCGACTGATCCGGTGTTTCATAATTCATAATTCATAATTTAGAATTCCCTCCGGTCCCACTTCTTGAAAACGTTCGTCGAATCCTCGCTCGAAGTCTCGCTCGGATACTGGTCCCCGCCGGCGACGCCGCCCAGTTGCGGGCGCGGCGTTTCGACTTTAGCGAGGGGGTCGAACAGGTAGTCGTAGTCACCGCCCTGGGCCAGCGGTTTGCCGTCCGCGTCGCGGGCATTGAGCTTGTTGCACAGCTCCCGGAATTCGTCCTCAAAGCCCTTCGCCACGCGGGCCGCCGCGGCAATCCCGGAAGTTTCGAACACCTCGGCAAGTTGCGCGCAGGCGCCATAACGATTGATCTTTTCCAACAGGTTCAACTGGTCGGTGCTAAAGGTTCCCTGCCAGGCGGTGAATCCCAGGTTCGCATAGGCTTCCTGGAAGCGCCGCTGCAAGATGGCATCAAGTTCTCCCGCCACGTCATCAATGAAGTTCTGGATGAGCGTGTCGGAGGGTCCCTTCGGCCCATTGCGCGTAAACGTGGGAAACATGCCGGCGACTTGAGTGATGGTTGTATAGGACATAAGGCTCCCTCAATCGGGCCATCGGTCTCTTTAATCGGTTCGTCTACCCATCGGCTCATCGGCTCATCGCTTTTCGATGGCGAGATGATCCGATGAACCGATGATCCGATCCCCTAGACCGTCACATACACGCTGATCGTGGTGCCGCTTCCGGAATCGACGGTGTAATAGAGATTGGTGGCGTCCGCCGCCTGGGTGCGATGCACGGCAACGTTCGAGCTGAGCAGGACTTGCTCGTCGATGGGCGTCGCGCCCTGCGCCGGATTCTCCCGCTTGGTAATGCCGTGGGCGATGGTGTTGGCGCCGCTGGCGAGACCGGTGATGTCCACGCGGACGCGCCGGTAGAGCCTCCGCCGGTCTTCGCGGAAACTGTAGAGGGTGGTGAATGTTGCTGAAGCTGACATTTGAAACCTCCGTAGACGGAATACGGTATGCGGTAGGCGGGGTTTGCCGTATCCCGTCTACCGCCTACCGTCTACTTCTTCTTTGCTGCCTTCGCGGCTTTGAACGCCACGAACTCCTCGTACTCAGCCTTCTCGGCCGCGGCTTTGGCGGCGGCTGCGTCCGCGTCTTTTTTGGCTTTCTTCTCCCGGGCTTCCGCCCCGCCGATCGGATCGGGCTTGCCCTGAAACAACGGCACCTGGCCGTAGATGAGAATGCTGGCTTCCTCTTCGCTCAGTTCGATTTCGCCCGAGGCATCCACCGGGATCAACTTTCCGTGACCGGCGCTAGGCAACAACTTCGCCGCGGCGGCGCCCTTGCAGACATACATGACGTTGTTCTTTTCAATGGGCTGAAGGACTTGATATTTGGGCATTTTTGGCTCCTTCCAAGAGCTGGCGATCAGCAATCAGCTCTCAGCCCAGGCTTGCGCTGAGCGCTGACTGCTGACCGCTGAAAGCTACCGCCGTCGTTACGCCACGGCGCTTTTGAACACGTACATTGCGCCCGGTACGACGATCTTCACGCAGTAGTAGGTTTGGTACTCGATCATGTCGCCACTGCGCTCTTCCACGCGATAGCGCTTCACCAGCATGCCGCCGTTCTGGGGCACCCCGTAGAGCCAGCGGAAAGTGGTGCCGGGGGTAATCATCAACTGGCCTTGCCCCGGCGGCACGTACGCCAGGATGGCGTTCTTGCCCCAGATGTAGTTGAGGTTGTGCGCGATGCCCTGTTGATTTGTGTCATACAGAGCTTTGGCAACAACGAAGTTGTCAACATTGAAGAGGCCGGCCAACTGCTGATCGGTGGGATAGCCGAGGGGCAGGGCGTGGTTCTTGAAACGGTCGAGGATGATGGGGTGCTGGATGAGCTGCAGCCACACCGGATAGCCGATCAGGAGCGTGTTCGGCTCCTTGGTGCAGCTCAGCAGGATGGTGGAGCGCTGCGCGGTGATGGCGGCCACGGGATCCGAGTTCTGGAAGTCGCTCCACTGGCCCGTACCCGCGAGCGTGGTGCTGGGCACCGACGTGGAGTTCATCACGAGGTTGTAGATCTGGATTTCCCGCTGCTTGTCGATGATGTCGGCGAGCGTCTCCGTGGTAAAGACCTCGGGGCCCGTGGAGAAATCCCATTTGGCGCGCAGTTCGTCCGGGATGAGCTGCTTCTGCGCTTTGCCGTCGCAGTAGTACTCATCGTTGGACATGCGCCAGCCGGGCATTTCGTTGGCTTCGCTCCCCGGCGCGCGTTCCGTGTTGTAAGACTTGAAACGCTCGAACCCGAAGATCGGGTAGCGATCGTTTTGCTTCGAAACCGGAAAGTCGGGGAAGAGCCGTCCCCCCACGAAATCTTGGTTGCGGTAGACGATGGAATAGTTGGTCAGAAATTGGTCGAGATGGGCTAAAGAAACTTCCATGGAGAACTCCAGGAGCCAGGAGTCAGGAGTCAGGAGTCAGTAGCAAAAACTGACACCCGCACTCTGGAACCCTGCTCCGCACGCACTGTCGTGGTCCCACAGATTGGGATTCGCCAGCGGGTGCTCTGCTGGGAGTCAGGGGCCAGGAGTCAGAAGAAAGGAGCCAGAAGTCAGGAGCCAGAAGTCAGAATAAAGGCTGCCGCGCTTTCTTATTCTGACTCCTGACTCCTGTCTCCTGACTTCTTCTTCCCTGACTCCTGTCTCCTGACTTCTTCCTTTACACCTTCGTTTGCCGCAAACTCACCTGGATGCGAATCCTCTGGTTCACCGCCGTCGATGGGTACTTCGCTTTGCCCACCACGTACGCGGTGTTGCCGGTGGTGACGTTGCGGATGGAAGTGACGCGGCCGTAGGCGTCCGCGATCACCACGTCGTCTTCCGCCTGGATGGTGGTGTCCGCCGCGATCACCTCCGCCTCGGCGGCGCTGATGATCAGGCCCCAGGCGCGGCCCTGCGAAACGAACGGCCAGGGTGGCGTCGAGCCGTTGATGGGATTGCTGGTGGTGGGGTCGAGCCACAGTTCCGATGTGAGCGGGTAGCCCGGTTCCACCACGTCCTGGGACAGTACGCCCGCGGGCACAGTGTTAAAACCGGAGGGCAGCCCGACGTAGAAATCCGATTCTGTCGAGGGGTTACTGACCGGCAAGCTCATCACGGTGCCGCGCAGCGCGCGGATGTTCGTGTCAAACTTGGCGGCCGTCAATCCTTGATTTCCAAGCATAGTTCCTCCTTCAAAAATTCGGGATACGGGATACGGGATACGGGTTACGGGATTGCGTGTCCCGTGTCCCGTTTCCCGTGTCCCGGTTCTTACGCGCTCTTCGCATCGGCGCGGTAGTTCTTCAGCAGGTCAGGATTTTCTTTCGCCACCAAGGCGCCGGCCTTGCGATGCGCTTCCAACTCGCCCAGGCGCACATCCGTCTGCATGAGCTGTTGTTTTTTCTCTTCCACCAGGCGCGAGAAGAGCTGCCGCGGCGATTCGCCGGTTTCCGAGCCCGAGCCGCCGATGCCGACGACGGAGTTGGTTTTAACCAGGGCGGGCCGGTCTTCGATGAGGGCTTTGAAGGCCGGGCCGTCCGCCAGCGCCAGGCGCAGCGGCGCCCCCGTGGCCATCATGGCGGGAGTGATTTGGCCGCGGTTGAAAGCATTCTGCACGCGCTGTTCGGCGTCCTTGGCGCGGCGCCAGGCAGAGCGGCTGATCTTGCCGGAATCGTCCAGCGCATCCAGCCGGCTGTTGTCCAGTTTGCCGTCGGCGCCGATCGCTTCTGACAGCAGGGTGACCTCGGCCTTGAGGGGATGGAGCGCCAGGGCCACCAACCCGCGAATTTCTTCTTTGCTCCGGCCCTCCGCGCCGACTTCACTGGCGAACGCCGCATAGGCATCAGCGCTCAATGACGGGAAGCCCGCACCACGTGCGCTCAGGTTGCCTTGCACGGAAGCCCCCTCTTTGCCCGCATGCTTTGTTGCGTATTCGTAGAGGTGGTCGTTCTCGATTTCACCGACTTTACGGTCTCCGTCGTAGGCTTCGTGAGTGCCTTCGGCGGAGCACTTGAGAGTCAGTTTTGCCATTTTTCCTCCTTGTTCCGCCGAGAGGCGGGGTGAATTCTCGGGATACGGGTTACGGGATTCGGGATTCGGGTTTTCCCGTGTCCCGTGTCCCGTGTCCCGTGTCCCGGCTATTGACAGCCAGATCTCCGGTAGTTCGTCCAAAAAAGGCTGATTGGTCAGCGCCACGCTGGTGAGCGTCAAGCCTTGGGAGTCACCCGTTTTGCGATCGGGGTAGTCCTTGGCAAAGGCCGCCGACACGTAGCGATACTCGCGGTTCTTGATCATCTGGCGGGCGCGCGCCGTGGGCTCGTAGCGGCCGTACAAAATGTATCGGGGCACGGGATACGGGGTACGGGATACGTCGGAGTCCTTTCCCGTGTCCCGTGTCCCGTGACCCGTATCCCGGAATTCCTCCGGCGGATCGAGCGTCAGGATTCGTCCGGCGCTGGGCGTGGGCTCGCCCGCGGCGCGCTCCAGGTCTTCGCACGCGTGGTCGTAATCCACATTCAGATCGTGGTTGGCGAGTTTCTGAAAGTTGTCGACTGCCCTGCACAGCTCGTCGCGAGTGAAAGAAATTTCCTGGCCGCCTTTCACCCAACTGCCGGTGACCAGAATGGGAATGCGCGCCAGGCCCTCGGCCGGCACGGCACTGAGCTGGGATATAAAGTGAAATTGGTTTTTGTCGTCAGACATCGCTCTATTCCTCAATGGTATCGGTTCATCAGAGTATCGGGTGATCCGGTGATCCGGTGATCTGGTGATCGGTTTTTCCCTTGTTCACCCGATCACCCGATCTCCCGATCACCCGATTTCCCCTCACTTATAGATGGCCGTAATCGCCACGGGCGCGCTGGTTCCGTAGGCGGAGCAGGCGAAGGTGTACTCGCTCACCTGGCCGAATCCCGCCGCCGCCGAGCTGCTGACCGCGGTGGTGGTCACTCCGGTAGTTACGGGCGCCTGCTGATAGATGTCCCAGGCGTTGACGGCATTGGAGGTAACGGTCACCGCCGCCGCGCTCCCCAGGTTCAGCCAGTTGACGCCGTCGAAGCTGGTCTTCGCCTGCACAGTGCAACCCGAGTAGGTCCCCGACACCGTCCCGAAAACCCAGGTCACGTGCGCGGTCGTGGCGCCGGTGGTGGAGGTGGGGTTGGTAGTCGTAGTCGCCCCGGCAATCGTCAGGAGGGGATTATCCAGAATGTGACCGAACGCCGGAAAGCGATGCGAGCTGTAAGCATCCGCGCTCACCTGCGGCAAGCGCAAGCCCGGAAGCGCCAGCAGCACCATCACCACCGCGGCGCAGAAAGTAAGAACGAAAGAGTTTCGTAGGGTTCTCATAATCTCTCCATTAAGAAATCGGTTCATCGGGCCATCGGTTCATCGGCTCACCGATCCATCGGTTCGTTGCTCTTAGATGAGCCGATGGGCAGATGGGCAGATGAGCCGATGTTTTTGTCGACCACGTCTTCGTCCACGTAGTCGCCGAAGCCCAGTTCGTGCCGCGCCTGGTTCACGCTGGAGCGGTCGGAGATCCACGCTCCCGCCTGCGCGAGCTGATTAATGATGGCGGCCATGGTGTCGATGGACCGCGCCTGCACGTTGGCAGGAACCAGGTGGGGCACCGGCGCGTCGGGGCCGAAGTTCCACATCACCAGCCGCCGGATGGTCGAGTTGCGGATCTGGTGCGCGATATAGTCCGCGGTATTCTGCGTCGCCAGCAGGAAGAAATCCGTTTGCGATTCGCCCAGCGCCCGCGAGCCGGATTGCGTTTGGCCGAGCTCCATAAACATGGCGAGGCAGGACGTGGCGATTTGCTGCTTGTGGTACTGGAGCGAGGGCAGGATTTCGCGAATGCGTCCCTCGATGCCGACCAGCTTGAACTCCGCCCCATTCGGCAGGGAGAGGCCGGTCTTTTCGTGCGCGGCCAACTGCGTCACCCAGTTCTGCGCGGTCTGCACGTCCTGTTTGGAAGGATTGGGCGGCAGCATGATCATGGGCACGCCCAGCGAGTTGCGCTCGCAGGCGATGGCGTCAATCCGTTCGAGATGTTTTTTGACGAACCAGTGCGGGTACATCGCCCGCGTCAGCGGAATGCCCCAAAAGTTCGCGCCTTCCTGGTCGTGGGTGAAGATGCACGCCTTGTCCGTAGGCAACATCACGTACTCAAACCGATTTGAGCGATACCCCCACTGTTCGAGGGCATAGAGCGTTTCGCCGTCGTCATAAATGAACGGCGGAAGGGAGGGATCGACGGTGTGCGGATCAGTGTGCCAGCGATAAAAGGTAAGCGCCTGGCGGTCGGCCATGCGGCGCACGCGGATGCGGTCGCCGTCAACGGTCATGACTTCTTCGTAGCAGGCCGCGCCAAAATCCTGCATGCGCAGCGCGCAACGCACCACCTCTTTCCAGTCCTGCGTGTGCCACGAGCCGCGATGGTCCTGCCACTCGAGCCCGCTGAACAGATTGGCGCGGATGAAATCGGCGACCTCTTTGGCTTTAGCCGAGGTGGTTTTCCCCGCGCCCGTGTTGGAAATTTTCGATTGTCGATTGTCGATCGCCGATTGCGAACCCCGTGACCCGTATCCCGTATCCCGTGTCCCGGCCCCTGCGCCATCCCCCGGCACAACTTCCCACTTCGCCGACATAATGGGCAGTTTGCAAGCGCGCAGGGTGCCCGCCACCTGGCCGTCGCCCCGCCGCATTTCCTGGTAAGTCCAAATGCCGTTCAAGCCTTCCAGCTTGGGGTTGTATTCGCCCAAGTCGCGCACAAAGCCCGACGTGATGGGCGTGCCCGGAAGTCCCATCACGGGAACCCAACCCTGGCGGATTCGTTCCGTGTAATCCGCCACCGAAATCGGTTCCGGCGCCGGGGTCGGAGGAATCGAGCGCGTCGGAGCGACGGGAAGGCCGCCGGGGGTGGCCGGTGACGGAGTCAATGGCAAGCGATCAGTTGATAAAGATCGGGTGATCGGGTGATCGGGTGATCGGGTGATCGAACTGCTCAGATTCACGCTCTCTCCCGATATTCCGACTTCTCGATCCGCCAGGGCGACGGCACGATCGAGCTGCGTTTGCAGAGCTTTCGTAGCTGATTTGCCTTCGCGGATTAATTGCCGCATTTGATTTCCGTTTCCCGAGCTGTGAGCCTTAATCATCTGACCATCCGTGGATCCTGGGATTTGTTCACCCGATCACCCGATCTCCCGATCACCCGATTACAGAATCATCTCCGCAAACCCCGCCATCACGGGCGACCCGACCAACCCCGCAACTTCGTCAAAATGGGCCTGTGGTTCGCTGGCGGCGTTAATCACCTGCGCCAGCGCCCAGAAGCGGTCGGCGTGGCCGCGGTCGGTGTGCTCGGCGTCAAAGCGCACGTTGCCCGCCGGGGTCACGAAGCGCTTGACGGAGTTGATGTCCGCGCGCACCTCGCGATTGTCCGGAATGCGCACGGTGCGCTCCTCGAACGCCTGTTTCACCATGGGCGCCAGGCGCTCCTTCAGTTGCGCGGTGAAGGTGACGGGCTCCACCACCGCGCCATATTTCTGCACCAGGCGCTCGGCCAGCATCATGCCGATGCCGGACTGGTCGATGCAGCAGCGGCGAACCGCAACACCCCTGACCCCCTGCCCCTCTCCCCTGGGGAGAGGGTGGCCGAGGGACGAGGACGGGTGAGGGGTCGCTTCAATCAAATTGCAGATCGCCCGTTCCTGTTCATCAAACGACACGCCTTTCAGCGTCAGCAGCACGCGTGACCAGAGGATTCCACCAATTTTTTCGAAGAGCCATGCAATGGTGAGGTCACGCTTCCTGCCAATGTCCACACCCATGTAGAGGTCTCGCGCCGCGTGACCTGTCTTTTCCCCGTGTCCCGTGTCCCGTATCCCGCCCACTCCGTGCTCGCTTCCTCGTGCACACACGTCGAAATCAATTCGACCGGAATGTAGTTCTGCGCATCAGAGAGGAACTGGCAGCAATACTCCTGAAGCCACGTCTCCTCGTCGTCGCACCCGGAGCGGAGGAGATCGATTTTGGCGGGCAGGCCTTGGGCGACGGCGTCGTAGATGTCCACCTTGTGGCCGGACCAAATCGAATCGGGTGATCCGGTGATCGGGTGATCCGGTGATCGGTTTTCCTGTTCACCCGATCTCCCGATCACCCGATCACCCGATCCGACGAGCCCGGCCTGCTTGGCAATCTCATAAAACTTCCCCGCCGTCCCATTGGGCGTGGAAATAACCTCGATGGAATAGCCCCGCGTGATGATGGGAAAACAGGCGGCGTAGATTTTGTGGGCGTCGCCGTGGAAGGCGAATTCATCCAGCACGATGTGGCCGGTGTAACCCCGCGCCGTATCGGGATTGGCGGGCAGGCCGATGATGCGCGAGCGGTTGTGGGGGAAAAACACTTCCATGGTTTTCTCTTCCGTCTCCATCTCGGCAAATTCCGGCAAGAATTTGCCCTCCTTAAAGACTTGGCAGAAGTCCTTGACCTTTTCCATGAACAGGCGCGACTGGCGCTCGCCCTTGGAGAGGATGATGTACTGCGTGCGCCTCTCGACGCACTTCATCACGGCACGCAGCGCCGCGGCAAAACTCTTGCCACTCTGCCGGCTCCAAACCGCGATCTTTAATTGCGCGTTGTCGTAAATCCAACGGTGCTGATACGGGAGAACGGGGATTGCGTCTTTCCAGTCGACCGGGCCATTCGCACTTCCGGCTACGGGTTGATCGGGTGATGCCGATCCGGTGATCGGGTGTCCGATCTGCGGACTCCGATGGAGTCCATCGGACTCCAGAGATCGGAGATCCGATGATCGGGTGATCGACGAATTTGGACTTTTGCGTCTTGCCATTTGCGCTTTGCCTTTTGCCTTGCTCTTGATCAATCGGCCCATCGGCTCATCGGGCCATGGGGCCATTTCTCACGTTCGTCATTCAGGCTTTTCTTCCGGACCCACCCAAGGGCCGCGGGCCTACCAAACAGGTCCGCGCTACTCGCTCGCTGTCATTAGAACGTTGGCAGTAGGGGAGGCGTTGTTCCCGCCCTGTAAGGGCGCCAGAAAGCAGCCGGGGGCAACGCCCCACATGCGCTGACCTAACGCATCCAGCCCTCGCCCCCTTGGGGGAGAGGGGGGACCGCAAGGCGGTGGGTGAGGGGGTACTTCGCCCTGCGCGTCCCTGTCCCACGAGTGCGCAAACTGCGCGGCGCGAGGCGGCGACCGCGGGCGGAGGGTAGAGGGTATTTCGGTGGAAGTGACCCCTCATCCGGCCTCGTGCCTCGGCCACCTTCTCCCCAAGGGAGAAGGGTGTGATCTCTTTTAAACATTCATAATTCAGCATTCTTCACGCGCTTTCTGTGCCGGCGGCGGCAGGAACGTTCGCTGCTGACGCCTCCGCTTCCTCGTCGGTGGCGAGTCCGAAAATCTCCTTGATCCTCCGCAGCGCATTCCTCGACTGGGCCTCGCGGTCGACTTCCTGGCCGCCGGAGGTCTGGCCGGGCTTCAATTGCCCGGTTTTGTAGAGGAATTCCTGCTCTTTCAGGTTTTGCGCCTTGATTCTCACGAAGAGCGATCGCGCCGTAAGCAGTTGGGGGATGGTCATCTTATCCATCAACTCCCAAAGTTTGGCCAACAGCAAGGTATCGAAGCCAGCGTCGCCGCCAATGGCTTCGACGGCCACCCTGGCGATTTCCAACCTCAACGCGTGACTTTCCTTTTCCGGCGCCCAGCGGTGGGCGCGAAAGTTCTCAGCAGCGTTTTCCGTAACCGAAACACCGTACTGGTTGTGAAGGAGTTGCGGGATATCCGCCGCTTTAACGCCTTGGTCGAACCACTTTTTCACCCTGAATAAGAGGCCGGCAAAGCGTCCGTCGAGTTTTTCGATGTCGGTCAGTACCTTACGCATTCAGCGACGCTCCTATGAAATCTGGTGACCTTTTCATTTCACTTCTCCTGGAACCGGGGAGGCCATGGATGCTGTAATTTCCTGCTCTCGCGCAACTTCGAGGGCCGCCAAGGCGGCGATCTTCTTGTCCTTCAGGCGCTCTTGCTCGGGCACCCAACGCCGGGAGCGAAAGCTGCTGACCGGAGTTGCCGACAGAGAAACCTGGTACTGCTCGAAGAGGAGCGCCGCGATCTTTTCCGCCGAGATGCCTTGCGCAAACCACTTCCTCACCTGGTCCGCCAGACCCGGAAAGCGCTGGTCGAGTTGTTCGATCTTGGTCAGCCTTTTCATTTTTCAGCGTCTCTCAAAATCGGGCCATCGGCTCATCTGTCCATCGGTTCATCGGTCGATCGGCTGATTGCGCTTTTGCTCTTCAGATGGCCCGATGGTCCGATGAACCGATTACCTAGTTTCTCCCAGCGCCACTTTCTGCGCCTGAATCTGAGCCCGTTGCACGTTCCAAAATTCCCTCTTGTATGTCCAAATGGAGGTGTGGCTTATGCGCTCGCCGTACTGGGCCTGGAGCGCTGCCGAGATAGCGCGCAGGGGGATAAAAGCCTCAAACATCGCCTCCACCTGCCGGCACAACCCGGGATGCCGGCCCTCAAACTCTTCTAGTTTCGAGAATTTCTGTCGTGCCATGGAATTTGACTCCCTCTGGAATCGGCTCACCGGTTCATCGGCTCATCGAGCCATCTGGCCATCGATCCATCGGCCCATCTGTCCATCCGTTCATCGTTGTTTTCAGATGGCCCGATGGCCCGATGAATCGATGGCTCGATCAGTTGACAGCCAGATGGCCCGATGAACCGATGAGCCGATTACCTCGCTCATCTCCTGAATCAGCTCCCGTTGCGCCCGCCAGTGCTTCTGCTTGTACCGCTCGATGGACCGCAGGCTCAGGCGCTCGCCGTAATCGGCCTGAATCATCTGCTTCACCTGCTGCGCGGGCCAAAACTCCCCAAACATCGCGTGCACCTTCTCGCGCAACCCGGGGTGCCGGGCCCCAAGGATTTGAATTTTCGTGACGACGTGTCGTTTCACGGAACCTCCTCGAATCGGGTGATCTGATGATCGGGTGATCCGGTGATCGGCGGCGTCGAGTGATCCAATGATCGGGTAAGCACTTTGTTCATCAAATCTCCCTCTTTCCTGGTCCCTCGATCCGGCAATGGTTTCTCCTGTTCACCCGATCTTCCGATCACCCGATCTCCCGATTACCTGGCTTCGCCTAAGGCCGCGCACCGTCGGTCATACTCGTCCACGCCGTTGGCGGTGATGCGGGTCCAGCGGATGACTTCCGGCTGGCCGACCTTCTTCTCGATGCCCAGTTCCACCCAGCCGCGATCGCGCATATAGCGCAGGTGAAACTCCACGCCGGTCAGACTCACGGGCCGAAGGCAGTCGTCCAGATAAATGAGGATGCTTTTCGGGGTCACCGGCTGAAGTCCGCATTCGTTCAAGTAGCGCAGAATCTCCGTGCGGTCGAACTCTTGCTCCGATTTGGTTTTCACCTTTGCCATAAGTAAGCCTTCTTCTAGGATTTAGGATTTAGGATTCAGGATCTAGGAACCGGCACCCAGGCTTTAGGCTGAATCCTGAATCCTTGACCTAAATCCTGGCTCCTCGATTCAGGATTTAGGATTCAGGAGTTAGGTTTTAGGAACCAGTATTCCGCGTTTAAGCTGAATCCTGAATCCTTGATCCTAAATCCTGGCTGTTCACTCCTCCTGGACATAGCAGGAAAAGGCCTCGATCTTTCGCGACATCAGCCGGAGCTCCCTGCCGATTTGCTCGCGCTCATTCCCCATTTTCAGGATCTCCTCGCGCGTGGCCATCAGCAGACCCTTCAGCTCCATCACTTGGTCCGACACGGCGTTCTGGGTTTCGACGGCTTGCACCATCCGCTCCAGTGATTCGGCGCCTTTATCCAGGCTGGCAGGCACCCGCATCACGCCGCGCGTGGCGGCGGCGAACAGCCGGTAAGCTCCTACCCCCGCCATGGAGGTGCCGATAAAACCACCCGATCCGAGCAATAGCGCCTGGATTTCGCCGGCAGAGATCATGCAAAACCTCGGGAGTCAGAAGTCAGGAGTCAGGAGACAGGAGACAGGAGACAGGAGTCAGAAGTCAGGAGTCAGAATGGGAAAACCGGATGCTTCCAATTCCTGGGCTCCTGCGTCTTGTCTTCTCAGTTCTCACTTCTGACTCCTGCCTCCTGTCTCCTGACTCCTGTCTCCTTAGTTCTAACTTCTGGCTCCTGTCTCCTGTCTCCTGACTCCTGCACTTGGAACCACGTGCCTCCAAAATCCGTCGTACAGCACGTGCTGGGCGGCGAACTGGAGAACGGCCGACACCAGGAAGGTCACGAGCCCGCGCACCAGCGTGGCCGTATCCGGCCAGCTCACCGTCAGGCTGTGCGGGGCGCGCACAAACTCAATCCCCATCGAGGTCAGGAGCGCCGTGACGCCGCTGGTGAGCACGCAAATGCGCGGCTTGCTCTGGTCAATCCACGCGAAGGCCGCGCTCTGACTGCGCTTGGCAAGCTGAATGAGCAGAGGCATTACGAAAGTGATGAGTGCTTGAATTTGTAAAGATTGAGTATCCATGACTTCTCCCATCAGGTGATCCGGTGATCGGGCGAGCACTTTGTCCGTCTGATCTCCCGATCATTTCACGCCGTGGCTGACTTCAAATCTGCTCCCCGTGATCGGTTGATCCGGTGACGCGGTGATCGGTTTTTCCCTGTTCACCCGATCACCCGATCACCCGATCTCCCGATCTCCCGATTACTTCAGCTCCTTAAACCTCGGGTCG
>Ga0315282_10006279_pt1 | contig 19968 bp, 17 predicted proteins | sample YL17G07_20_MG_FD_203693 | JGI IMG/M metagenome (GOLD analysis project Ga0315282, IMG submission 203693) | Sediment microbial communities from Yellowstone Lake, YNP, Wyoming, USA - YL17G07_20 | ecosystem: Environmental > Aquatic > Freshwater > Lake > Sediment | place: USA: Wyoming | collected... | reverse complement strand
CCACCCTTGGCGGAGGTGGGAACCCCGTCTGCACCACAACTACTATCTGCAGAGAATCTAACCCTTGAGAAAAGCGGAAGTATTCACGTTGCTGGGAACCGGAAGTATTCATGTTGCCTTGACATCGGCTTCCCTTCGCTTGCCTTTGAGGCCTGTTTGGGGTATAAAATGACGCACGATGGACGTTCAGACGTGCCTGTAGCTCAGCTGGATAGAGCGTTGGACTCCGGATCCAAAGGTCGGAGGTTCGAATCCTCTCAGGCACGCCATTTCTAATTCACTGATAATCCAGAAGTTGCAAGCTTTTCCTGGTTCCCCGCCGGACTCGTTTTTCCCGCCGTGTCACAACCGTGTAACAGATTTGCCCCATTTTGGACCACAAGATGTGGTTTTTCCGCCAACTTTTCTACGGCAGTCCGGCGTCTTTCGTCGGTCGAATGCACGTACCGCTGGGTAACTACTATACTCGCGTGGCCGAGGAGTGACCGAACGGTCTCGATGTCAGCCCCTCTCTCAACGAGCCTTGAGCCGAACGTATGCCGCAGGTCGTGAAACCGCAGCCCTGAGATCCCGGCCCGCCGGCAGGCTGCCCCAAAGGCCGTCTTAACTGTCGTGAGTGGCTTCCCCGTTTTGGGGTTGGGGAAGACATAGGGGCTCCGGCCATCGAGGCTCCTGAGGCTCAGGAGCTCGTCGTAGAGCGCGGCATTGAGAGGGATTGTCCGCGGTTTCCCGCTCTTGGTCCTCTCCGCTGTGATCATCATCTCGGCGAAGTTCACCTGTGTCCAGCGGAGGCTCAGTATCTCCTGCAACCTCATACCAGTATGGACTGCAACGTTGATGATCGACCGGAGAACAGGGTAGGAGGCACTTTTGAGCCTGACCTCTTCGTCCTCGGTCAGGACACGTTCCTTGAGCAGGTCCTTTTCCGAGGACTTCTTGATCTTTGCGGCAGGATTCGTCTCGAGATAACCCTCGTCGATTGCAAGGCTGAACATCTTTTTCAGGAGGGCCAAGTAGCGGTTGGCAGTACTCTTGGAATTTCTCGATCTCAGCCGCCAAGCTAGGCATTTCTGGATCATCAGGGGAGTAACCTCATCCAGATAAACATCCTTGTAATAGCGATCAAGGATTCCCAGCCGGGACTTGTCCGATCGCCAACTCCTCTTGACATTCATGGAGTAGTCATTGAAGAAGATTTGGGAGAACTCAGTGAACGTGATTCTTCCCCGTTTCCGGACAGCCCCAGGCGCCTTGGCGGCTTCGGTAAGTACCGCCTTCTTGAGAGCTTGTTCAGCCTCTTGCGGAGAGCATGCACTGTCCTCGACCCTTTGGATCCTTTTACTCTCGGCATCCCGGTAGTCGAGATACCATCGGATCCGACCGTCCCCTGTCTTCCTTTGATAGATCGCACCATAGCCAAAATTAAGGCGAGTTTTTGGTTTGGCTTTCGCCATCTCGCCAGTACCTCCTGTCTTACCATGAGACTTCGTTATACGGCAGGCAGGAGGCGATGTCAAAGCTTGGACACCCAACTCCAGCTGCGGTAGGGGCCTTGTACTCCTGTTTTCCAGCCAAACATCTATGTCCGGCTGCTTGAACCTGACATCACGGCCCTTGAGCCTGATGCAAGGGAGCTCCTGCCTTGCTACCATCCTGTAGATCGTGCAATCGCTGTACCCCAGCTGTTCACTTAGCTGTTTCACTGTCAGGAGGCACTGGCTACTCATGGCTGGCCTCCCTGTGCCGACATTGAGTCGTCCTGTGGGATCCCGACTCACGTATTCCAGGCATAAGGAGGGGGAGGGCCGTGAGGCCCTCCCGTACGTTTTTATTGACTGGTAAGTCACCTCCCTGGACGTAATGACCGGGTTGCCTGGAAAAGCAAATTGCCGACTGTGAAGGAGCAGGCTGTGGCGCGCCGGCTCCCCCTCGGGAGCCGGCGTCGTTGGAACTTGGTGCTAGTGAGTAAGTAGTTTGGTGCGTCAATACAATGTGAATTGTGAGTACAGGACGAGGAATGGCTTGGAAAAAGAAAGGTGCCTCTGATACTTGTGAAGTAGGTGCAACAAATAGAGTAACTTCTTTGTTTTCAAGGCGTTCATTTATTACACCCAGGGGTATCATAAATCTCATTTGTTCCACCCCCCGGTGTAACAAAACAACTTCAACAGAATCAGCAAGGTAGGTCATTTATGCTACCCCCTTGCACATAGCCCCCTGGGCCTCATAAATCTCACGCAACATAAGCACGAGGGGACTACCTTTGCCGGGTAGCTGTTGGGCCTTCACAAGCCCGAGCTTCCTGGCCTCACCGATGGCCTCAAAGGCGATCCTGTGACTTGCGATCCCTTCGAGGTTTCTAAGTACATCGGCTTGCGGACATGAGCCTCCGTTCATCTTGACCAATTCGACAACCATGTTCGGGGTGATCTTTTTATTGAGGTATCCAGGAAGCTCATACAGGCTGTACCAGAGAGTATCGCTGTCCCTTTCAATCACGATATCCTCTGGTTCTTCGTCGTTCCTGAGGGTGAACTGTAACTGGGCATAATTTACAAACGGCTTGGGGAGGGACGTATGTTTGTACTTCTCGGGGAGTCGTATGGATGTGATGATCGCGTCTGCTCTGTCGCCGAGGACGCTACTCCCCCTGAGCTTCTGGCTGCCTTGACGTTCAAATTGAGTGGATTTCCCGTGATGGTGGATAACAAAGATCCCAATCCTGTGCTTCTTCATCATGTCTGCGAGGTAGTCGCTCAGAGTTGACATGTCCGACGAATCATTCTCCCGCAGGTTATGGAAGGTTGAGATTGGATCGAGGATAACAAGATCGATCCTGTAGTCCCTCACCATTTGGCCAAGTTGCTCACGGTCTTTTTCCCTTGTCAGCTTCCAACGTCGATCTGGGCGTCTCGGCACGATCAGATTCTGCAAGGAGTCTTTTGATAGCCCAATGAACATCTTGTCGATTCTATCCTGCATTGCCGAGTCGGAGATTTCCTGCTGTACAAGAAGAACTCGTCTGGGCAACTGGACCTCAAAGCCGAGGAAGTCTTTCCCAAGAGCCAAACTGAGGGCCACGTCCATTGCTATAACAGACTTGCCGGTCTTGTTTTCACCGCCGAGATATGTCAAGCCTTCTCGCTCAAGCCAGTACTTCATGAAAATATCTCGCTCAGGAATTGATCTGGCTTTGAACTCGAGGATCGTCTCAGCCAGCGGGACAGACGTTGAACTTGATGGCTTGGATCGGATTGGAGTTGCCTTCACAACTTGCCTTAATACTTCGGCCTTCTCTTCATCGGATTGGCCGGCCATATTCTCGAACCAGTCCGTTATGTCCTGCTCCTTCTGGTCGAGGTCCGGGAGCCTCAAAATCCGCACGCTGGTGGCCACCGCTTCAATGTCCCTTGCGATCTCCTCAGCCTCGGTCTCGTTCCCCACATCAAGGCATACACGAACGTCCTTGTCCTTGAAGGAGGAAGAGAAATCGTTCCTCCACGAATTCTTGGAACCCATCGTGGTAGCGACGAAGCCGAGCTTTCGGAGCGTTTCACAGTCCTTCTCACCCTCCAGCAGGAAAACCTCCTTGGCATCCAGGAGAGCGGGAAGGTTGTAAAGAGTACGGTTGACGCCGTTAAGCCCCGGGAGCCATTGTCCCTGGGCGTACCTTTCGAAGTAGAATTGCTTCGGGGGAGACTTCTTCAACCGGTAGAGGGGTTTGCCTTTGGCGTCGGTGTAAGTGAAGGTGACAGCCGAATCTGCCTGCTTGGTGGCAGAATAGCCTGCGTCTAAGTCAATGAGCTCTTCAGTGCAAATCAGACGCAGGGCATCATGAAAGTTGACATTGTCCGAGTGCCGACGGAAGTCGATGTAGTCACCGGACTTCCCGCACCCGAAGCACCTCCACCGCCAGTTTCCGTTTTCACCCTGCCACACATGGAAAGATGGGTTGTTCTCTTTGTGGAACGGGCAGGCAGAGAATCCATGTTTATTGAAAGACAAGTCGAATTTGGTTCCCAGGACCCCCCGAAGGTTGAGGCGCTTGATCGCTGATACGGCCTTCTTCTGCAGCTTAGTCATCGTCGCCGCCATTCTCATTGCCGGACTTCTGAGGCTCGTGGGCCATCCGATTACCCCGCCGCATGGTTTGAGGGAGAGGTAGCCGTGCGCCCTCACCAAGGCAGAACGCCATGTGTTGCATCAAATCTAGAATGCTAGCCAGCGGCCACGGCCACATTCCCCTTAGGAAGGGGATTGGCCCAACACGGCGATCATCCTGAACGGAGCGTCCGAGGAACTTGGGATCAATGAGAACTTGATCGGTCCACGGCATGAGAGGTAGCCTGTAAAAGACGGGCTCGGGAAGCAGGCATTCTCCGAGCCTGCCATAGGATTGTTGAACCCACCCGTTACTAAGGCTGTCGATGACAGCCATAAAGGTGGGTTCTTCTCGAAATAGACTTATACAAGTAAAGTTCATTTAGAACCTCCGCAAAGTTAATTTTCCAATCCAAGTCGGCCGAGAGGATTCGATTGGATTTTTGATAAAGCAGTACCCATCTCGGGCCAACTAGCCAATAGAGATCCCCTACTTTTTACGGACCATTCATAGATCCTCCTTTCGGGCAGTATTCGGCCTGCCCAGAGTTAAGGTCAGACCAGTCCCTGGGTGTTCCCCAGACGGCGCACACTTCAGTGTGTCCTGTGCTGGTTAATCCATGGGCCTTTTGCGGTTATTCGATCATGTTAGCCTCCTCAATTGATGTATGCCCCAGGGAACACAAGCCCCGTTTTTCGTGAATACACGGCTTTTACGGAGCGTGCCTGGGGAAAACTAGAGTCCTCCCGGTTTGCGTTTATTCGTATCTTGTCTTCTATGATATTGATAATCAAATGGATACGACTTGGCAGGGCGGCGCGTGTGGTCGCAGCCCGTTCCGAAAAGGAACCTTTATCGAACGACGGCATCGCTCAACCCCCTGCAATAGTTCGACTTAAGGCTTCTCAGGTGGGCATTTACAAGCTTATAAATCGTGGTCTTCGGCGTCCCCAGGGCCCTGGAAATAGCTCCGAAGCTGGCGCCTTGCCGCCGGAGCCTTTTTGCGCGAGCGATCAACCGCAGCATGTCCGGGTCCTCTTCTAGTCTGCCGCTTTCGCTGATTCTGAACCCTGTAGGCTTGCGGCCGACCCATTCCCCCTTCGCTTTTTTATGATTTAGGGCCTCTCTGGTGCGCTCAGACACAAGATCTCTCTCGAGCTGGGCAAATACCCCTATCATTCCGAGAAAGGCCGTCCCAGCGGCTGTGGTGGAGTCGAATGCCTCCGTGACTGATACAAAGCCGACCTGGTTCTTATAGAAAACGTCCTCAAGGAGGTACCACAGGTCTTTCTGCCTTCTGGTGAGCCGGTCGACCTTATAGACGATCACGACGTCTACCTCGGCCTTTTGGCAGATCTCAAGGAGGGCCTTGGCGCCGGGCCTATTAAGGTTCTTTCCTGAGTAGCCGGCGTCTTTGATGACCTTGACAAGGCTCCAGCCTTTGGCCGTCGCCAGGGCCCTGATCCTTTCCTCCTGGGCCTCAATCGAGATGCCTTCCCGGGCCTGTTCCTCGGTGCTGACTCTCACGTAACCAATCGCCCTAATGATACTCATGTTCACCTCTCTCCTTCGATTCGTTTGTATTGCGGTCGCAGCCTCTCCAGCTTGGAGAGACGGGGGGGGTAGAAACCCGGGACTCCCAGGAAGTCTGGTGGGATGATATGCTTATCATGCAAACACTTTATTGACAGCACGTTTGTCCTCAGCTAGGCCTGGAACCTGGGGCCTCGAACGCCATCTCGCACCGGAGGATCTCGATGAACATCCAGGCCGCCTGTACCCGGCTGATGTTGTGGTACCTCTTCGCGTAATCGAGGAGCTGCAGGCACATCGACGGAAAGTCCAGATCGGGGCTTCCATGCCTTCGCGCGGACGGCACAGGTCGCATGGCGGCGAGCCTGTCGGTGATCTCCTCGGCCGGCCAGTCGCGCACGAAGTGCTTCTCCCCCTGGTTGATAGGCAAGAGCGTGAGATGAATGAAGAACGAGGGCGCCGGCTTCCCGATTGTCATCCCGACGTTTTCTCCTCTAAGGAGCTTGTCGGCCTGCCAGCGGGAGCCGTCCAGTGCCGCCTTGAAAGAGATCCAGCAGCCGGGGTCGTAGATAGATTGGTAGTCCATCTCGAGCGTGGCGCCGTCGGGCAAGCGGCGCAGGCTGAGTGGCCAGGGAAAGTAGCTGACGCTCCGGACGACCGGCTTGGCCAACGAATAGTCGCCGACGTACCAAGTCAGCATGTCGGGGAAGAGGGCGAGATCAGGACGCCCCGGGATGCTGATGAGATCGGGAATGTCAGACCACCGGATTTCCTTCCCGTTTGTGGGAACCTGCGTGAGATATACAAAGGGCCTCGAGGTGCTTATCATGCGCGTCCTCCTTCAATCGAGATTCCGGGCAAGATTCGGGAAAAGCACGGATTGCGGAGCCGAAAACAAATGGCGTAGGGTAGGTAGGATCCCGGGACTCCCGGGCGATGCGTTGAAATGATATGCTTCTTGCGCGAACACTCAATTCCTAGGTCCCACGAAAGTAGCCTATCGGCCCTGAAGTGGATTTCTCCCATTGGCGTTCTCCTCTCAGTTGTCCTTCGTCCCGATGTTCAAGTCCTGAATATCTGCGCAGCGATGTCGGAGGCCACAGAACCCCGGGACGTGCCAGATGTGACCGTCCTCCCCGTAAAAATTGGCGTTGAGTTTGTGCTCATAGAGCGGCCGGCCGCAGCGGGCGCACAGGTTGTCGTTCTGACAGCGGCAGTAGACCTTCATCACCTTGTCCTTGAAAACGTCGGTTTGGGGATCGAGGCACTCGCCCCGCCACATGCCGCACACCCCGCATTGGCTCAGACCCTTCGGGATCCCGCGGGCCGAGAAGCCCGCGAGCCTCGCCTTCTCCTCCTCCGTCGCCGGCCTTCCGCCTTTCGTCAAGTCGCCAAAGAGATATCCGGTGCGCGTCGCGGCCTTGATGAAAGCGCGGAGCCGCTCCTTTCTCCCCCTCAGTTCGTCGTCCTCAACGAAGATAGGGCCTGGGAGTAGCCTGTACGCGGCCCAGTTCGAGCACCCGGGCACGCAATCGGAAGGGGCCTGGGAGCCGTTCGTCCCAACATAGACGCACGACTCTTCGCCGAGGACAAGGCATGTTTTCAGGCGATTGAACCTCGCCTGGTGCACGGCGATCCTCGTCATCTCATCCGCATCGAGGCCCGACGGCAGGAGAATGACGTGATAGAAGGTCGGGACGACATAGGTGGCGAGATACGGGAAGCCGTCGAAGTGCGGCAGGCGAAGGGCCCTGCAGGTTTCCGCGTCGGGGATGGGGATCCTCGCCTGGAGGGCGTCCATCTGGGGCGCTTCGTGCTCCGTCGAAGTTTTTCTCTCCCCGACGAGCCTTAAGATAACGGGCCGGCCCGGCCGCCGGTAATGGTCGCGGCAGACCCATTCCCATCTGCCGCCGGGGAGGGGGGTGCCGCACGTCGCCACACTCATGCAGCCTTCGACCTGGCACTTCTCGTCCGCGGGATAACCGTCCGGGGCGGTCATTGTCCGCCCTCCCTCAACGAATGGAACCGAATCGCCATGACAGACCTCTCGCGGCATCGGAGACAACGCTGGGGGCGTGGGATTCGGATGCGGGACGGAATATGGGCGGGCAACAAAAAAACCCGCTTCCCTGCATCGGGAGAGCGGGTCATTTCGCCCGGACACTTCGTTGCCGCTTTCTCAGCGGCCGCATCCTCGCTCCCAGCGAGTTGGCACCTTGGGTGTCCGTCCCAGGTTGCCGGGCCCTACGTTAGAGGGCCTCTCTCAATGCAAAAATAATAATATGCCGAAGAATCGTAAAAGTCAAGTGATATTTTAGATATCAGCTGCCTGAAGCCATCCGCAACAGAGGTAATCACTTTGAACCCAAACTCGAGCGCCCAGCACCTTCTCCAGGGATTAAGCTCGGAGCAAATGCACGCGTTTTCAACTGGAGAACTCCAGAAGATAGATTACGAGGCGAGGGGCGTAGAAACCTGGGACTCCCAGGAAGCCATGTGAGTAGAGTGCTTATCACGCAGACACTCTATCGTCAGCGCCGTTCTTGACCTCAGCTCGGCCTGGAACCTGGAGCCTCGAACGCCAGGATGTCGTCAAGAAACTCCGATGCCGGCTCAACACTCGTGATGAGCAAATAGTCCCTTGCCCGCGTGCAAGCGACGTATAGCAGATGGCGTTCTGTATCATATATCTCCTGTAAGTCTGCGTCGTCTCCTACAGCCTCAATGCGCTCCTGTAAAGGGATGATCTCATCATCACAGGCCATAACGGCCACAGCACGGAACTCCAGGCCCTTGGCGAGATGCATGGTGCTAATTGAGATGTAGCCGGTTGTGGTTTCAACCTGTTCGTCGAGAATCCTAAACGCCATGCCCGTTTCTTTGAGAGCTGCCCGGGCCCTGCCCAATTGCCTTTCAGACCGGACGAAAACGCCAAACTCGTGTGGGAGCACGCCTGCCTTTGCGTGCTCCATGATCCAGCTGCCGACAGCCTTGGCTTCTTCGGTTTCATTCTTCAGCGAGTGAACCAAAGGCGAAGGTCCGTTGAATACAGAAACCGTATCGCTACGGTCTTCGCTATTCCCATCTACGTCGGTCACTACAGGGCCGAGCAAACGGTCCGCTTTCATGCGGATTTGGTGGGAAGTGCGGTAATTGACACGCAAAGTCCTCGACCGCCCCCTGATATCTACCCCAAGGGCTTTCCAGGAAAAGGGCTGCTGGAATATGCGTTGCCCAAGGTCGCCAGCAAAAAAGAGAGCGCCAGGCCTACCCTGGCCCAAGGCAGCCAAGAACCGTAGCTGGGCGACGCTGATATCCTGGGACTCGTCTACGACCGCGAAATCAAAGAGCACGTTCTTGCTGTTCGCGATCGCATCTGCCAGAGATCTGAACAGACCCCCATACGTAATCATATTGCGGGCTTTCAATCCGGAGCGGACGCGCTCGAAGATGGACCAAAGCGCCATCCGTTGCGCCTGTGGGAGGCGCGTTTTTCTCCCAAGGCGCGCTACATCGCGATACGCTTCCCAGGTCTCCAACTGCCATGCATCAACTACTTGCTCCCATTCGGTGAAGAGAAAATGTGGGCTGAACTTGTGGCCTTCCACGGCACTCGCGGCCTCCCTTATCAACTCACGCAGCACATCACGACTGGCCATATTTGGTTGCCCGACGTGCGCCTTGTATAGACGAAGGCCGATTGCGTTAAGCGAGTGAACATCTATCCTCTCTGCGAGACGCGGTTCGCTTCCCAAAAGACGTTTAAGCTTGGTGTGAAGCGCATTTGCCAGGGTATCAGTAAAAGTCGTCAATAGGACACGGGAGTCGGGATGACTGCGTGCCAGAAACGTTGCTCGGTGCAGGGCTACGATGGTCTTGCCAGTGCCCGCTGATCCGGATACACGTGCTGGACCGGTGTAATCATGCTCTACCCATTGCCTCTGTTCTGGATGAAGGAAAATCGTCCACTTCTCCCAAGGAAAATCGAGCGCGCGTTTCAGTTCCTCTACATTTGTCATCACCCGGAAGCGGCGCTGGGCATCGGGATGGTCGAAGGGATTCACGGGCACCACAGGAGGCTTGGGCGCACGGGGCTTGCCCCCCGTGGCCAGTTCCAACAAAGCCTCCGCCGCTTCGGCAGGCAGGTGGTCTGTCAAAGGCAGCAGTGTTTCTTCCGTTGCTTTCCTGACATCGTCAAGCCATTCGGCAGGCACGCCGTAGCCAAGTAATTCGTCATCACCGATCTCGGTGAAAATGGACATTTCTGCGTTGGTAAGTATCGGCGTCGCGACAACCTCAGTTTTCACGTATACCGGGACAACTATCTCTTTCACAGTTTCCCGAACCTCGACCAATTGCGCGGCACCCGTTTTGGGATGGGTCTCCAACCTACGCCGTTCTGCCCAGTCATAGGCTTTGTCGTGGTGTCCAACATAGCAGAGCAAAAGGCTCGTATCACTCTTGTGAACGATCAGCCGGATGTCGCTACCTACCCTGACAGACCAGAAGTTCTTGTCTCTAGCCTTATCGAGCTTATGGAAGCCCATGCCCGGGTCGGCCGGGTTGAGCTGTAAGTCGAATGCAGTCGTCTTGACGGCCTTCTGCTCATCGCGGGTGAGGAGGGCAAGGCTGTCGGTGAAAGTGTCTGCGATCCTGAATTCTATCAATTTATACGATTCCTCGGAAGCGGCAGCGCAAAAAAAACACCTCGGTTAAAGGAGCATCTCAGTATAAGCGGGATAGTATCGGTAGATTGCTCTATAATCCTTTACATCGGCCGCCTTCATTTCGAATTCAGATGGAGACCAGTTCGAGCGGCACGGCATGTTTTGATCCAGATAATGTCTTTCCTTGCGTGTTACAAGTGGAACTCGGATCAGAAATGGCTCGTCGGTGATCTTGTTACGCATGAAGAAAAGTTCTTTCCTGTTTAGCGACTTGATGCGTCGTTTATCTTCATCCCCGCCAATCATACCGCCTACGGACAACATCTTGTGGCCATCGGCGTACAGAAACGAAAACATGCCAATAAATGCCGCGTCGCGTTCACGTAAACCCTCGTCAATGACAGACTGCACAATACGAGCGTTCGTTGCGGGCAGTTTATCGCGGGCAAAATCTTTCCTGGAGATGCCGTGCCAGAAATGCGCTCCAGCCTCCTCCCGGTAGTGCCGCATCCAGGTCGTTGGATTCCACCTTGTTAAGCCATCCTCTGGCCTGCCCGGGGGCTCAACGTCGATCGTTACAAGCAGAATAGATTGGACGCTGAGCTGAGAAGCGGCAAGTTGAACGGTGCCCAAAAGCTCCTTGGTTAAAATAGAATCAAAATCAAGCCAGAGGATGTGACGCCTTTCAGTGGACAAGCGAGAGATCTGTGCTGATATGTCGTCATGCACGACTGTGATCAGTTTGTAGGGGCAGTTAAAATCAACGCGACACGTGATATCCGTGTCCCCCTCGACGCTAGTCATCCGTGTCAACCCGAGGTAGCGGTGGAAGAGCGCGAAATCTATAAAGTAGATGGATCCAAGCCCGGTGTATTCATAATTGGATATTGCATAGCCACAGTTACGAAGCTCTTGGAACGCGTTTAGAAGCATCCTGCGCTCCACCTGCTTTGCTGGCCTGAATTCGTAGTGTACCTTCTCGTAGCTCTTACCCGTGGAACTCACTTCAGCCCCTCCTGACGCAAGAAGTAGTTGAAGGTATGCTCACCGATTGTTCCTGCTCCCATCCGGGGCTTCCGCAGATGTTTACGAACCTTCTCAATATCTGAGATACTTGCGTCGTACTGCACTCGAATAGTTGTCTTCGTTTTCTGCTCCTTCGGTACAACTATTTCGAAAGCTGAACCTTCCTTACGCACAAGACTTGCGAGAGTAGTCGGCTTCATTTGCCTGGCGATCTCTCGTTCGATAGGCTCCTGATCTTCATCTTTCCCGTACTTTCTGTTACAGAAGCTCAGAATTGGGCGGGCGAGGACTGCCATCCGAGAGATCGCCTTCCTGTACACTTCCGACTCCCTGTTGACGCCTCGTTTTGTTGTGGTCCAGGGAAGTTCCAGTGCATTCTTCGACTCAAAAAACACAAACCCGATGAACGCAGTGTACTTGGGCACCCATATCGGCATGGCGCCGACACCCCACCCCGTAATCTCTGACGTGTCAGCGACTAGAACAAGGCGTCCGTTGCATGCGACGTACCATCCAGAGTTATCTTTCGTCGGTCTCTCGTGAGCGGCACTAGTGAGAGTTGCAAATATACGTACCTTCACATCGTCATGCTTGAATTCTTCGTATGACGTCTTCCCTTCCCGGGGTTTGCCAAGGGGAATGTTGAATGGCTCTATATCCACATTGTTGACGGAGATTTTGAGGTGCTTGCCGACCAAGAAGGCATATACGCGGCTAATGGCCTTGGACAGATCACTTTCAAAGCTTGGAGAAGCGAGAAGATTCGCTACCTCCTTTTTTAGGGGAGATACGATTATTTCTGTGCCTGCTTGTTTCGGCGACTTCGCAGCATGGGTTTCTGTCAGGGGGATGGTCCAATCGCCCATCGTGGCGTCCTTGTCCATCCAATTGATTATATCCAACTTACATTTGAATCCATTATTGACGGTTTTGGAGTCGATTTCAAAACTGTCTCCCATTTTGAATAGCGCGCGTTTCATGCCCACACCATAGACGCCCAAGTACTCTTTTGACCTCGTCGTGCTGTGCCCGAAATTGAAAACGTCCTCCAGCGCGTACTTATAGTCAATTCCACCGCAGTTGTCGCTGATCCGAAAATGTTGTGTGTCGAACTCCACTCGAACGTGTGGTCGATCGGCATCACATGGAGCTTTGTTTGACGACTTCCCAAAGATGTCATCGGAGATCGTGTACATCTGCAGACGACCAGTTCGTGCCAATCCGTCAACGCAATTGTCGATAAGATCTAGAACGCAGTCCAATAATGGGATGTCGCGAGTGAACATCTCGATGAAGAAACGCTTTTTCGGATGAGCATTAGCAAGAGGCATGCTAGTCTTATCCTTTCTTTAATAAATGATCTTGAACTCGTGCACACATCAGTTCGCAGTATTCCTTTTCGCAATCGGATGCGACAAAACTCATTCCTGCTGATAAAGCAGCCAGGATTGTGCTGCCCGAACCCGCAAACGGATCCACAACTAGCCCCCCTCGCGCGCCGCTTATTGCTATAACGCGTTGTGGGATCAAAAGGGGGAGTTCGTTTGCTACGCGGGTTTTCGCGTTCCGATGCCTGATAGGGCTGACGTCGTCCCATACATCACTAAGATTGATCCCATTTATTACAAGATGTTTATAGCCACCATAATCGCGCAGCTCCCTCTTGCACTTCGCGCAAATCGGCTTGGGAACTTTGGGACGTTTAAATGCACGAGGTTTTCCCTTTGTGTAGTATAAAAGTGCATAATGTGCCGGATACAGATGATCACCGCGCACGAAGCCATTTTTCATTGATATCGCTATCCAATGGCGGAAAGCGAGGTGCTGCTCCAGGAATGGAGCTAGCCGTATGGCCCACTTGGGGATGTGGTAGAGGTAGAGTGATCCACCATCCTTTAGTATCCTAGCACTCTGGGATATGACCTTTGCCATGTACTCTATGTACTCGGATTCTTTCTTTCTATCATGGTGACTGCCGTTCTTGCCGTACTTTTTTCCTAGGTTGAAGGGCGGATCCAAGAAGACGATATCAGCACTTCCCTCACGTAGCGAGTTCAGGACCCGCAAAGCATCCGCGCAGACAACCTCGCCCCTTGGATGTCGGTAGATGACTCCATCGTACTGTTTGAGCCACCATTTCTTGCGCGACCGCTCTAGCGTGGCTATCTGTGTAGATCTTTCCATGGCTATCTTGTGCTCAGACCCTGAAGATCTTCATTACCTCGTCTCCCAAATGGTTGATCACCTTCACGGCAATGCGGCCATTCGCCGGCTTGACAAACGGGCGTGAGGTGTCGCTATGCAACGTAGCCCACGCCACCTGGTTGATTTCCGCCCTCAGGGTAGTCTTGAGGGCACTATAGGGATCGTTCGCACCGAGGAAGTAGGCGTGTCTGACAAAGAAGCTTTCCTCATTGTAATCGGTGTCAATAAACCAGCATGCGATGCCGTTGGCATTATCGCTGATGACTTCGCCAGTTTGAGGCCTGAAGACGTCTACGCCGTTTACTTTCACTCGCAGCTTACCGTCCTTCTCGGTTAAGAGACTTATGTCCGGCTCGCCGAAGATGACAAAGAGGTTGCCCTTGCCTGTGTTTTTGAGGTCCTCTGCCATATGCAGGTCGGCGTTCATGCGGGCCTTGAGCACTGGGAGGCGGCCCAACTTGCTGAACTCCGTTGTATGAGCCTCATAATTGAAGGCGCAGACTATGAGAACATCGAATCCGGCATCGCCAGCCTCCCGCGCGGCGGCGACGAGATCGGCGCGCTGCACAGTGCCGAATTCGGGGCCGATAAATATCGCAGCGCGTCTCTCCGCATCACGTTCCAGATAGCGGCCTTCGGCGCAAACCAGATCTCCAGGCCAAGGGATAAGCGAAGTGAAGGTGATCTTGTCTTCTTTGTGCGCCTGCTGCACGCCCGCGGTTTTGAGGTTCTCAAGGATCATCTGAGGGAAAGACTGCTTGACGCCGTATTCGGCGCCGTCCTCCTTTATGATGTCAATTAAATCGTCGTTCTCATCCACGCCCAGCACTCGGTGAGGGCTGAGGCTCTCAACGGTGAGGGGGCCAGCCACGCGAACAATCCTTTTTTCATCGTAGGGCTTATCGTAAAGGAATTCATATTCGGCCTTGGCGGCGATCGAGAGGTCGATTTCTTTCTGCCGCTTGATGCGCGCCTGCCACCAGTCGGTGTGTAGCTTTTTCGCTGCTTCCTGCCAGGCCTTATCTGCTTCTCGTGGAATCTCCCATTCCTGCCAGTGCCGCTTGAGCGCGGTGTTCAGCATCTCGCGGAGTGGATCGAGCGTGGTCTGCCACTTGTCGTAAATGATATCGATTTCTGCATTGTTGGCGATCGACTTGAGGGTGATGTGCGGCACGCGCTCATAGACGAACCCTTGGCGGACATTACCATATACCGGCTGGGAACTCGGGGCCGTGCCGGAAATTTCGGCCTCTTTGCGTTGGCCCTCTCGGGAATCGGCCAGCAGGTAATACGGATAGCGTGCGCCCATGATGCGGGCACGGGCCAGCGCCAGCGCTACGCGCGAGGTGTCAATCGTAATCCATCGGCGGCCCCATTGTTCGGCGACATACGCCGTGGTCCCGGAACCGAAGGTCGGATCGAGCACAAGGTCGCCAGGATCCGACGTCATTAGGAGACAACGTTCGATGACCTTGACCGTAGTTTGCACAACATATAGCCGATCCGCTACGAATCCGCCAGACTGGGTATCATCCCAGATATTCGGAAGCCTACCTGGAATCTCATCCCAAAAAAGAAGATATGATAGAAAACTACCTGTCGAACCAACTCTGCCCGCCCGGATCGTTCGTTCAATTCCTTCAGGCGTAGTTGACCAATGTCGACCAGCTTCGGGCAGGTAATCCCTGCCTTCAAATGCAATGGGACGATCTTTGCTTGAGGCTCCCTGCCCACTGATTGGACCATGCCTATAGATTCGGTGATTTTCTGGAAGTGCAACTTCACGTCGACGTTCTTCTGGTGTCATACGTCGGGCGATGCCATCTTCAGACAACAAATAAACGTAGTTAGGATCATCTGGTGAAGGTAATTCGGGTTTGGTAAATAACCGTCGGATCTTTATGTGCTCTTTCTTGCGAGCAAACCAAAGCAAATAATCGTGTGACGCGCCAAGGGCAGCATCGCTGTGCGAACCTGTCTTCTTAAATAAGATCTGGGCAACGAAGTTGTCCTCCCCGAACACCTCATCCATGAGCGCCCGGACACGATGCACATTTTCGTCGCCGATTTGCACAAAGATCGAACCCGTATCGTTGAGCAAATCACGGGCGACGGTAAGACGATCGCGGAGGTAAGTTAGGTAGCTGTGGATCCCATCACGCCAGGTGTCACGGAAGGCTTTAACCTGCTCCGGTTCACGGGTGATTTGGTCGGCCTTGCCGTCCTTCACGTCGCTGCTGGTAGTGGACCACTGAAAGTTGCTGTTGAACTTTATGCCATAGGGCGGATCGACGTAGATGCACTGCACCTTGCCTCGGAGGCCCTCGCGCTCGGCCAAGCTGGCCATGACCTGGAGGGAGTCGCCGAGTATCATTCGATTCGACCAGTTCTGGTCGTGCTGGTAGAACTCGGTCTTGTCTGCACCCTTGGGAATCCCATTGAAGTCAGAGAAGAGGTCGGGCTGATTCCCCGGGGCCTGCGCCTTGGCAGCCTTGGTCTGATTAACCAGGTCGTCGATCAGGACCTTGGGATGCACCTTTTCTTGGATATAGAGTGGTGCAGCATGGACGATGAGATCGCTCCAGTCCTGCTCATCTTTCCCACGCCACATAAGTTGGGGATCGAGGTCGGCGTTGCGCGGATAGCGCTTCACCAGGGGCTTCTGCTCGTCGGCTTTGAGGACGGACTGTAGCTCTGCTGTAGGGATATTCTTCCGCTTATCAGTGCTATGCTTAAAAGTCTCGACGGTCTTGGAAGCAGATCTTCTGGCCATGATTATTTATTCCTGATCGATAGTGGTGCCGCGGCGGACTCTTTTCTCTTATTGAACTCGCCTTCGACCACGGCCTCGAAATTTGCCTGAATTTGATAAATATCGGTAAACTCCGCAAAAGCCCAACGGCCATATGTGCCGAGATGATTCACCCCGGGCACCCAATAACTATCCATGGTAGATTTCTTTTCTTTCGCATCCTCGCGGCGGTATCCCTTGATCTCGACGATGAGATGCAGCAGGTCTTGGGAGCCGTGGCCATCATCCACTAGCACGACAAAATCTGGCAAGTATTTGCGGATCTTGGAGCCATAACGGTAAGGCACTTCCAAGCCGAGGTTCTGGTTCTTGACGTAAGCAATTACCTTGGGATGCGATTCGGCGACACGGCAGAACTCCGCCTCCCAGTCGCTGTCAAGCACAACCCAGTTTATGTGGCAGCGATTGGGGCTCGTTTCCCAGCGGTTTGTCTTCGATGTGTTGAACCGGACGTGTATTGTGGAGCCAGTTGGATTGTAGGGGTCGAGTGTTGCCTTGATGGGACGCTCACCAAGAAACTGCCGTGTGATGGCTGCGGTGATCTTGTTGCAGGCCATATCTGCAAGTTCCTGATACATGAGGAGTGCGGAATAGGTGTCGCCCTTGCAGACGAGACATGTGTCAAGCCATTGCTTGGTTATTCGCTTGAGCTGACCGAAAAGGTATAGTTTCGGCTCCTCGCCGGGATCGCGCCATTTCGTGTAGAGCAGCCGCTGGGTGAGAAAGAAGAGCAGTGTGGAAGGGCGCATGTCTCCCATATGTTCAAGGCTCATGTCCACGCCTTCGCCTATGATGCCGGAGTTGCGGGTAATGGAAGGCCCGATGAGATCAGGGCTGAGCTCCAGCACGGAATCTTCATTGAAATCAGCTGTCAGCCGCTCCTCTGGCAACTCTACGCGGTAGCCCTCGACGCGGGGGAAGCGGATTTCCAGGGCATCGCGTTCAGGGCTCATGGCCTTGACCTGAACCGTTTCGCGCGGGGCCTGCGGCGGGGCAATGACTGGCTTCGCTGTGAAATCGAAGGGAATGCCAAAAACGTCGGCATATTCTACGTTGAAAAGTCCCTCTTCGTTGAGATCGTAGGACTGGCGGCGCAACGAGCGGCCAATGACCTGCTCACATAAGAGCTGGGTGCCGAAGGCCCGGATGCCAAGGACGTGAGTGACAGTTCTGGCATCCCATCCCTCAGTAAGCATTGAGACGGAAACGACGCAGCGAATAAAACCGCCAAGTTGGGCGGGTTTTCCGACAGTATTCATGACCTCCCGGAGTAATTCTTGGTCACTGATTCTATCGCCGGCACGGGCGTCCCCGGTGCGCTCCACGATCTCCCGGCGAAAACGTTCAATCTCGTCGGCAGCCATGGTGCGGAAGTTTTCATCGAGCGGGTTGTCCGCTTCGAGTTGCTCACTGTCGATAAGGATTGTGTTTGGGCGCGGGAGCGGATTGCCAGTTATTTCGTCGAAATTTCGAAATAGTGAGAGGCGCCCATTTTCAAGCTTTTCTGTGCCATCTTCGTTTTTCCGATAGAAACCGGAGACGAAGTCGTAAACCAGCTTTGAGATGGAAGTATTTTGGCAGACGATAATAAAACAAGGTGGAACGCCGATGTTCTTCTCCTCCCACAGACTGAACGTCTTTTCGTAATGGCCGTAGAGGGCTTGCAGCGCGGTCTGTAGGCGGGTGGGGAGTCTGAGCGGATCAAGATCTCCGCCTTGACCACGCCCCTTCCTGGGCATGTCCTTGCGGATATTCTCCCATAGGTTGCGAAACATAGGCATCTCATCGCCGGGTATGTTTTCTGCAACCGGAACGCGAGGCAGCTTTACAATGCCACACTCGATGGCATCCATGAGAGAGAAATCACTCATTGTCCAGGGGAATAGAGTGCCTTCACGGTATCCAGAACCGCTTAGAAAGAATGGCGTCGCAGACAGGTCGATGACGTGGCTGAGACCGAGCTTGCGGTTTACGGCTTCGAGGCCAGAAATCCAGACGCGAGCAGCCTCATTATTCTTTTCTGCTTCTTTCTTCTCGTCGCCTTTCAGATCCTCATCCTCGGCGTCTTGAGGCTTCTCTCGGTAGCAGTGGTGTGCCTCATCGTTTATAACGAGGATATTCTTCATTCCCATCAAGTCGGGCATCACCCGTTGTAGCATCTGACCTTCGGTTTCCTGCGTGATGAGCTCATCGCCACCGCGACCTCGCAGCAATGCGCGCCCGCCGGCAGAGAGCTCTATGCGTTCGCGCAGCATAAAGGCATGGTAATTGGTGATAACAATCTTCGCCCGGTTCACATCGTCAAGCATATCGTTGGGAACGAGTTCTCGACTGGCATAGTAGCTATCAGGATCGTTGGGCTGAAGGACGCGCAGTCGGTCCTTGATTGTCAAGCCGGGGGTGCATACCAAAAAGCCGCGCGTAAAATGTTTACTCCCCGGTCGTCGAACCGCATTTATCGTCTGCCACGCGATAATCATTGCCATTACAGTAGTCTTGCCAGCGCCGGTGGCGAGCTTCAGCGCGAGTCTTATCAGTTCCGGATTGGCGTCTTTGCTCGCCGAGATGAGATGGTCAAGAATAAGCTTGCCGGGCTTTGTTTGAGGCGCGACCTCAGTGAGCCAAATCACGGTTTCTATCGCTTCCACTTGGCAGAAAAAAGGGCGAATATCGCCGAACTGGTGATGGCGCCAGTGCTGAAGCAGACAAGCCGTCTCCGGCGTGACCTGCCATTGATTGGGATTCGGTAAGGAGCGCCAAGCATCCACATGACCCCGCACGTTATTTATGACCGAAGTGGGATCGTATTGTTGTTCCTTTGTAGAAAGCCCCTTGCCTTCATCAAAAACGAAAGCTGCCTGCGCAGGGGACGATTTATACTTCTTTGGCTTTGGGATAGGAGTGATGAAGTCGGCGCGTCGACGGGATTCGAGTATCTTCTGCGTGGGTTGCCCGTTCTCATCCAACTCCCAATGCCTCACCGGGTATTCGTAGGGCGAATTCAGAATCGGATGGTCAAAAAATGGATTAGACATCTGTGTGCTAGCCCGCGCTAATGTAACACCATCGGAAAGCTAGTTCCAACGTATGACTCTATGCTTCGGCTCTGTCATATTGGGATAGCCGCTCTACTGATTCCTGGCCTGCCGTTACCGATGCTCTAATTATGACTCCGAAGCAACGCTTATGAAAATTCTTCCCTAGATCTTTGAGGTGCTCCCGGAAATAATAGGCGGCCGCCAGCGTGCCTAGCGTTCCATATCCTCCGATTAAGATTCCGACTCCATCAGCTCCACTAGTTTTATGGGGATTCCTCGCTTTGAGTATAATCCCATATCCGTAACCAGGCGCTCTCGGAATAACGGCGCCTGATTCCTTGACATAAATGTCGTTTGCATCGACAGCATACATGACTCCGTCAAGCCGATCGTAAAAGTCGAAGCACTTCTGAGCCTGAGCACCCATAACAATAAGGTTCGTATTCCATATTCCGGGGTCTGCGCTCATCCTGACAATTGACCCTCTCCCCATTCTTTGGACAGTTGAGAGGCTTTCTGGAGGTGGATTGAGAGCTTGCCTCTTTTAACCATTTTATCCATTTTGAAGCCCAAATGCCAGTTTTT
>Ga0315282_10006278_pt1 | contig 19972 bp, 15 predicted proteins | sample YL17G07_20_MG_FD_203693 | JGI IMG/M metagenome (GOLD analysis project Ga0315282, IMG submission 203693) | Sediment microbial communities from Yellowstone Lake, YNP, Wyoming, USA - YL17G07_20 | ecosystem: Environmental > Aquatic > Freshwater > Lake > Sediment | place: USA: Wyoming | collected... | reverse complement strand
ACAGCAGCATTGGCAAATTTTGGACCGCTTGAACCCACCGCTTCAGTTTCCCATGCGTCTGAGATCGCCAGTATTTTGACAAATCGCTTCAGGCGTTGGATCGCAAGTGGCAAATGATAGGCCGGGCGAATATTTGATCCAATTATTAAACAAGCATTATGTTCTATTCTCTCGATCACGTTCAATTTCAACCCCAACTGAGCCTGAAAACCTGACAGCTCCAGGTTTCTCGACGCGTACACATACTTTTTTTACTCTAGGATCCTCTAAACATATTTCTGCCAGGTCAGTAGCCAGTGCTTCGACAGTAAATCTTTTGGCACTTTCGGCATGGGCGAGGATTCTTTTGGCTACAGTTTTATAATTTACACTCTCCTCAATATCATCACTCTTACCGGTTTTAGAAATATCTGTGAAGAGAGTGAGGTTGATCAATATTTCCTGAGGACGTTCTCTTTCCCAATCGTTTATGCCAATAATTCCACGGGCTAATAAATCTTTGATAATGATTTTATCCATTCGACCTCCAAAGAATATATCGCTAGTCAGACGAGATGCCTGCCGCCATCAACATGGATGATTTCTCCGGTAATATATTCCGGACCTGTGAGTAGAAAAATTAAAGCCTGTTCAACTTCGGATAACTCAGCCCATCGACCTGCGGGCACTGCTTCGAGTACCCGGCTTGTATTAGCGCCATCCGATGGTGGTAAAATCGCGCCTAACGCTAAGCCATTCACGATTATTTTTGGGGCCAATGAAATCGCTAACGATTTGGTGAGCGCTACTAATCCAGCCTTAGAAATAGTGTATGGAAGATGGGACTCTCCCGGACGAAGCGCACGCCAATCGACAATATTGATAATGCGCCCGGTATAGTTTTCTTGATAATTTGATGCAAACGCCTGGCTTATCAAGAAGGGCGCGGTCAAATTGATATCCAGGTGTCTGTTCCAGGTAGCGAGATCACAGTTTTTCCAATTGACAGATTCGAAAATGGCGGCATTGTTTACGACAGCATATAATGGAGCGATTGAATTTGCGCGTTGGATGAGCGAGGATAAATTATCAAGGTCTGATATATCTTGTTGAATCATTGCGGCTTTGCCGCCCAGTTGCTTGATCTCATCAAGAACCTTTTCAGCCTCAGCAAGGGAGTGTCCATGATGGATGATCACATCTCCGCCGGCGCGCACAACTGATAACGCCAAACTTTTTCCCAAGCGACGGGCAGACCCAGTGATCAATACCGTTTTACCTGTGAGTTCCATAGGTGAAATTCCCCTTCCGATTGGTGGTTTTAATATGACTCATTTGAGTTAGTTTAATGGTGTAGAGATTTGTTGTCAAGTTGGGCTTTGCTTGACATAAACGACTTATTTGATATGATGGGAGAGCTATCCTAGGAGCATACCAAAGATGACGATGAATACCAGAAATGGTTTGAATATTCTAGTGGGCTATACTATGTTGTTCTTGAATCTTACGTCTTGTAATGGTAAAACCTCAACTGAACAGGTTGTTCAAGCCACACAAACACAACTTATTGGAGAGTACAGCATCTCTATCACCACTCCCGAATCGAAACTATCAGTGACTCCAAGCAAAACTCAACATAAACTGATCAATAAACCTACCTCAACCGTGTCTCACTCTCCTACTCCAATTTCTTCTAGTGAGAATGCTTATCCGGTAGCGGGAGCGGAAAACCCGTCAGCGCCAGTTACTACTGTTCTATACCCATATCCACCACCTGTGAATGGAAATATTCAAACAACACCGACTATCCAACCCACACAGCCGGTGAGCAATCCTCTTACACCAGAACCAGAAATCGTAATATTTACTAAATTATCAGCCTCGAATCCTTACAATGTAAATCTGGTTTCGGGTGGAGTGCAATTGATCGAATTTTTCGCATTTTGGGATCCAATTTGCAAAAGTATGGCGCCAGTGCTTCATAAACTCGAAGTGCAATACAAGGGGAAGATAAAGTTTAGTTACCTCGACATCGATGATCCTGAAAATAACAAACTCAAGGCCGAATTAGGGTTTGAATATCCACCCCATATTTTTTTGATCGACAAAGATGGGAATATATTGCATCAGTGGAAAGGATACGTGGGAGAGGCAGAGTTGATTTTAGCAATTTCGTCGATCCAATAAAATCGGCGCAGCGACCAAAATGAATAAGTGTTATTAGGGCAAGAATAAATAATCCCCGGCTTGATCTTGACAAATTAGAGATAAATACTATAATTACTCTATAAACCCATCCCGTAGGGGGTGGGATATTAAGATGGATTGGATCACTATGAAATCAGAAGAAGTTATTGATCGACTGAATACTATCGAGGGGCACATTCGCGGTATCAAGCGAATGATCGGGGAAGAGTCCTATTGTGTTGATGTAATCCAACAGATCCAAGCTGTTCAATCGGCTTTAAACAAGGTCAGCTTGTCGATTCTAGATAATCATCTCAATTCATGTGTAATTACAGCGCTTCGAGGCGAGAATCTGCAAGAACGAGAAAAAGTATTGGAAGAGATCTTACAATTATTCGGAAAATCAACAAGATTAACCTATTAAAGGCTGCATTGAAAAAAGCATTTACCACGAAATCACCAAGTTACGAAGTTTTCATTGTTATGTTTCATAGTGTCTTCGTGTCCTGGGGTTGAAAAAGGCTTTTTGCAGTGGACTTATTAATGGAGAGCTATTATTTTATTCGGTAAGGAGAATGAAATGACTACAGTATCTTACGACATCCCAAATATATCCTGCAACCATTGCATCCATACCATTCAACGGGAAGTATCCGAAATAGCCGGTGTAAAGGAAGTTTTGGCTGATCTAGATTCGAAGAAGGTCAGGATTACCTTTGAATCGCCCGCAACAGAAGAAACGATTAAAAATATTTTAGCTGAGATTAATTACCCAGTCGCGGCATAACTACCCCTTCAATCTCAAGAATAAGCAGGTGAATATGGGAGAGAGCCAACAGATTGTTCTACCGGTCACTGGTATGACCTGTGCGAACTGTGTCGCAACGATTGAACGTAATCTTAAGAAGGTCGAAGGGGTTAAGCTTGCTAATGTTAATCTATCCTCACAGCGAGCGACAATTGAATATGACCCGAATCTTAGCGGATTAAACGATTTCATTGCAAAAATAAATCGAGCCGGTTATGGGATTGCATACGGGGAAACCGATTTCTTTGTCAAGCACTTTTCAGATAGCAGCGATGTTCAAAGGGTTGAAAAAAGGCTCAAAGATCTCGAAGGTGTGATAGAAGCGCGTGCCAATTTGGCAAATGATAAAGTGTCGGTCAAGTATATACCAACCCTAGTCAATCAGGCAGAAATTAGCAAGGCGATCAAGGATATTGGCTTCATGCTTCTCGATATCACTTCTACCGCCGAAGATGCTGAGAGAACCGCCCGGGAAGCGGAAATTGCCCAGCAGAAACATCTTCTCTTTGTAGGGCTTATTTTTACAATCCCGCTTTTCCTATTATCCATGAGTCGGGACCTGGGTTTTATACCAATGGCAATAGCTCATTCAAAATGGCTCGAATGGATTATGCTCTTTTTGGCTACCCCGGTTCAATTTTATGTGGGTTGGCAATATTATGTGGGAGCGTATAAAAGCTTGCGGAATAGATCCGCCAATATGGATGTCCTTATCGCATTAGGTTCCTCCTCAGCTTATTTCTATTCACTGCCGGTTGTGCTGGGAATGTTACCAGGGCATGTTTATTTCGAGACGGCTGCCGTAATCATATCACTGATCAAGCTTGGGAAATATCTTGAAGCTCGAGCGAAAGGTAGAACTAGCGAAGCCATTAAAAAATTAATGAGTCTTCAGGCGAAAAGCGCTCATATCCTCCGAGAAGGCGAGGAAATAGAGATCCCAATTGAGGATGTGATCATAGGCGATATTGTTGTAGTAAGACCGGGCGAGAAAATTCCGGTCGATGGAGTTATCATTGAAGGACGATCTTCAGTCGACGAATCGATGCTCACGGGTGAGTCTTTACCAGTGGAAAAATCAACTGGTAACCCAGTTATTGGGGCTACATTGAATAAAATGGGTTACATCAAATTCGAGGCAACCAAGGTTGGCAGAGACACAGCTCTGGCACAGATCATCCGCTTAGTCGAAGATGCACAAGGCAGTAAAGCCCCAATTCAAAAGCTTGCCGACCAGGTTTCAGCAATATTTGTTCCAGCTGTCATTCTAGTTGCCTTGATCACCTTTGGAGTCTGGTATTTTATTATCCCACTTCCAATTGGGTCGGAAGTCAGTCTTTTTACCAGAGCGTTAATAAATATGGTAGCGGTATTGGTAATTGCCTGCCCATGCGCAATGGGGCTGGCTACTCCTACCGCGGTGATGGTCGGAACCGGTAAGGGTGCGGAGATGGGCATCCTGATTAAGTCGGGAGAAGCACTGGAGCATGCTGGTAAAGTGACCATGGTGGTCTTCGATAAAACCGGCACTATCACACGAGGCCAACCGGAGGTAACAGATATTTATGTGAAGGATCACAAAATTGATGTAAACGAGATACTTCGCCTTAGCGCTTCGGTCGAGAAGGGCAGTGAACATCCATTAAGTGAAGCCCTGTTGGCAGAAGCTGGAAATCGAGGTCTTCATCTTCAAGAACCAGAAGGATTTCATAACCAATCCGGCTATGGAATTGAGGCCGAGATCAATGGGAAACTTCTAAGGGTCGGAAATCTGCGGATGATGGTTGAGCATAATATTCATACGGATGAATTCCAAACCGAAGTGAAGAGGTTGTATAGTGAGGCGAAGACAATCATCTATGTAGCAATCAATGACCAACTGGAGGGCATAATTGGGGTTGCTGATACGATTAAAAATAGTTCAAGAGAGGCCGTAGAAAAACTGAAGAAGTTGGGATTGCGGGTAGGCATGATAACCGGTGATAACCCAGATACGGCTAAGGCTATCGCTAGGCAAGTCGGAATTGATCGGGTTTTGGCAGACGTATTACCTGGCGTGAAAGCCGAGGAAGTCAAGAAACTACAAGCTGAGGGGGATTATGTAGCTATGGTTGGCGATGGAATTAATGACGCACCCGCTCTTGCGCAAGCCGAGGTGGGAATTGCAATCGGGACTGGCACAGATATCGCGATGGCAGCGGCTCCAATCGTGCTTATCAGAGGGGATTTATTAGATGTAGTTCGGGCGATTGATCTATCATTAAAGACGATGCGCACTATTCGACAGAATTTATTCTGGGCGTTTGTTTACAATATCATCTTAATTCCGGCCGCGGCTGCCGGTTTTTTGAACCCAATGTTAGCCGCTGGCGCGATGGCTTTTAGTTCCATTTTTGTTGTTACGAATAGCTTACGGTTGCGAAAATATTCATATATCGATTGATATAATAACCCACCAAAAATTAATTTAAACCCTTCTTTATTCCAGTTAATATATAAAAATTTAACCACTCAGCCATCCTTGAAAAAGCAACCCCTAAAGGTTTTCTCGCTATATCAGGTGGATATATTGTAAGAAAATCTGATTGAAATATTCATGCGATAATGAAGGAAACCTTTAGGGTATCGATTCTGGTGGATTCCTGAATATTTTAAAATAATCGGGTGTATATAGTATCTATCAGCTTGAAACTATAGATGTGATAAAAAGTCACCTCAAATCTCCAAGATGAATTTGCCAACAATTTTGTGAGGACATTATTTTTAATCTCACCTGTGCTAGAATTATCGATGCGAAAAGGTTTTAGATGTTGGTAATAAGGATACGGGGGTTACAGTTTGTTATACAGAAGAATAGCATGGATTTCTACCAGCAAATTCTGCCGGAGTTTTTTGCTGGATTATTGTATTTTTACTGCTGGTTATGACTTGGGAAGTGTTTTTATTATAGCAGAATGAACCTGGCTATAAACGAAATGGTTTAGATGAGACCGAGTATTCACCCAAACAGTCTTACATTTTCTCAGAGGTTGCCTAAAAGCTTACCGTTCATCCTAGCTTTGATTGTTTTTATCTTTACGGGTTGGAGTTTTTTCCAGGTGTGGAATTATCCCGATGATGGCATCCGTAACCTGACATCAACTGGTTATATCAGTTCAATCGATCTTAAAGGACCCAGTAATGGTATCTTATACCCCGGTGATTTTCTGATAAAAGTTGATGGAATTCCTTTTTCAGAAGCCTTTCCATTATATAAAAATAAAAACATTGGAGATAAAGTTGATCTGGTAATCCAAAGAGAAAATGATGTAAAAATAATTGAGCTGACATTGGCTCCACCCCCTCTCAATGAGAGAGCGCAGCGAATCATGCCTTTGTTTGTCGCATTGATATTTTTAGTAATTGGGGTGGGAGTTCAAGCTTTTGCGCCATCCAATGAAGAAAGCAGTTTGTTATTGGCATTATTTTTAACCGTTGCCGCACTATTAGCCTCCGGACAGGTTTCGAATGTAGGGCCTATATGGTGTGCTGATATTTTCAATACAATATCTTGGCTTGTCGGGCCACTGGCGGTTCATTTTCATCTTCACTTTCCACAACCTGCAAATATAAAAGGGAAACGGATTTATTTAATTTTGTTGTACCTGGTAAGCCTTGGTGGGGGAGTTGCGTATGTCCTATTTGGCGCTAGAACGCTTCGATCTTCTTCCCTGTTTCCGTATTATTTATTTGTATCCCGATTACTGCTATCGCTTAGTTTTTTACTCGTCGTTGGATTGTTGTATTATGCGTATATACATGCTTCATCGCCCGGTGTAAAAGCAAAAATTCGTCTGGTAGTGCTGGGTGGGATATTAAGTTTTTTACCCCTGGTTACTTTGGTTTTGTTGCCAGAAACTTTATTTCATAAACCTTTGCAACCTTATGCATTCGTCTTGGTTTGGGTTGGAATTCTTCCCTTAACTTATGGTTATGCCATCTTTCGGTATCATCTAATTGAGATTGAGCGGCATGTCAATCGGGGGGCTACATATCTGCTAGTGTTTTCAATCTTAGTTGGATTTTATCTCGTTCTCAGCTATGGATTTCATATCATCATGCCAGTATCAGTCGAGAACGAATTATATCTGAACATGTTGATGGTTTTAATATTGGCATTTGTGATTGTGCCTATCTATCAACGTGTCCAGAGAATTGTTGATATTGTGTTTTATGGGGGCTGGTATGATTATCGATCTGCAGTGACTCAAATTACATGGGGGTTAGAACAGATTACCGATTTGCATTTTCTCGCTGAAACAGTTAGCGAAAGATTGGTAAAAACTTTACGGCTTGAGGACACTTGCGTTTTCTTATGCGATAATAATGGCGATTTTTCGGTAATCGAGGTTGCGCCACACAACCTCTCTGGAGACAAACCCAGACTCCAATTACCAATTTTACCGAGAAGTAGCCTGCAATATTTGTTGAGGATTGGTTCAGAAGAACGGGCTTCGTTAGTGAAAGCGTTATCTGAGGTGACATTATCACCAGAAGAACACCAGTTATTGAATAGCGAACAAGTCCATTTATGGGTACCAATCATTGGTCATGGGCAAATCAAGGGTTTCCTGGCTTTAGGTTCAAAATTTGGCGGGGATATTTTTAGCGCGGAAGACATGGATATCTTACGCATCGTTGCCCGTCAAATTGCGCCCGTGGTGGAAAATATCCATTTGGTTACCCAATTACGCCAACACGCAAATGAGCTGGAAGAGCGGGTCTTGGAACGTACCGCAGAATTATATGACGCCAAAGAACGGGTAGAAGCTATCCTTTCAAGTGTTGGGGATGGGGTGGTCGTTGTTGATTTGAATGGGTTTATTCTGAACGTCAACGCAGCTCTTGAAAAACAATGTGGTTATTCGAAGCAAGAATTAATCGGTAAAAAATTTGAATTTTTCTTAACCGATGGAAATGATCCTGAAACTCTCAGGGAAATGAAATCCATATTGTCTAATGGTGAGACCTGGACAGGGGAGTTAGTTTTTCCGCGTAAATCCGGGAAAAAATACGATATCTACTTTACGATTGCACCAGTTAGAGATCAGCCTGGTAATATCGTCGGTTATGTGGGTAGCCAGCGGGATATAACCCATCAAAAAGAACTTGATCGGCTCAAAGATATTTTTGTAGCAGATGTTTCTCATGAACTCCGGACTCCAACGACAAATATCAACTTGTATCTCGAACTACTTGAGACAGCTCCTCCCGAAAAAATTTCGGATTACATGACAATTCTAAGAGAGCAGGGAGTATTATTGAAAAAATTGGTTGAGGACATTTTAGATTTATCCAGATTAACAGTTGGGAGATCCAGAAAAACCGAATTCACTTCAGTGGATATAAATTTAATCATCGACCAGGTTATCACTGCTCATTTACCGCTTGCGGTCAGCAGAGGTATTAGATTGATTTTTGAGCCTCAAGCACAGATTCCTTACACCCTTGGCGATTCGAGTCAATTGGTGCGGGTGATTACTAATCTTGTTTCTAATGCCATCCAGTATACGAATAAAGGAGAGGTGCGCGTAAGATCATTCTTGCATGATGATCAGGTTTGTATCACGGTTTCTGACACCGGAATTGGCATTGATGATGAAGATAAAGAACATATATTTGAGCGATTTTACCGTGGGAAGCAGGTGCGACAAAGCAAAACACATGGTACTGGGCTGGGATTGGCTATTGTAAAAGAAATTGTTGATAAGCACGGCGGGAAAATAGAAGTACAGAGTAGTTTGGGTAGTGGATCTCAGTTTAGCGTGTATTTACCTGCCTATAACTATGAGCAGATTTTTGAAAAAGTAGTATAAGGATATTCAGTTATAAATCACTAATCTATTTATAAGCGCTGGATTTGAGAAATAGGTACTGCCATGGAAACACTAATCTGGCAGTATTTTTTTTGTCCGGATTGAGGTTATGCTATACTAATTTTCAGCATGAAATGAGCGAAAATGGTTAGATTTTGCAGTGGTCATTAGGAGATAATGATGATTAAAATCTTCACTGTATCAGATGCAACTGGCGCGACTGCCGAAAGCGTTGTGCGGGCGGCTCTGGTGCAATTCGACGCTTCGATCGTTGAAATCTCCAGACGAGGTTCGATTCAAACCCTTGAAAAAATCTGCAGCATTGTCGATGAAGCTGCTATGGAGCATGGATTTATTGTGCACACCTTTGTCGTCGAGGAATTACGGCGAGCAATGTTAAGAGAGGGTCGAGCCAAAAATGTCATAACGATCGATTTGATGGGGCCTCTTCTGGCACGTTTATCGGAACTCTTAGATGTCGAACCCAAGCGAAAACCAGGTGGATTCCGTCCCTTTGATTCCAGTTACATGGAAAGAATCGATGCGATCGATTACACCGTCCGGCATGATGACGGACGCAATATACATGATCTCGATCAAGCTGAAATAGTCCTGGTGGGCGTTTCGAGGACTTCAAAAACGCCATTGAGTATCTACTTAGCATATCGTGGGTGGCGAGTTGCCAACATACCGCTGGTATTGGGTGTCGAACCGCCGGCTGAGTTATATCGATTACCTCGCAAACGCGTGATTGGATTGGTTATTCAGCCAGAACGTTTGGCTTTACTAAGAAAGGTGCGGGTAGAACGAATGGGCAGCAGGGTTGAAAGATATGCCGATATCGAGCATATCCGCGCTGAGCTTGCTTTTGCGTATACACTCTTTGATAAGCACCGGGATTGGCCGATTGTGGATGTTACCGCAAAACCGATCGAAGAAACCGCGGCTGAGGTTGTATCATTGATTAGCAGTGGTAAAAGTGAAAAACCCACCCTGATTGATAACTAGGCTTGAAATTGGGTTATCGAAAATTATCATTTAAGATGGAGTTTTTTATGAAAGAAAACCAGCTTGATGCAGAACGTCAAAAAAAGGCAATTCGCTATGCGCGGATACAACGAAGATTAATGGTGATCGAGCTTGCCCTGGCAGCGGTATATATAATCGTTTGGTTGTTTGCGGGCTGGTCGTTTGAACTTAAAAATTATTTGTTGCTAATTTCTGCTCAGAGATGGTTTCAGATTCTAATATTTACCTATATCTTTGGCGGATTTTATATTTTGCTCACCCTACCTTTATCATATTATGAAGGTTTTCTATTGCCTCGCCAATTCGAGTTGTCTAATCAAACTTTAAAATTGTGGATCTCAGATCAATTGAAATCATTTTTAATAAGCGCTCTCTTAGGAAGTGTATTGATTGAGATTTTCTATTTATTCTTGACTTATTTTCCATTCACCTGGTGGCTTTTTATGGGTATTTTTATGATTATTATTAACGTGATTTTGACCAACCTTGCACCCGTGATTCTGTTCCCAATATTTTATAAATTTTCACCTTTAGAAGACGAGCGTCATGAATTAGGTGAAAGATTGACTCGATTAGCTGGTAAAGCCAGTACCAAAATTCAAGGTGTGTACAAATTTGACCTGAGCCGCCGAACAAAAGCAGCCAATGCAGCCTTGGCTGGTTTGGGAAATACACGAAGGTTAATTTTAGGAGACACCTTGTTGTCAGAATTTAACGATGATGAAATTGAAATTGTATTGGCGCATGAATTGGGACATCATGTCCATAACGATATACCGCTTGGAATTGGAATCGGGAGTATATTGACTTTTGGAGGCTTATATCTTGCCAATTTGGGATTGAAATGGGGAATTGGTCATTTAGGCTTTTCTGGTATAGATGATTTTGCTGCTTTACCTCTCTTTGTCTTAGTATTTGGTATATATAGTTTGATTACAATGCCTTTGGGTAACTCATATTCTCGTTGGCGCGAACATAAAGCGGATGTCTATGCTTTGGAAATTACCCGAAAACCCAACGATTTTATCTCCGCGATGACTCGTCTGGCAAACCAGAATCTGACAGAAGTTGAACCGGAATCCTGGGTGGAATTTTTCCTCTATTCACATCCCTCATTAAGTAAGCGAATAAAATTAGCCCAAGAATGGAAAGTCAAAGCCCAAAATCTTCAGAATTTGACCCAATAAAAAATGGATTCGCACTCTTTTAAGCAGGGTTGGAATATTAAATATCGTTGTTCTGTTGCCATTTACCAACCCTCCCAATGGATCACATCCTCAAGATGTTTACGACCCCCTGTTTTAGGCGTATTGTAAAGCATTTGTGTATCGAGCGGGTACCCGAATGATATCGCGATGCGAATATGTAATTCATCGGGGAAAGCCAATAACTGGCGGGCTTTTTCGGTTTGATAGATGGATGCCAGACAAGACCCAATACCCATCTCCCAGGCTGCTAATTGCATATATGCGGCTGCCTGACCAATATCGAACAGCACCTGAAATTTTTCGTTGGGGTCAGGGTGAACGATAGCAACTCCCAGCGCTGCGCCGGCCAGGTGCCCGGCCCATTCGCCACACTCGGAAAGCTGTTTCAGGATCATTTTATCTGTAATGGCGATGAAGTGCCAGGGTTGAGTGTTCTTGGAAGATTGGGCGCGCCGTCCGGCATTGAGGATGGCGAGGATGGTCTCTTTGGATATAGAATCGGGGGTAAATTTACGTACGGCGCGCTTGAGGCGGATAGCATCAGAAACGTTCATATTGCTCCTATAGCGATCTGAATGGCTTTCAAAATTCAAAAATACACAATCATGAAATACCAAAAGCAGCAAATAAGCGTGAATAATCAAGATTCGTTTTTACAAGTTCCTCAAACTCTTTTAGCTTTTTAGGTTGGCTAAGCCGCGATTTTCCAAATGCATGCTCGATTATTTCGATTGTTTCGATCGTATTGCTTGGCACTAACAGAATCGGTATACCGAATTCCTCGGCTTGTTTCACAATCAATGGGCTGGGGTGTAAATTACCGGTTAATATAAGACAAGTTGTTGAGGTTTCAAGCGCCGCTAATTGAATATCAGTCCGGTCTCCACCCGTAATTACTGCTTTATTCAATTGTTTTCGAAACCGGCTAAGAGCAGCTTCGGCAGTCATTGCGCCAACGGTTAAGTTTTCCACCAGAGCGGATTCATTGAAAGTTTTAGTCAGAATCTGGGCTGAGAGCTCGCTGGCAATTTCACCAACCGTCAAGGCGGCCAAAGATCGTCTTTCAGGAAGAATTCCAAATACGGGAATATCTTTTTTCTCTAAATAGGGTAGTGCTTGTTCTTTCAAGAAAGTTAGACTATCCTCAGGCGCTCGATTAATAATCAATCCACGTAAAGATGGAGCCAATCTTGTGTTAGCTGCTAAAGCGTCATCAATAATTTGGATGTCATTATGGTACTGGAGGAGGGCAACGATACTACAGTGATATTTTTGAGCAAATACCTGACTGGGTAAGCCGATGACATACCCTTCACGAAGGGAGGAAGCTCCTTCAATCAATAAGACATCATATTCTTTGGATTCACGGTTACAGATATCGTTTATACGAGTGTCAATATCTAAGGTTTTTGGCTGCCGTAAGTGTTCTCTGAGATACTCGGGAGTTATCACGGCAATCGTAAGTTCCCATGAAGGCTGGGCGATTCCCAACACCTGTTTGACAAAACTAGAATCTTCATCAGAAATATGTTGTCCGTCATACCAGGGTTGGGTGCTGATGGGTTTAAAATAGCTAACCCGATAGCCAGCCTCGATCAAACGTTTACCGATAGCCAGGCAGAAAGCTGTTTTTCCAGATCTGGGTTCGATGGACATGATATAGATTGACTTCATCTTTTTTTCTCCTATTTGGAGCATCGTCCTGTTAATGAGATATATTTGATAGGTGGCGGTAGATCACTTAATTAATTTTCGATAGAATAATGCGCATATCCAATGCGATTGCGCCTTGATTTTGAGGGTATACAACCAAAGGATTAATATCCAACTCAGCGATTTCTGGAAAATCCTGGACGAGCTGTCCTATTCGCAATAGAACGTCGACAATGGCTTCTTTATCTACTGGTGGTTTACCTCTGACGCCATCGAGAAGAGCATGAGCGCGAATTTCGGTTAACATTTGATAAGCTTCAGATCGTGAGAAAGGCGCCAGACGAAAGGTAACATCCTTGAGGGTTTCGACGTAAATACCTCCCAATCCAAAAGTGACCAACGGTCCGAATTGGGGATCGCGATTCATGCCAATCAATACTTCCAAACCACCCCCGGGCACCATCTCTTGGACTAAACAACCCCAGATGCGCGCCTCTGGCAGGTAACGGTTAGCGCGGTACACCATCAGCTCAAAGGCGTCGGTAACCTGCTCTGGATTATCCAAGCCGATTTTTACGCCACCTACGTCGGTTTTATGCAATATGTCTGGGGATGCGATTTTTAATACCACCGGAAGATTGATTTCGGAGGCTATTTGAACTGCCTCTTCGGGTGTGTGGGCTAATTTCGAGCGGGGAATTCGCAACCCGTAAGCTTGCAAGACGTCACGTGATTCCGCATCCCCAATCGCAACCCGACCTTCTGAAAGAACCCGCTTGATAATATTGCGCACCGGCTCTTGTTGTACATCAAATTGAACGAAGTCAGTTTCGGGCTGAGATTTGATTTGTTGATAATCGAACATTGCGCGAAAAGCTCGGGCGGCTCGCTCGGGAAAAGGATAGTTTGGTACATTATAGGATGCTAAAATCTCAATACCGGGTTTAACTTTGGCCTCCCCCATAAAACAAGCCAGAATAGGTTTGTTTGTGTTTTTAGAAACCCTTCCGATGGCATGGGCAGTCTTTTCGATTTCAGTCATAGCCTGGGGAGTCAGGAGCACTAATAAGCCGTCCACATTTGGGTCTTGATTGACATTCTCCAGGGCATATTGGTAACGATCCGCCAAAGCGTCTCCCAGAACATCGACCGGATTGGCAGCGCTGGCAGCATCGGGGAGATATTTTTCTAGCTTTTGGATGGTTTCTATTTCAAGGTGGGCTATCGATAGACCGGAGCGTTCCAAAGCATCCGTCGCTAAAATCCCCGGGCCACCAGCATTGGTAATTATCGCGATATTATTGCCGTTCATTGCCGGTTGGTATCCAATCGCCAGCGCCATATCGAAAAGTTCTTCCATCGAATCGGCGCGTAAGATTCCGGCTTGCTGGAATGCAGCCTGGTAAGCTTGCTCCGAACCTGCCAATGACCCGGTGTGTGAAGATACTGCTCGGGATCCTGAGCTTGTTACCCCAGATTTTATAGCAATGACGGGTTTCTGATGGGTAACCTGACGGGCAACATGGATGAATTCCTGTCCATTCGGCATCCCTTCGCTGTAAATTAGAATAACCCGGGTATGTTCGTCGGATACCCAGGCATTGAGCAAATCGGTCTCGTTTATATCGGCTTTGTTTCCCAGGCTAACAAATTTGGATAAACCAAGCCTGCCAGCCAGAGCAATATCCAATACTGCAGTACCCAGAGCGCCAGATTGTGACATGAATGCCATCGGTCCAGCCGGCGGCGTCCCGGCAGCAAAAGAAGCATTAAGAGGCGCAAAGGTATCTATAATTCCCAAACAATTTGGACCAATCAGACGAATCTGATATTTCTGAGCAATATCGATGAGCTGTAGCTCGCGTTCTAAGCCCTCCATACCAGCTTCACGAAAGCCAGCGCTAATAATAATTGCAGCCGGTATCCCTTTTTTCCCACATTCAATCAATATTTCCGGTACGATCGAATAGGGGATGACGATCACGGCAAGGTCGATAGGTTCCGGAACATCTAAAACAGATGGATAAACCTGCAAACCTAGAATCGCGCCTCCCCCAAGGTTTATGGGAAAGACTTTGCCATGTTCTGCATATCCACCAGAAACGAGGTTATTCAATACAGCATATCCCAGTTTAGAGGGGTTTGCAGAAGCGCCAATTACAGCGATGGAGCGGGGTGAGAAAAATGCCTCAAGCATGATGTAATTTAATATCTATTCAATCTACCTCACCTGATTACTGGAGGGTAATCATCACAACAGTCTTATTATTCGCTGGATTGATGCTAATCACCACTGAAGCGGATTGATCTTGTTTTTTAAATTGTAAATAGGCGACATTGCTCGTTTCGACGCTATCTTTATCCTTAAATTCCCATCCTTTTACCGGCATTTCATTCTTATAAAATTGGACCACACTTGCATAATCTTGTGAGCTGATATAAGAGACCAGGTTTGGTGAAGCGAATAAATCTTCTTTTTCTCCCGTAATTATGGGGATATCTTCGGGTACCTCACCGGTATTGGGTGGCATTTGGCTGGCTACTGATTGAGCCGTCTCAAGAATTTGAGGTGCCTGTTGAGTGGAATAAGCTTGAGCAGTTTGCAGGATGCTACTTCCGCCGATTTCGGTCGCATACGACTGGGCGGTTTCTAGTAACCCGCTTTTACCAATATCGGTCACTACTGCCTGAGCGGTGCTGATCCATGTTTGTCCTTCTCCTGCAAGGGTTGCCACAGATTGAGCGGTTCCTTTTACCTCACCCACTTTATTGGTTAAACTTGTTAATAAGCTACAGGCTAATGTAGTTGAAATTAGCATTACAGTAAAAAAGTTTAGGGAAAATCGGGTGTTCATACTACCTCCATTAATTTTGGAATAATCTTCAGACACTTTTTTTATAATGGCATTGATAGACTTATACTATGCCAGGATTATACTCAGTTTATTAACGAAGTCAGAAAAAACCGTTTCACGGATAGGCTGTTAATTGAATCGAATTGAGTAAGAAACCTGTCGTCTAATAAAACCTGAAGGGTTTGGGTAGTTTCGAGCAGGGTCCAATGAAATAATTTGATCACATCTTCAGATTTCGCTCCACCAACCGATAAAAAATATTGTCTCAATAAATATTGCCTGGCAGTTGTTTCATCAATAAAGCGGGTATTTTCGATGATTTCTGGCAAATAACGGGTTGTAATTTCATAAATGTATGCATATCGCCAGGCGCCTACTTCCGCAATCCCAATGGGTATGATTTTGAAATCGGACTGAAGGCTAGCCAGGGCGCGATCAAATCGGCTTTCATTCTGGCGGGAGGAGAGATGGGCTTCCCTTTTCAAGGCGAGGGTATCTAAAGGGCCCTGGTGCAACAATGCTTCATAAATTAATTTTTCTTCGATACTTAACAACCCTTGCTCATAGAGGATCAAATGATCTTCATCTGGTGAACCATAATTTCTTGACAGAGCGTAAAAATAGGGTAGCGACTGCAAGGAGATGATTGTAGCTTTTTTTCGAAGCACTTTGGCATAATACCATTCTTTCGATCCGAGCAAATTATCTTTCCAGCGCCAGGTAATATGAGCCGGGTCATCATGCTGATCGGCTACTGGACGTTCTCCTGCAACAGCTACCCACAAACTTGGAAAAATTATACCGGTTATTGGCCAAAAGAAGGTAAATCCGCGATCATTGACGAATTGAATGGCTTCGGATTGGTTTTTTAATCTCAAGTGAGGCTCGCTTCGAAAAGTTTTTGTTCTATATTTCGATAGTCTCTGATTGAGTTCGGAAGGGGAAATCGAGATATTCATCAGATGAACCTGGAACGAATCTTGTAACTTATGTTTGTTAATCGAAGATATAGGAGAATTTTTATGGCGAATCCTATTGTTGTTCTAAATGGCGATACAAACTATTTCGCAGTAACTTATTTTGATAATGATGATTCAGCGCGGCGATCTTTTCTGGAATCGCAATGGAAAACGTTTAACCGTTACGATCCTGCCATGAACCAATCTTACCAAATATGGTGCCGACCTACGAATCCAAATTTGGAAGTACTTGTTGACCATTTTTTTCCGAAAAAGAATATTCCAGGTCGCTACCGGGTAGAGACATTTATCCCGGCAATTCATGCTACCTCCCGAAGAGTCATATTTACGGTGACCCATGCGGTTAATATCGTTTCCGATCAGCCCCAAGAGGAAACAAGCATGGCTGTCGTTGATATGTCTAATCTAAAAGATGTATGGCAACCCCTGGGTGAATTTCAACTCGATGGATCGATTCACCCATTTATCGGAAAAGTACGTCAATATGATCTAAGTTTAGAAGACCCGCCAGTGGAGATTTCGTTTGGCCCGGTTCGGTGGGTACCCTTGTTTATCGATCCATCGAAACCCAATCGATTTGATGCGCCGGTTGGTACAAAGGAAGAACGCAATGGAGTATTTCCAAGCGGGAAAGCGGCATTCGGCAGGTATCCGGTTTGGGTGGGAGCCTGGTTCGACGCTAATCCGTTCTTGAACTGGTACACCTACGGATATCACACTGGCGCGGATTTGAACTTACCCGGCAGCAGTGCGGCAGATAAAGGTAAAGAAATTTATTCGATTGGGGATGGAGTGGTCACCTATGCCGGGCGAGCAGGTACGTGGGGAAATATCATCGTAATCGAGCACCAGAATGCCCTGGTGACGTTGCCGAATGGACAGAGAAGACGGCAGGTTGTGTATAGCCGCTATGGACATGTGGATGATCACATCCTGGTTAAAAAAGGACAATCTCTAAAACGGGGGCAAAATATCGGCTATATTGGGTTAGCAGCCAATGCAGTTGCAGGATGGCACCTGCATTTTGACATTTGTTATACTGACTTGTTGCTTCGCCGGCCGGCGCATTGGCCGAACATGGATACGATTCGAGCACTCCGTTGGTCAAACCGGGATCCCGAATCGCGAGGTTATCGTAGCGCCCAATCGGCAGTATTGCGCGAGGTCATCAACAATTACCTGGATCCGCTCCGTTTCATTATGGAGAATCATAATTAATCCCTGAACACCCCGAAAAATTCATCCTATTGTTCGTTTGTTGCTGGTCGTAAAACTGGTTGGGGACTGGCACGGGGATCGAGAATATCTGGAAGAGGCAAGGGAGAGTAGTGCATGCCGGTTCCAAGGGTCCCATATTGGAGAAAATAGAATTGCGATATGGCTTTAGCGCCCATTTTGTAATCTTGATATACAAAAAGGAGATAATTGCCATCTGGACTCCATTGAGGGTCGCGATAACAACAAGAGCCCTCGATCGGATTGATGGTAGGGCGACCCTTATGCAATTCCATGTTGTAGATATATAGGTCCCCATAGCCACCGTTTCTGAAGGCACTGGTTAGCGCAAATAAATTCGTCCCATCCCAGGCAAAGTTTTGGATTTCAGGATATTTATCGAAATCTTTAATCGTAAACCGGCTTCGGCTTGGAAATTGGTCTAGAATATCTGGTGTAGCAGTGCATTTGGAGACATCAAAAACCCGAATGAGATCAGTGCGGTTACCGTTTGTGCCAACGCCAATTACAACCGCTGCCAGTAGAGCACTATCTTTTGACCAACGGACAATTTTGACATAATGGTTTTCAAGCGGCGCCAGTTCTTTACAATCCGCTACTTTCGTAAGGTCTGAACGAATTTTAATATTTCCAAATTCGATGGGATTGTATGGCACGATATATAACTGGTTATCCAGACTAACCGCAACCTGCTTGCCATCTGGGGAAATTTCAAATGCCCGAAAAAAATCTACAAAGTTAAAGCAGGTGATCGTATCGATCTTGCCGCTTTCAACCTCGATCGTTTGGACACATTTTCCGGTTATATAATTTATATGGTGACCATCGGGGGTCCATTGAAGGTTTGATTTTGTGGCTCCATCTTCTGTCAATCGAACTAATTCCGTGCCATCCAGATTCGAGATCCAAATATCATTCTTATCTAAAAATGCAATCTTATCGGCCCCTCCCATGATATAAGTTTGCGCAAATGGAGTCGATGTCTCTGATGGCGGAGTCAGGGTTGGGCTAACCATAACAGGTACAGCGGTTATAGCGGAAATTTCACCACTAGAGAGGGCGGTTGGGTAGGTTGGCAGGATTATCGCGATGTTCGTTAGTGTAGGCAGGGTTGACGGGGTTTGAAGCACTCCAATCCCCTGAGAGGTTGGTTTTAATTTACTCGAGAAAAAAATGACGCTGAGAAGAACGCCAATCCCCAAAATTAGAAGAAAGGTGATTAAACCGATTAAACCGAGGCTAAAGTTTTTTATTTTTAATTGGTTTGAAGTAATCGATCCTGGAAGGTTTGTGGCTACTGGTAGATTGGACGCTCTTCGTAGAGGCATAAACAGCTCAGGATTGATCAGGGTTGCAGCCTGGGAAGGCATGCCACGAGATTGATCGGACGTAATAGAATATTTACCGGGCTGAAGGAGGACTTGTTCGAGCTCAGCCGCAAGTTCCAGGGTAGTTGAAAAACGATCATTGGGCTCTTTAGCCATCGCTTTGGCAATTACATAATCGCAGCCAGGATCCAGGTCGGCTTTCAACTGGCAAGCGCTTGGAATGGGCTCAAGAATATGCCTCATCATCAATTTTGCTGGAGTGTCTGCTGTGTAGGGGGCTTGTCCGGTGAGCATTTGAAAAATCAAAACGCCCAGCGAATAGATATCGCTTCGCCCATCGATGGTCTTATCCCCGTGGATTTGCTCCGGACTCATATAAGTCGGAGTACCAACAACCGTCTCACCGGTAAGCGTTATTCCGCTTGAATGGGTGATTCTGGCAATCCCAAAATCGGATAGAAACGCGTTTCCATATTGATCGAATAAGATATTGCCTGGCTTAATATCGCGGTGGATAATTCCACGGGCGTGGGCTGCATCCAACGCAGGAGCAAGACGAGCGATGATCTGATAAGTCTCCTGGAGCGAGAGCGGGCCGAGCTCCATCCGCTGGGATAAGGATCCACCAGCCATATACCGCATCACGATGAAGGGAAGTTCGTTCTCTTCGCCAAAATCGTAGACCGGGACTATCGCAGGATGTTCAAGGGACGCGATCGTCTTGGCTTCTCGTTCGAAACGGACCCGAAATTGGGGATCGTGCAAGAATGTAGACGGTAAGACTTTTATCGCCACATCGCGCTCGAATAGTGGGTCGTAAGCATGATAGACAGAGGCCATTCCCCCCTGACCTA
>Ga0315282_10006277_pt1 | contig 19973 bp, 19 predicted proteins | sample YL17G07_20_MG_FD_203693 | JGI IMG/M metagenome (GOLD analysis project Ga0315282, IMG submission 203693) | Sediment microbial communities from Yellowstone Lake, YNP, Wyoming, USA - YL17G07_20 | ecosystem: Environmental > Aquatic > Freshwater > Lake > Sediment | place: USA: Wyoming | collected... | reverse complement strand
CACAGCGGGCTGGGTTACTGCCCCGCGCCCTTGTTCTCGGGTGCGTCGGCCTTCGGGGTCTCGGGCGGAGGCGTTTCGGGCAGAGGCGTCTCGGGCGGAGGCGTCTCGGGCTTGGGGGCCTCGGCCAGAGGGGCCTCGGCGGGCGGGGCCGCGGGAGCCTCGGCCTCCGGCGGCTTGGGCTTGGCAACCTTGAGGCGTTCGGTGCTGGTGGGGCCTTCCTTCTTGGCGCCGCGGCCGCCACGACCCCTGCCGCCGGCACCGCCACGTCCGCCGCCCGGCCTTCCACCGCCCGGACCGCCGGGGGGGCCGCCCCGGCCGCCGCCGGCGCCCTTGGTCGCGCCCTCGGGTTGCCGGACGGTGGGCTTCACGCGGGCCGTGGTGTGAAGCGTCAGGCTGATGGGCGGCCGGCGCTTCGGCTTCACCGGTTCCTTCTTGGCGGGAACGGCCTCGGCGGTCTTGACAGCCTGCTTGGCGTCCCAGGCGTACTTCTTCTGGAACTTCTCGACACGTCCGGCCGTGTCGACGAACCGCTGCTGCCCCGTAAAGAACGGGTGGCACTTGGAGCAGACTTCCACGGCGAGCGTCGGCGACGTCGACCGCGTCGTGAACGTGTTGCCGCAGCCGCACGTGACCTTGCACTCGACGTATTTCGGGTGGATCTTATCTTTCATGGCCCGGCCTCTCTGTTCTGCGGCTCAGACGGGGGGCGGGTCTTCTGGCCCCCGCGAGCCGCCAACGCACTTCATAACCGCGTGAGTGCAGGGCACCCGCCCTGCACTGTCTGAATCCGAAAGACCTGTATTCTACACTCAATCCTGGGGCTTTCAAGGACCAACCTCGCGGTTTTCACGGCGCCGGGGGGGAGGCTGTTGGGATTCGTATCACTTGTCCTTGCCGCGGTGGCGGGGGGGAGGCAAGTCCAAGGCCCGGCGAACGTCCTTGAAGGAGGCGTCGGGCTCGTCTTCCAGGAACTGCTTCACCTGCTCCCGCAATTCCGCGTGGCGACTGAGGAGTTTCTCGAGTTTTCGGGCGCGGTCCGCCGCGGCATTGCCGCCGGACGCGAACCTTTCGACCTTCGCATTTACCCCCCGCTGCATCACGTGAGCGTAGTACCTCGTTAGGCGCTGCATCGCCCGCTCATCGTGCTTCGACGCGGCGGCGCCCATGTGACGCACGAGCACGGTCGCCAAGTCGGTGAACCCCTCGGCCTCGGCCAACGGGTCGTCATCGCGAACGAGCCGGACGCCGTTCTCGAGAAGCCTGCCGGCCAGTTCACTATCCTCAGCCGACCAGTTGCCCTGCCGGGTCTGGCGATCGAATTTCTCGGCGGCGGCCGCATAGAGCCGGCCGCGGTCGTCAAGCGACCGGGCCTCGGCCAACTCAATGTTCCAGTCGACCAACCGGTCCAGGACCTCCGACGCCTCGGCGGTCTTGACGCCGCCTGGATAAACAAGGAGCAATCCGAGTCCGGCGGCCAGAAGCACGGCGGCCGCGGCCGCCGCCACCCACCCCGCCACCCGCCGCCAGCGAACGATGCGTCTCGACCTTGGGGCCAGGTTGAGGCGGCCGAGGCGGCCGAGGAACGCCTCGCGCCCCGCATCCGCCCCGTCCGGGATCGGCATCTCGCGCACGGCGGTCTCCAAGCGCCGGAGCCTCTCGGTGAATCGCTGACATGCCTGGCAACCGGCCAGGTGCGCCGCGATTTCGGCCGGCGCGGCCTCAGCGTCCGAGAGGTCGGACTGAAGCAGCCACTCTTGGACCTTCGGGCAATCCATGTCATTTCTCCGTGATGCACCTGGCGGATGCCGGGCGTCAGAGTTGCCCGTCCAACTGGGCCAGCAGTTGCCTGCGGGCCTGAAGCATGTGCCAGCGGGCGGTTTCTTCCGTCAGGTCCAGCGCCCCGGCGATCTCTCGGAACGAGAGTCCCTCTTGGCTGCGCAGAAGGAACACCGCCCGTTGCGTTTGCGGTAAGCGGGCGATGGCGTCGGCCAGAAGCCCGTTAAGTTCGGCCTGTTCGGCGGGCCCGGCCTCGGGCCCATCGCCCTGCGCCAGATCGCCGTCCAGCGGCACGGGCCTGGCGGTCTTCCGCCGCCGCTGGAGGTCGAACAGCGCGTTGCTGGCGATTGTCATCAGCCAGGCCCTCATGTTCGTGCCGGACCGGAACGTGTCGCGTCGCCCAAGCGCCCGCAGGAACGTCTCCTGCGTCAGGTCGTCGGCGTCGTGGGCGCTGCCGGTCAGGCGATAGACGAGCCGGTACACGGCCTTCCAGTGCCGCTCGACAACGTCGGCAAACGGTATCCCGCCGCAGAGATTGTTCTCGGCGCCGGTGTCCGGGAGACTCAAAAGCCGCTCCCTCACAAGTTCAACGCATGAGCAGAGGTTTCGTTGGTGCTCGCCAGGGGTTGAACGATTCTGACGCGGAAATATTGCCACCGACCAACGAAATGCCGGGCGGCACGTTAACAGGGATGACACGGACATCCAACGGAAAAGGAGACGGGAACATGAAACTGTGGACAGCGGTGTTGGCGATAGCAGCCGCACTCAGCATGGCAGCGGTGGCTGAGGCGAGGGGCGGCGCGGCCAAGGCGGGAAAACCTGGCAAGGGCCCCACCCTCAGGGGGACCGTCGTGAGCGTGGCCGCCGACGGCACCAGCGTCGTCATTGAGAAACAGAAGACCCACGAGCAGGTGACCGTGCCGGTGGGCCCCGAGACGCGCGTCAAGGGCGCGGCCGCCAAGGTCGCTGACCTTAAGGCCGGCGAAAGGGTGGCGGTCAGGCCGGACACAGGCACCGCCAAGGTCATCGTGGTCAAAGACGCTAAGGTCGGGGGCCGGCATCATGGCAAGGCGGGCGGCAGGAAGGGCCGCCGCAACAAGGGCGGCGGGACCAGTGCCTGAAGCACCGCCCCGATGAATGTTTGCGCGGCGGCCAGTCTTGCCCGCCGCGCTATCGCGGCAGAGGGGTGGCGTGGCCGCATCCGATTGGTCGCCGGAAACACCCTCTGGCCTGTTCTATGGTCAGATTTCACCGGCGGGACGCCGGTGCCACCAAGGCGTCACTTCGCGGCGGCATCCTCGAAGTACTTGGGGTTCTCGCGCCGCAGGGTGTCGACCGGCGCGGCGTCGTCGGTCAGGGGTTTCTCGCGGATCTCCTGCGGCGTCAGGTGCTCGTACTCAGTCCAGACCAGCGCCGGCAGGTCGAAGCCGAAGTCCTTGCCGCCGGCGATCGTCTGGGCCCGCTTGACCCACTCGTCCCTGCCGACCACCCTGTCGCCGAGAGTCCCGAAGACGATGATCTTGCCCGAGTCGCGCGCCTTGCACAGGTACGTCTGCGGGAAGGTGGCCTGGTAGGTCTTGAGTTCGGCCCAGTAGAAGCGGCTGACGGCGGGCCCGAGGTTTCCGGCGGCCGCCAGGCCGGGTTCCCAGAGGTTCGCGGCCACCACGCCGCCGGGCTTCAGGCGCGACTTGACCAGCCGCAGGAACTCCACGGTCGTCAGGTGGAACGGGATGTGGTCGGCGGCGTAGGCGTCCAGCAGGATCACGTCGTACATCTGGGCCGACCTCTTCAGGTACATGCGTCCGTCCATGACGATGACCCGCGTGCCCGCGGCGCCCTTGAAGCCGAACCATTCCTGGCAGACCTTGACCACGTCGGGGTCGATCTCGACGACCGTCTGCCGGATGTCGGGGAAGTGCTTCTGGATGAACTTCGGGATGCAGGCGCCGCCGAGGCCTACGAGCAGGACATCGGCGGGGGCCGGATGCAGCGCCAACGCCGCCATCATCGACTGGGCGTGCCGCAGGTCCAGTTTATCCGGCTCTGCCAGGATCATCGACGCCTGGATGGCCCCGGGCTTCGAGAACCGCATGCACCGGCGGCCCTTCTGCGGGTAATCCACGACGCGGATGCAATGGTACGGCGACTCCTGGTCGTAGCGGACGATGGTCGGCTCGTCGGGCGGCTCGGCGGCCCAGGCGGCCGCGAGGGCCGCTAGAACAGCCGTCAGGCTTATGACGAGCACGAGCGATAATCTCATCTCTGTGCCCCGTGCCCTTCAAGACGCGCGCTGCGCGTGGTTCGCCGCCCGGCTTGCCGGGCGCGGATTGCTGTTTGCCATCGAATACTCGCCGCGCCCCTGCGGCTCACGGCATCAATTGCACGCAGCGAAGTTCCTTGGCGTCGCGCAGGTAGAGTTTGCCGTCGGCGTAGGCCGGGTTGCACCAGTTCTGGCCGCAGACCTGGACCTTGCTGATAACGCGGCACTCCTTCGGATCGGCGGCCACCAGAAGCAGGAGGCCGCCGTCGCTGAGGGTGAGGATATTGCCGTTCATCACTACAAATGAGGCGTGGCCCGTCTTCAGCATGTCTCCGAAGACGTCCTTGGCCCAGGCACGCTCGCCGGTCCGCACATCCACGCAGAACAGCACGTTGTTCGGCCCGAGGCCGTAGAGGTAATGGCTGGCGGCGACGGGACTGGCGAAGTTGATGGCCACGCCCTTGGCCGCGTACGCGCGCTCCGCATTCCATGTGTCGCCCTGCCTGGAGATCTTCAGGCCGATGAGGCCGGCCTGGAACGAGGACACCACCACCCGGTCGTCCACGATGATCGGCGTCGTCACGTGCCGCCCGAATGACGTCTTCACCGGCGAGCGCCACAGCAGGCGCCCGTCGCCGGCATCGAGGCCGATCACGCCTTCCGCTGTGAACGAGATGACCTGCCGGGTGCCCGCGATCGTGGCGATGACCGGCCCGCTGTAGCCCGGCACGTCGTTCTGGGATTTCCAGACGACGTGGCCGTCGCGCTTGTTGAAGCACACGACGCCGGCGTCCTTGCCGCCGACGGCCACGAGCAGGCGGTCGCCATCCACGAGCGGCGACCCGGTGTTGCCGTGGCGGCTGGCGCCTGTCGCCGAGCCGGTCTCGCCGATGAACACGGCCCCGAAATCCTTCACGAAGTTGACTCGCCAGAGCACCTTGCCGTCGGCCACGTTCAGGCACTGGAATTCGCCGCGGCACGATTGCACGTACACGCGGTCGCCGTCGACCACCGGCGTCGAGCGCGGGCCGGGCGCGGACTGGAGGTCCTTGAAGACTTCGTCCAGAGGCGCGCTCCAGAGTTCGCCGCCGGATGCGGCGTCGGCGGCATGGACGGTCTCCTTGCCCTGCTGCAAGTCCAGATAGAAGACCTTGGCGCCGCTGACCACGGGCGAGCCGAGACCTGTCCCGATCTTCACCTGCCAGACGATTTTGGGTTCGCTGGGCAGCGCCTTGGGCACGTCGACGCCGGCCGGAACGCGACCGGTTCCGTCGGGTCCGCGCCATCGCGGCCAGTCCGCCGCCAGGCACCAGCCGCCGACCAGGAGCACCAGACCTGCCAGAATGCCATGTCTCATCTTGTGTTCTCGCTTGTGCAGGCGGGATTCCGTTCGACTGATTCTACCATATTGCGGTTCCGTCATTCTGCCGTGGCGATCTCGGGACCGGTCTGTCGGTCCTGCCTAGTGGTCCGTCCCATGCGAGCCGATGGGCGCCAGGCTCTCCTTGAACTCGTCCCAGAGCGTGTCCAGGTCCTTGCCGGTGTATTCCTTGAAGAGTTCGCTCTTGTACTCGCCCTTGCGGAGGGCGGCGTTGAGTTTGCGGACGATGTCCTTGTCGCAGTTGGCCACCAGGCATGCCAGGAACGCGCCGGTCATCTGGTAACTGTTCGTGTAGTGGATGCGGGCGGGGTTCAGGGGGCGGGGCGGCGACGGCTCGTAAATCCAGAACCGCACGTAGTCGTCGATCCCCTCGGCGAGCCACGGCGGGTCGTATCGTGGGTAGGACTGGATCACGTGGATCGCCTCGTGCACCAGGGCGCCGCAGTCGTCGGGATGGGCCTTGAACCAGCCGTCGTAGGCGACGATGTTCGTGCCGCTCGTGCCTGCGATGCCCTTGTTGCCTTTCCTGAACTTCAGGTTGATCCGCGGCGGCGGCACGTAGCCCTCGCTGGCCAGCGCCTCGGCCCTGTCAGGCTTTCCGGTGAGGACCTCGACCCGCGTCACCTTCGCCGGCGCCGCAAGGACGAGGGTGAACGTGTCGCCTGACTTCGGCGCGCGGGCCGAGCGGAAGAACGTCTCGGGCCGGCCGTCGAAGGCGAGTTGGGCTACGTGGTCTCCGTCGGTCGGCAGCGTGGTTTCCACTGCGGCCGCCGGCACTGGAAGGAGGCGGTGCCCGGGCGAGTCCGCGGACCAGGCACGTGCGGCAACCAGTGCGGCGATGGCCAACCCGATGCATCCGCTCGAGCGTCTCATGGACCCTACCTCTGGCTCTGCCCGGCAAGGCTCCTGCGGCGCGCCGGGCTCCATTGCATGAAACCTTCCGACCGCACCGTGTTATCCGGTGATTTTCCCTGTTACCGGCCGCACACCTTGCTCCACTAACACACCGGATAGGCGTATGCAATCACGGACCTGATGCCTGAGAGGAAAGGGGATACCATGAAGCGCTACTGGGTCTTGTGGGCAGCGTTGTTTGCCGTGGGATTGACCGCCGGAGTCGTTCTGGCGGCGATGGCGCCGGGCGGCCCGGGGGGACCGGGAGGCGGCCGTCCGCACGCGCCGCCGCCGGGAGATATGCAGCCGGGCGGCCCAAGGCCGCCGGCCGCAGACCAGGGACCCGGTGAAGCCCGGCCCATGGGTCCGCCGCCTCCACCTCCGCCGCTGGTGGCCCTGCTTGAGGCCAAGTTGGGCAAGCCCCTCACCGAAGACAAGCGGGGGCAGGTGCGCGAGGCGGCCAAGGCGAACCACGAGGCGATGAAGCAGATCATCGACGCCTTCCTTGAGAAGGTGGCCCAGATCGCCGGGGTGACGGTCGAAGAGGTCCGGTCGTTGATACCACCCGCACCTCCGCCTCCTCTGCCGGGTGGCCGGGGACCGCCGCCGCAAGGGCAGGCGACGCCGAAGCCCGACGGCCAGATGCCGCCGCCTCCCGGCGGGCACAAGCCGCTGGCGCCGGGTGGCCATCCGCCGCGCGGGCACGGGCAGATGCCTCCGCCGCCCGATGGCCAGATGCCCCCGCCTCCCGAGGGTAACAGGCCGCCGCCACCGCCTCGCCTTCCGCCCTTGTTCCACCTGGGTGACCTGCTGATCGGCGCCCTGGAGGCCAAACTCGGCAAGCCACTGAGCCCCGATCAGGTCGATCAGATTCACGCGGCCCAAAGGGCGGCCCTGGAGGCGGCCAAGCCGATCCACGAAGCGTTCGTTCAGAAACTCGCTGAGATCACCGGTCTGACGGTCGATGAGATCAGGGAACTCCTGCCCAAGCCGCCGCCGCCGCGAGGTCCCGGCCCGCAGGGCGGTGGCCCTCGGGGCGATGGCCCGCAGGGGGGTGGTCCTCCAGGCGGCGGACGGCATGGTCCGGGGGGCGCTGCCCCGAAGAAGGTGCCTGTCTAGAGCACTCCGCGTGTGGCTGTTGCGGTGGGCGGCATGGCCACGCGCTTCTGCGTGGCCATGAGGATGCGGCGAGACCTGCAACATGGCCATGGACGGCGCCCGCTGCGGCGGGCAGGCTGCGGCCAGGTCGCCCGGCCGGGGACGCAGGTACCGAGGATGTGACGGTTGGCCGCGGCGCGACAGCGATGTACAATGCCAGCAACTTGGACACAGATCGGCAGGATATTGCGGCCTCGCTGGGCGGCGACGAAGCGGCCTTCGCACGGCTCATCCGGCGGCACGAGCGCGCCGTGGCGAACCTGCTGTGGCGGTTCGTCCGCCAGGAGGCCCAATGCGAGGAACTCGTGCAGGAGACCTTCGTTGAGGCCTACTTCAGCCTCGGGCGTTACCGTGGCGAGGCGCCGCTGGAACACTGGCTGCGGCGCATCGCTACGCGCGTCGGGTACCGGTTCTGGAAGCGGCGGTCGCGCCAGAAGGCCCACGTGCCGCTGGCGGACCTCGACGTGGCGGCGCCCGACGGCGCGGGCAACCCGGCGGCGGCCGGAGCGGCGCACGCCCTGCTGGCGCGGCTGCCGCCGGCCGAGCGGCTGGTGCTTACACTTATGTATTTCGACGATTGCCAGGTCAAGGACATCGCCCGGCGCATGGGCTGGACCCGCGCGATGGTCAAGATGCGGGCTTACCGGGCGCGGCGGCGGCTGAAGGCCATCGCGGGCCGCGAGCATCTTCTGGAGAGACTCGGATGGACGAGTTAGAGGCAGTCGATAAACTGGTCGAGCAGGCCCGCCGGGAGCGGCCGCCCGCGACCGACGTCGGCGCCGCGGTGATCCGGCGCATCCGCGCCTCGGCCGCGCCGCGGATCGTACCCTTGTGGGCCGTGGCCGCGGCGGCGGCCGTGGCGGCCGCCGCAGTGCTCGTCCTTGCCGTCCACGCCTGGACGGCGGCGTCGGACCCGAACCTGGCGCTCTTCCCCACGGTGGAGGTGGCGCAACTATGAGCGGCGACACGGGCGTGCGTCCGGACGAGGGCGGGCCGTCTCGGCTTCCGCCGCCGGCCAGGCGAGCGTGGCCGACGGTCCTGCTGGGCCTCGTCATCCTGGTCTGCGGCGCGATCATCGGCGCTGGCGTCTTCGTGCTCTGGTTCAAGGACCGCCTTGCCCGGCCGCCCACGCCCGGCGAGGCGGCGGCCGCGCGCATCGCGGCCGACATGCGCGGCCGCTACGACCTCTCCGAAGAGCAGGCCCGGAAGGTCCGCGACATCATGGCCCGCCACATGGAGGCCATCGAGGCCATCCGCTGGTCGGCCCACGAGAAGATCGCCGCCGACCACGAGAAACTCCGGGCCGAGGTCCGAGAGGTGCTGACGCCCGAGCAGTTCGAGCAGTGGTCGGCGCGGTTCGATGCGATGCGTCCGCCGCCGTTCGGTCCGCCACCGGGGCGAGAAGGGCCCATGCCGGGCGGGCCTCCGCCCGGAAAGCCCCCGCCGACCAAAGGGGAATTCGGGCCGCCGCGGGGTCCGCCGCCCGGGCCGGGCCGTCTGCCCCCGCCGGGGAAAGGGCCGGCCCCCGGCCGCCAGATGCCGCCGCCGGGGGGACCGCGAGATTCCGACGGGCCTGGCGGCGGGCCGCCAGGGCCCCCGAAATGACGTGCACCCTGGTTCAGGAAGGGGTCGGGCTTTCCGGTTAGAAAGTGTTTCGCAACTCGGGCATCGCTTCATATGAAGAAACACGGTGCCGGTTGGCGGCCGTACTGGCGCGCCGCGCCGTGCCCCTACAACTGACAGAAGGAGATACCCGTGCTCCCTCGATTGTGGATGGCGGTGCTAATGGGCGTCGTGCTGGCACTGCCGTCGCTGGTGCCTGCTGAGACGGCGCCCGGCAGCGGCGATTCCAACGTCGGGCCTCGCCCCGTCGGCCCTGGATCCGTCGGCGCGCCCGGCGGCGGTTTCCGCGCCGATCGCGGCATGGATGATGTCAAGGCGCAGATCCGCGCCAGCGACGAGGAGTGGAAGGTCATCGGACCCAAACTCCGGAAGGTCATCGCCGCTCGACAGGTCGCCGAGTTTGGCCGCCTCGGCATGGGCTTCGGCCTTGGCGGCGGCCCCGGCGGTTTCGGAGGTCCTCCGGGTCGTGGCCGCCGCAGTTTCGGTGGACCGCCCGGGGGTGGGCCCAGTGCTTTCGGTGGGCCCGGGGGCGGCGGCCCCGGCGGACCTCCTCCTGGTGGCGGTCCCGGCGCCTTCCGTGGCCCCGGTGGCGGTGGACCCGGCGTGCCTGGCGGGCCTCCGAGTGGCGGCCCCGGCGTGCCTGGCGGGCCTCCGAGTGGCGGCCCCGGCGTGCCTGGCGGACCTCCGAGTGGCGGCCCCGGCGTGCCCGGCGCGCCTCCGGGTGGCGTCCCCGGCGTGCCTGGCGGACCCCCGAGTGGTGTTCCCGGCGTGCCTGGCGGGCCTCCGAGTGGAGTCCCCGGCGTGCCCGGCGGACCCCCGAGTGGTGTTCCCGGCGTGCCTGGCGGGCCTCCGAGTGGAGTCCCCGGCGTGCCTGGCGGACCTCCGCCGGTTGGCCCCGGCATCTTCGGCGGGCCTCCTCCCGGCGGACCCGGCGGCGGCGGGTTCGGGCAGATAGCCCAAGCCCAGACCGATCTACAAGCCGCCGTCAATGATCCGAAGGCGTCGCCCGAGGATATCAAGGAGAAGGTTGCGGCCCTGCGTAAAGCGCGCGAGAAAGCCAAGGCCGACCTCGAGGCCGCGCAGAGGGATCTTGTGGAACTGCTGACCGCCTACCAGGAAGCCGTCCTGGTCGGCCTGGGCTACCTGGATTAGACTTGGAGCGTCTCATGCAGAGTATCCGAACCTCCTTGCTCGTTCTGGCGGTTCTGGTTCTCTTTCCGGCGCCTCGCGCACAAGGCTACGTGGATCTGGCGCCGACGCTGGCCAGGATCCTCAATGAATCGCAGGAGATTGCTCTCGTCGAGGTCGACAGGTTCAGCCGCGACAAAGCGGCGGTCGTTCTGAAAAAGGTGCGCGACCTAAAGGGCCAGACCGGCGCCGACCCGATCAAGCACCAGTTGGCCGACGATGGTGCGGCGCTTCCTCGGCACATCCTTGAGTGGTGTGAGCCGGGCCGGCGGGCCGTGCTGTTTGTCTCATCGAATACGGCCCTGGTGTGCCTGGGGCGGAGTTGGTACCAGGTGCACGCGATATCCGATGGATGGTGGAAGGTCGGGGCGAACCGGCCGGACCTGCCGCTGTCGTATTGCGGGACGGTGTCGCGCCTGAGCGATGCCGTCGAGCAGATGCTGGCCGGCAAGACCGCGGTCATTACGACGGTTCCGCACGGGGCCGGCGACGAGGCCGCCAGTTTCGACCTCGCGCTGAATCGGACCAACCAGCCCGGGCTGTTGAGGTTGCAGCGGCTTCGCGTCAACCTGCGGATGCCCGGAGCGGTCATGGCGGCCTCGGCCAACCCGGCGCTGCTGGTCGGCCCGGGACCGGCAGGCGAGGAAGAAATCCCGTCGCTGATTGAGCGACTGAGGTCGCCCGACGCGACGGTTCGGGTCGAGGCGGCCGACGACCTGCGCACGCTGGGTCTCAAGGCTAACGCGGCCGTCGCCACGCTGGTGAAGTTGGTGGACGATCCGTCGGCGTGGGTGCGAACGTCGGCCGCCGCCGCGCTGCTATGCATCAGGCCGCAGGATTCCCATCCGGTTGAGGTCCTGGCCGCGGCGCTGCACAGCCCCGAGACAACCGCCCGCCGCCATGCGGCACGGGCCGCCGGCCTGGCCGGTCCCGCGGCCGCGCCCCTGGCAGGCACGCTGGCGAGTCTTCTGGCGGACTCGGACGAACTGACGCGCCTGGCCGCGCTTCAGGCGATCGCCGCGCTCGGCCCGAGTGCTGCCGCCGCCGTCGACGCGGTGGCCGACCTCCTGGACGATCCCCGGACCGCCGCTGACGCGGCCGATGCCCTGGGCCGGATGGGCCCGGCCGCGCGGCCGGCGATGAATCGCCTGGCGCCGATGCTCTCGGCCGAGCCGGTCGCGCTGCGATGGGCCGCGGTGCGGGCGATGTCGCAGATCGGCGGCGAAGACGCCAGGCCGGCGGTCGATTTCATGGTCCGCGAACTCCCCGGGGCCTCCGACGTGGACGGGTACAACATGATGATCTACCTCGGCCTGCTCGGACCCGTCGCCAGGGATGCCATCCCGGCCATCCAGAACTCGCGCGTCAGGCAGCCGGCGCTGAGGCCGGCGGCGATGTGGGCGATTGAGCCCCAGAAGCGGTTCCCCTGGCTCGCCGGCGATCGCCCCGGCATGCCCCTGGAAGCAGACGTCGTTCGATTCGTCTACGAGGCATTCGTCACCGAGTTGGGCGACCGCCTGAAGCCGGCGTCGCGCGTGCTGGCCGAGAAGATCATGGACGGTTCGGCCGGCGAGGTGCCCTCGTGGGGGTACAGACTGCTGGCGCGGTTTCCGGACGAGGTGACTGGGATTCTTGCCGCGGGCCTCGAAGACAAGACGATCGTCCAGCGTGAGCGGGCCGTCGTGGCGCTTGGGTACATGGGGCCGGCCGCTGCGCCGCTACGCGCCCAAGTGGCCGCGGCGCTCGGCCGGGCACCTACGGAGCAGGAGCAGCGCCTGATCAAGTGGTGCCTGCGGGAGATCGGCACAGAAGCGGTGGCGGCAAACCGAACGCCGTGAGACCGTTGCCGTTTCTTCCTTCTCCCGGCACATTGGCGCATTATTCTCCAGGGCTCGAGCGTTATACCTGGGGGGAGGGTGCTATGGCTACAGAATCGGTGCCGACCACGATCGTGACGTTCTGCAGAAACTGTGGGGCCCAACTCCGCGCCCCAGCCGCCTTGGCCGGGAAACGCGGCAAGTGTGCCCGGTGTGGCACGGGCATCCAGATTCCGCTGAAGAGCGAGCCGGCGCCGGCCTCCGCTCAGCCGCCTGCGGCAGAGGCTGGGGCCGACCAGCAGCCGCAGAGGAAATCCGCGAACATGGCCCTGGCGTGCCTGGTGGCCGTGATCGTGGGGACGGCGCTTGGCCTGGGCATCTACGCCCTGCTTGCTTCGGGTTCAGCCCTCCTGCCGTCCTCGCCCGAGGTCCCGAAGCCCGACGCCGCCGCGGTGTCGCAGGCGCCGAGGGCGGCTTCCCCCGGCGATAAGAGCAACCCCCCGCCGCTGCCGAGCATCATCACCCTCGCGCCCAAGGGGACGACGCCTGCGAAGCGCCCCTCCTCGACATCGACCCGGTCCGCGCCCAGCGCCCCCCCGCCCGAGGCACGACCAAGGCCAGGCTTCGGCTCGGGCCCCGGTATGCGGCCCGGCTCGGAACCAGGCCGAGGGCCGGACATGAGGCCCGGCCCCTGGCAACGCACGAGACCTGGGCGGGAATCCGGCTCGGAACCAGGCATGGGTCCAGGCCCAGGGCCGGACATAAGGCCCGGCCCAGGATCCGGCATGAGACCCCGCTCTAGACCAGACATGAGCCCCGGCCCCGAATCCGGCTCGGAACCCGGCATGGGTCCCGGCCCAGGATCGGACATGAGGCCCGGCCCTGGAAGGCGCATGAGGCCCGGTCCGGAATCCGGCTCGGAACCCGGGACGGGCCCAAGCCCAGAATCAGGCATGGGCCCTCGCCAGGACTGATTCCCGGGATGTATTGGTCATACTGCGAGGGCCGAGCCGATAGAGACCCGGGAGGAAGGGTCCTTCCGGGCGAGCGTCATGATGGGGGGACTTGGCCGCTATGCCCCTGACCCGACGGAGGGAATCACCCGCGGCGAAGAGCTGCCGAAGCCGAAGGTCATCCGCCCCGGCTGGCATGTTTCTAGTAACGGTGCTACAGTCCCATTTCCCTGACCGTTGATGTTCGGCGGCGTCTGGTCTAACGAAATCACGTCGCGGCGGCAGCCTTTACCTCGCGCTTGCCGCGGACCACGCCGTACTTCTTCGAGAGTTTCTCGAGAATCGCGTTGCGGTAGGGGTACCACAGGCAGGCCGGAATGGTCTTGACCTTGCCGTCGTCGGGGTCCTCGTAGGCGAAGACGGCCTTGCAATTCTCCATGCGGGCGGCATCGACCGAGTGCTGCTCTTCGAAGGGGAGCATGCCCAGGCGCAGGAGTCGCCGCGGGCGGCGGCTGGCGGCAGGACCTTCGACGGACTGGCGCCGCAATAGCGGGCCGAAGATGAGTTTCAGGATCGCCCGGACCGGCTTCCCGTCGGCCAGGCGCATCCACTGGATCGTGCGAAGGCCCCACGGCAGGAAGGTCCGGATGCACAGCAGCCTCCCGCGCCAGCGCTGGAAGAACCTCTTCGGGTCCAGGGCGTCGAGTCTGGGCTCGATTTTCCTGGCCAGGGCCGAGAATTCCACGGCCGCCTGGCTGAAGGGCTTCTTCAGGTAGTAGTTGATGCCGCGGTAACGCTGCCCGTCGGAGACCAGCAGCGTGATCGACTCGCAGTTGGGGTGCACGCCGGCGAGCAGCAGGACCTCGGACCGCGGGTTCTTGCGGAAGAACGACCGGGGCTTCCGCATCGAGTACGAGAGGCCCGCGGGGATGAACTCCACCTCGCCCTCGGGGAAACTCTGCTTGACCATCTTCTCCACGTCTTCCATCGTGGTCGTCTTGGCGGCGTCGAAGGTGCCCGGCTCCCAGTTCTCCGTCAGCGGGATGATGCCCAGGTCGGAGATAAGGTCCCGGTTATCGTGGACGAACTGGATCATGTCGCCTATGTACTGGTCGTTGATGCCCCAGGCGGCGCAGGCGATGATGGCGTGCTTGCGGCGGCTGTACTTCCTGAGGTTCTCCAGCGCCTTCATCTTCTTGTCGTAGGCGCCGCGGTTATGGCGCATCCGCTCGTAGATGTCGGGGCTGCGGCCGTCGAAGGCGAACCGCGTGGGCACCCGGGCCTCGCAGAGTCTCTTGCAGTACTCCTCGTCGGCCAGTCTGATGCCGTTGGTCACCACGTGTGGCCGGAGGCCGTTCTTACGGGCGATCGTGATGAGTTCCAGAAGGTCGTCGCGGACAGTGGGCTCGCCGCCGAACAGTTGGACGACCGGCCTGGGGTTCCAGCGGCCCAGTTCGGCGAAGATCTTCTCGAAGTACTCCAGCGGCGGCGTAAAGTCGAAGCCCATCCCGCGAATCGTGGCGATGCAGATCGGGCAGTTCATGTTGCAGCGGTTCGTGACGTCCAGGAACACCATGTTCGGCTTGTGATCGACTCCGCACCGGTCGCAGTTGAGGGTGCAGGCCACCGGGTCGGTGGGCACGTAGTGCCAGAGGTCGCGTTTGGCCTGCCAGACGGCGGCGTCGGAACTCACGAGCGACTCGTTCGGCCCGCAGGTCGGGCAGTATTTGCGGATCCATTTCTGCCCCTGGCGGTCGAAGAACTCGGCGGGGACCCTGGCGCGGCACTTGTTGCACAGGCCCAGATTGGAGGGCTCCATGTTCGCCATGTCTCCTTCTCCTGGCGGCGCCGCGCGGCTGGCCGAAGGACGCGGTTCCGCCGGGGATTGCCGCGGACCGGCGGTCCCGCGAGCGCGGCGCCCGGCAGACTCCACCAGAGCGTATTCTACGACTTGCGCGAAGACTCCCCCGTCTCGATCGGGGTCATTTTCGTGATCGGAGGGGCTGCGTCCCCGGGGGGAGTCGTCTTCGGGGTCGGAGCGCCGGCGGCCTCGTCCAGTACCTTGCGGTAGTTATCCATATTGTAATCCACGACCCATCGTTTCTTTTCCTCGCCGTTGACAAAGAGGACTACCGTCGGGTACAAGCCGATGCGATATCGCCTTCGGATCGGCTCGCAGGTGATCTCCAGCCAGAACCTCATGAGTTCGAACTTGGTGAACATCACGCGGTCCTTATATTCCTCGTACAGTTGATCCATGGCGGGATCCAGGAACATGCACAGCGCGCATCCCCCCTTGAAGAAGTCCACCAGGACCGGCCCATTGGCCTTGAGAACCTGCTCCTGGAACTCCGTCTCATTCCTGATGGGCTTGAGTCTGCTGGCGCCGCAACCGCCGGCCGCGAGAACCAGGATCGCATAGGCAACCAGGCCGGTCGCGTGCAGCAGTCTCCGCCGGTTGGCTCTATTGGCGCAGTGGCGGGGATCGGACCATGCCCCGCAAACGGGGGCGGCTGGCCAGAGGTTCATTTGGTGCTCCCTACGGTCGGGGTCAACAGCCTCCCAGGGGTCCCTGCCCTTTCCGGTGGTTTGCGCTCCGTGTCGGCGATGCGCCGCACGGACAGGCCGCCCCATCTGACGACCGTCATTGTACAGAGCGGCCGCCAGCCATGTCCACGCGAAATCCATGCGGCGAGCCGACGCCCTGGACCGGCCCGCGTGCCGCGTGGCAGAATGCCGCACGAGGTCCGCTACTTCGTCTCCCCACCGCCGTGGGCGATCTTGGGCTTATAGGCGTAGAAGTCGAAGTCCGGGCTCTCGACCAGGCCGTGGCAGTGAATGCACGTGCGGGCGTCGATGTCGCGCTTCGGGTCGGTCTTGATCTTCTTGTCGCTGTGGTCGGCCGTCAGGGGGTGGCAGGCCTGGCACGTCACGCGTCCGAGGCCGGGCGTTTCCTCCATCGACCAGAAGCCGCCCTCGCGGCCATAGCCCATCGTGTGGCACAGGATGCACTCGGGGTCGTCCTGTTTTCCCTTGCGCTTGATCGAGGCGTAGGCGTTGGCGTGCCGCGTCGAGAGCCACTGCTTGTACTCCTTCTCGTGGCACTTGGTGCAGTCTTCCGCCGGCTGGTACTTGGCCGGTTGGACGCCCAGGGCCCACTCCGGCGACGGCTCGCCCTTGGCCTTCTTCACGTACTCCCAGTACAGGTCCATCACCCACGGGATATCGCGGACCGTGCGTTCCGACAGGCCGATCATGTTCAGGGCGGTCGTCGTGCTGCCCTCCGGCCCGTAGGTGTAAGTCAGGGACCCCAGCACGCGTCCCACGGGGCCGCTGGCCACGATCAGGGTCTTGCCGACCGTCAGGGGTCTGCGGAGGATCGCCTGGTCGTGTCCGCTGACTACGACGTGGATCTCCGGGACGCTCCTGGCCAGTTCCTGGGTGGCCGCGATGGGCTGGTGCGACAAGGCGATGATGAGGTCGCAGCCGGCCAGGTCGCGGACCTCGCGCTTGGCGGCCTCGATGGGCGGCTCGATCTTCAGGCCCTTGCGCCACTCGCGCGGCGGGTTGGTGTTGATCCCATCAGCGACCACCGCGAAGATGCCGATGCGGCGTCCCCCGGCCTCGCGGATGACGTGCGGCGGGAAGGGGGCCTGGCCCGCCTCGTCGCGAACGTTCGCCGAGAGAAGCGTCAGTTTGTGCTCGCTCGCCAGCGACTGCATGAGCGGCACGCCAAGTGCGAACTCCTGGTCGCCCATGGCCACCGCGTCGTACTTGGCGCGGCCCAGGGCCGTGGCCAGGTACTTCACCTTCATGGGGTTCGGGCGGTCGGGGAACATGTCGCCGGAGTCGACGACCACGACGTCGGGCCGCACGCGGCGGAACTTGTCGATGAGGGTCTGCCGCTTGGCGAAGCCGCCGCTGGGGTTCGTCGGACATCCGCAGGAGGAGATGACCCCCTGGTTATCGGCCGAAAACAGGATCGTCAGCGACCCCACCGGCGCGGGCACGATCGACCTTTCGGCCACCGACTCGCAGCCCAGCACTAGCGCCGCCGCCACCAGTACGCCTATCCAGCCCCGATGCACGTGCGCCACGCCGAGTCCCCTTGCTGTCGACGGTCACTTCCCCGCGGGGCCGCGAAAGTATACGGGCGGGCCACCGAAAGTCTAGTGGTTTCTGCGGGGAGCGACGGGATCAATCGGGGCACGTGAGTTTACACTTGCCGGGCAGCGCCGTCAGGTTACAATGCTCCTAAGATGGCTGACCGTGCTCGTGGGCAAGAGATCATGCGGAAGCATCCGGCGGACTCATCGAGGGTTTCTCTTCGAGCATCTCTGTCGGCTGACCCAGGAAAGGAGATGGCAATGCGTTGGCTCATGGTGGGAGAGGGCGCTCTAGTGTTGGGGGCGCTGCTGGTGTGTGCGGGGTCGTCGGGCTGCTTCTGCGTGTCTCCTCCTCTGGAGCGTGAGTCTCTATTGTTGGAGCAGCCTTCTGAGCCTGAGGCGAAGCCGGCGCTTCCGGAGAAGGAGGCCCTGCCGCCGAAGCCCGCGCCCAAGCCGCCGCCTGCCGTCGACCTCCCGCCGCCGAAGCCCCCCGCGCCCGTGGTGCCGCCGGCCGTCGTCGCCGCCATCGAAGACCTGGGCCAGAAGTATCCGGGCCTCTTCGTGTTCGACAAGGAGAAGGGCCAGTTCCGTTTCAACTCGGACATCACCTTTGATTCCGGCTCCAGCGTCGTCAAGCCGGAGGCCAGGGCCGCCCTCATGAAACTCGCCGAGATCCTGAACGGCGACCAGGCGAGGGACCGGGTCCTGACCGTCGTCGGCCACACCGACAACGTCCCCGTCAGGAAGCGCGAAACGGTTGCCCGCCTCAAAGCGCTCGGCAAATCCGCCGACAACATGGGCCTGAGCGAGGCCCGGGCCGAGGCGGTGGCCGACGTTCTCAGGGCCGGCGGCATCGACGCCGCCCGCATGGTCACCCAGGGCAAGGGTCAGAGCGTCCCAATCGCGGACAACCGCACCGCCGAGGGCAAAGCGAAGAACCGCCGCGTCGAGATCTACCTGACGCCCGGCAGCGCCGCGGCCGGCGGCGGTGCAGCACCACCGAGGCGGACGGCCTTCCCATCCGGCAACTGATCGCGCTGGGATTCTCCGCACCCACGTCATCGCTGCTGGAATAGGCAGGCGGCTCTCCCCGGATGGGCGGGCCGCCTGTGCTTGGTTATTGCCCTTTCGTCATTCATTCGTCATTCGGGCGTCGGATTTCGTCATTGCGCCGTCGGGGTTCACACCTCCGCCGTCCGCAGCGCCGCCCCTGCATCCTTCTTGCCTGACTGGAAGTGGATGTCCACGGCCACCCCTGCGGCTTCGGCAGCCCTGGCCTTGATTGTACTACAGCCGCCTCTCGAGTGGCGTTAGAATTCGCGGCTGTGAGCCTGGCCTCTCGGAGGACCAGCCGTGAAAGGCGACCGCCTTGTCTTCGAGATTATCGAGGAGGGAGCGATCACGCCCGCCCAGGACCGCCAGGTCAAGGCCCTGCTCTTCGAGGCCTTTCCCGACGGGCGGACTGCGTTTGCCGAGACGCGGCACTGGCACGGGTCCGCGCCGCAGTATTCGGTCATCGCGCGCCGGGGCGGCCGCGTCGTCGGCAACGCGGGGATCATCGTCCGCGACATCCGCTCGGGCGGCACGGCTGTACGGGTGGCGGGCATCCAGAACCTCGCCGTCCACCCACAGGAGCGGGGTAAGAACCTGGGCGGCAAACTCCTCTCGAAGGCCATGGCCGAGGCCCGGCGCCGCGGCATCGACTTCGGACTCCTGTTCTGCGTGCCGGAACTCCAGCACTACTACCACTCGAACGGCTGGAAGAAGATCGATGCGGCCTTCACCATGCAGTACCAGGGCCGGACGTGCCCGGTCCCCGGCAAGAACATCGCCATGATCCGGGAGTTGACCGACCGGCGGTTCCCCGGCGGCGACGTCGATCTGGCCGGGGCGGATTGGTAGGAGCCGCCCGGCGCGGGCGGTGTCCCCCTCTCCCACAAGGGAGGAGGGCCTTCGCGGCAGACCGCCGCACAAGCGGGCAATTGGGAACCGCATTACCGGTCCGTCGCCCCCCGGTTGAGGGGGGCATGGCCGGGCGCCGCCCTGAGACGGGTCGAAGATGGGCGCCTTCCTGGCTTCTTTGCGCGGGCCGCCTTTTCACGCTGGTGCAGTCAGAGGCAGGGTCTCGCAAAGCCGCAAAGCACGCAAAGGAGGCCAGTTTCTTCTGTTCTAAGAAGAAAGGTCGTTCTTGTCTTTCTTTGCGTCTTTGCGTCTTTGCGTGAGCCGCCTTTTCACGGTGAGGCAACGGCAGGGTCTCGCAAAGCCGCAAAGCACGCAAAGGAGGCCAGTTTCTTCTGTTCTAAGAAGAAAGGTCGTTCTTGTCTTTCTTTGCGTCTTTGCGTCTTTGCGTGAGCCGCCTTTTCACGGTGAGGCAACGGCAGGGTCTCGCAAAGCCGCAAAGCACGCAAAGGAGGCCAGTTTCTTCTGTTCTAAGAAGAAAGGTCGTTCTTGTCTTTCTTTGCGTCTTTGCGTCTTTGCGTGAGCCGCCTTTTCACGTCGTCCACCTTGCATGGTCCCTGAACGTAAGTCACCGTGACTTACGTCGATTTACGATCTTCACACCCCGAAAACCCCCTTTTTGGGGCCAAAGTTATCCACAAAATGGCCGTGGCGCTGGCGCCAGGCCGGGTCGGCCGAAGAAATGTTAAAATGGGTAAGCGCAAATTGCGGTGTTTTTTGGCAAAATCTCTCCCGCCCTAGAGTTTGATTGGACACTCCTTTGCAGCCGATAGGATAGATGGTCACTGCGAAAGGAGATTGTCCCATGGCGAACAGTGCGAAGATGGAAGGTCGGCCCGCGGGGGCTTCGGAGGG
>Ga0315282_10006276_pt1 | contig 19974 bp, 34 predicted proteins | sample YL17G07_20_MG_FD_203693 | JGI IMG/M metagenome (GOLD analysis project Ga0315282, IMG submission 203693) | Sediment microbial communities from Yellowstone Lake, YNP, Wyoming, USA - YL17G07_20 | ecosystem: Environmental > Aquatic > Freshwater > Lake > Sediment | place: USA: Wyoming | collected... | reverse complement strand
CGAGAAGAACTACTCGGAATTTTTACATGAAGACCTGAAGCTTCGCCAGGCTATCCAGTCCACAGGTCCTGAAGCCGCTATCTCTGATGTGGAGATTGAGCGCCAGGCAAATAAGGTGGCGGTCACCATTCACACCGCCCGACCTGGCGTGGTCATCGGGCGGGGAGGGCAAAGGGTTGACGAACTGAGGCTCCACCTTGAGAGCCTTATTGGGAAGAGGATTCAACTCAACATCCTTGAGATTCAGCAGCCCGAGCTTGATGCCTATCTGGTAGCCAGAGCAATAGCCGAGCAGATTGAGCATCGCATTGCCTTCCGCAGGGCAATGAAGCAAGCAATGTTCCGCACCACCCAGGCCGGGGCTAAGGGGATAAGACTGAGCTGTGCCGGCAGACTTGGTGGTACTGAGATAGCTCGCCGCGAGGTTATGCATCAGGGACAGGTGCCACTGCACACGCTGCGGGCTGATATTGATTATGGCTTTACCGAGGCACATACCACCCTGGGTCGGATTGGGGTGAAGGTCTGGATTTACCGGGGTGATATTCTGCCCAAGCCAGTTAAGCTGGAGGCTGAGGAGACTCCGGCTGAGCCATAGCTAGGGGAAAGGGATGTTACAGCCAAAACGGGTAAAATATCGCAAGAGTCACCGGGGACGGCGTAAGGGTATAGCCACCGCCGGGAACGAGGTCGAGTTTGGCGATTTTGGTTTGCAGGCGCTGGAGCCGGCCTGGGTTACCAGCCAGCAGATTGAAGCGGCTCGGCGTGCCATCACCCGCCATATCCGCCGTGGTGGCAATGTCTGGGTCCGCATCTTCCCCGATAAGCCGGCGACCAAGAAGCCGGCGGAAACCCGCCAGGGTGGAGGCAAGGGTGCCCCAGACCACTGGGTGGCGGTAGTCAAACCGGGGAGAGTCATGTTTGAAATGGGTGGGGTGAGTGAGGCAATAGCCAAAGAGGCAATGCGCCTGGCGGCGCATAAGCTGCCCATAAACAGCCGATTTGTAGCCAGAGAAACGGCAGTAGCCGTTAGCAGCAGAGAGGGGTTGACTCAAGGTGAAGGTTAAGGAAATTCGGGCTCTTACCACTGATGAACTTAAGAAACAACTGGGGGAGGCTCACCAAGAGCTGTTTAACCTTCGCTTCCGGTTAGCAACCAAGCAACTGGTAAACCATCGTGAGCTCCCCAGGGTTAAAAAGAGGATTGCTACCCTCAAGACAATAATAAGGGAAAGAGAACTGGCGATAAGGTAGTGTCTATGGAAACGAAGCGAAAGAGTAGGCTTGGTCTCGTTGTAAGCGACAAGATGAATAAGACGGTGGTGGTGGCGGTGGCAACCCCCAAGCGCCACCCCCTATATAAGAAGACCCTCAGGAGGGTGGTCAAGTATAAAGCTCATGACGAGGAAAATAAGTGCAAGATGGGGGACAAGGTAAGAATTGTAGAAACCCGTCCCCTCTCCAGAGATAAGCGGTGGCGGGTAGTTGAGATAGTAAGTAGAGGAGAGGTGGTGGAACTTCCACCTGAGGAAATAGCATGATTCAAGCCTATACCAGAGTTAAAGCCGCCGATAATACCGGTGCCAAAGAGCTTATGTGCATCAATGTTTTAGGTGGTAGCGGCCGGAGATATGCCCGAATCGGCGATGTTATCGTGGCCTCGGTGAAAAAGGCAACCCCCCGCGGGCTGGTAAAGAAGGGGGAGGTGGTCAGGGCGGTTATTATTCGCTGTGCCCGCCAGCAGCAGCGCAATGACGGCTCTTATATCAGGTTTGATGAGAATGCCGCCGTGATTTTAACCGATAAGAATAACCCTAAAGGGACCAGAATATTTGGACCGGTAGCCAGGGAGCTGAGGGACAAGAATTTTACCAAGATTATGTCTCTGGCACCTGAGGTGGTGTGAGAGGGATGAATATCAGAAAGAACGATACCGTGCTGGTTATTGCCGGTAAGGACAGAGGGAAAAGGGGCAAGGTGCGCTTCGCCTACCCCAAGAGTGAGCGACTGCTGGTGGAAGGCATCAACTTTATCAAGAGGCATAGCCAGGCGAGGGGGGCAGTTAGGCAGGCAGGCATAATTGAGCGTGAGGCGCCAATTCATGTCTCCAATGTTATGCTGCTGTGTAATAAGTGCAACCATCCGGCCCGGGTTGGCTCCCGCTTCCTGGCTGATGGTAAAAAGGTCCGGGTTTGTCGCTCCTGCGGTGAGGTGATTGACTAAATGTCAGCTCTTAAGGAAAAATATAAAAAAGAGGTCGTCCCCCGAATGATAGAGGTTTTCGGCTACAAGAATGTAATGGAGGTGCCGCGCCTGAAAAAGATTGCCCTTAACATCGGCCTGGGTGAGGCAATCCAGAACGCCAAGGCCATGGAAGCGGCAGAGAAGGATTTAGCTACTATCTCGGGGCAACACCCGGTTATCACCCGCTCCAAGAAGTCCATCGCCGCCTTCAAGCTGAGAGCGGGGATGTCCATCGGGCTGAAGGTAACACTGCGGGGAGAGCGCATGTACCACTTCTTCGAGCGGCTGGTTAATGTTACCCTGCCCCGGATGCGCGAGTTTCGCGGGGTTTCCCGCAACTCCTTTGACGGGCGGGGTAATTATACCCTTGGCTTTAAGGAGCAGACCATCTTCCCCGAGATAGAGTATGATAAGGTAGACAAGGTGCGGGGGCTGGAGGTATCAATTATGACCTCGGCTAAGACCAACGATGAAGGCAGACAACTGCTGGAATTGTTGGGCGTGCCCTTCGCCAAGGAGTAAGCGAGAATAGTATGGCTAAACTATCGCAAGTCTTAAGATCGCAGCGGCCGCCCAAATACCGGGTGCAGCAGCATAACCGCTGCTACCTCTGTGGGCGGCCTAGAGCCTATATTCGCAAGTTTGGCTTGTGCCGGATTTGTTTTCGCAAGTTAGCTTTAGCCGGGCAAATACCCGGGGTAAGGAAAGCAAGCTGGTGAGGTGGATATGAGCGTCTCTGACCCAATAGCCGATATGCTAACCAGAATACGCAACGCCGTTATCGTGAGGCATGATTTTGTGCTCATTCCGTCATCAAGGACGAAGCTGGCTATTGCCAAAATCCTCAAAGAGGAGGGGTTCATCGTTGATTACGAGGTGCTCAAGAGTAAGCCACACCGGGAAATTAAGCTCCACCTCAAGTATGATGAGCAAAAGCAGCCATTCATCTCCGGGCTGGAACGAGTTAGTAAGCCGGGGCTGAGGGTATATGCGGGGCAGAAGGAAATCCCCAGGGTCTATGGCGGTCTGGGGGTGGCTATCCTTTCCACGGCTAAGGGGGTAATGACCGGGCAACAGGCCTGGCGCCACAAGATTGGCGGTGAACTTCTATGCTATGTATGGTAAAAGGTTTCGGGGTGAGAAATGTCTAGGATAGGGCAGATGCCAATACCGGTACCACCGGAGGTAAAGGTGAACATTGAAAAGGACCTGGTCACGGTAAGCGGTCCTAAAGGGGAACTTCGTCGCCGCTTCAACCCGGATATGGCTATTACCCTGGATAATAATAACCTGATAGTATCACGCCCCAGTGACGGCAAGACGCACCGCTCACTACATGGGCTGACGCGAACCCTCTTAGCTAACATGGTGGAGGGGGTAACTAAAGGCTTTAACAAGAGCCTTGAGATAGTGGGGGTGGGCTATCGGGCGGAAAAGACCGGGGATAAGCTGGTACTTCGTATTGGCTTTTCCCAGCTGGTGGAGGTATCACCGCTACCCGGCGTTTCCCTGGATGTAGAGGGAGCAACCCGCATCAAGGTATCGGGTATTGATAAGGAGGTAGTGGGTGAGATGGCCGCCGAAATTCGGGCGCTTCGTCCCCCTGATACCTATAAGGGCAAGGGGATTAGATATCTCGGTGAGCCAGTCCGTCTCAAGGCGGGCAAGGCAGGTAAGGCTATAGGTAAGAGGGAATAATGGCAACACTTGAGCCAAGGCTGGCACGTAAAAGGAGACACCTCCGCGTCAGGGCCAGGGTAACGGGCACGGCGCTGAGACCGCGGCTTTGCCTCTTCCGTAGCCTGAACCATATTTACGCGCAGGTGATTGATGATGCTAAAGGCCACACCCTGACCTCGGCTTCAACCCTTGACCCGGAGATTGCGGGTGATGCCCAGGGCAAGGCAAAGACAGCCCGGGCTGAGCTGGTTGGTTCGTTGCTGGCGAAGCGGGCAATAGACAAAGGGATTAGCCAGGTGGTCTTCGACCGTGGCGGCTACAAATATCATGGCCGGATTAAAGCCTTCGCCGAGGCAGCTCGGCAGGGGGGACTAGAGTTTTAGGAGACTGGAGCAAGTGAAAGCGCCAATAAGTAAAATAGACCCAACGGAACTGGCACTGAATGACAAGCTGATCTATATCAACCGGGTGACCAAGGTGGTGAAGGGAGGCAAACGCCTCAGTTTCAGCGCCCTGGTGGTAACCGGCGACGGCAATGGACACGTTGGCATCGGAGTGGGTAAGGCTAACAGTGTCCCCGAGGCGATTAGCAAGGCTTCAGCCTTCGCCAAAAAGGGCCTGATTAAGGTTCCCTTACTCAGGACGACCATCCCTCATGAAATAAGGGTCAAATTCGGAGCGGCCAATGTCCTGCTAAAGCCGGCGGCACCGGGCACCGGTATTATTGCCGGTGGCAGCATTAGAGCCGTGGTTGAGGCCGCCGGAATCAAGGACATCCTGACCAAGTCGCTGGGCAGTTCAAACCGGATTAATACGGCTAAGGCGGCAATGCTCGCCCTTAGCCAGCTCAAGGAGCTAAAAGAGGAGTTAGCCCGACGCCGGCTAGCCCCGACTAAGGTTAAGGAGGAGGTAAGTGGCTAAGTTGCGTATCACCTGGGTCAAAAGTGGCATCGGCTATACCAAGACTCAGAAGAAAACACTGGAGGCTCTGGGGTTTAATCGGCTCAACCAGAGTGTGAGCCATGATGACTCCCTCCCCATCCGGGGTATGATTAATAAGGTGAGGCATCTAGTCAAGGTGGAGGAGGAAGGCCGATGATGCTGGAAAAACTCTCCCCAGCCCTTGGCGCTAAAAAGAAGAGGAAGAGGGTGGGGCGGGGGGATGGTAGCGGTCATGGCACCTATTCCGGGCGTGGTTGCAAAGGGCAAAAGTCCCGCTCCGGAGGCAACAAGATGCGCCCTGGCTTTGAAGGCGGGCAGATGCCCCTCATCAAGCGCCTGCCGGAGAAGCGGGGCTTTGTCAACGTCTTCAAGACGGAATATAGCCTGGTTAACATTGGCCAGCTTAGCGTCTTTGAGCCGGGAAGCGAGGTAACGCCGGAGAAGCTGGTTGCTGCCGGGATAGTGAAATCCCTTGAGCGCCCGATTAAGATTCTAGCGGCAGGTGAAATGGCTCACCCCCTGATGATAAAGGCAGATAAGTTCTCGGCGGCGGCTAAAGCCAAGATAGAGGCCGCCGGGGGAAAAGCGGAGGAGGTGGAAGCGTGAGAGCGAGGCAGGCTAGGCCACGGCTTCTGCAGGCAATGATTGACGCCTTCAGTCTGCCCGATTTAAGGCGGAGGATTCTTATTACCTTTGGCATCCTGATAGCCTTCCGCTTTATCGCTCACGTGCCCCTTCCCGGGGTAAACCTTACCGCCCTGCACCAGCTTTTTGAGCGCAATGCCCTATTGGGCATGCTTGACATGTTTAGCGGCGGTGCCATGAGGCAGTTCAGCGTGGCCGCGATGGGGGTTTACCCCTATATAACGGCGTCAATTGTTATGCAGTTGCTGGTGCCGGTCATCCCCCGACTACAAGCCCTTTCTATGGAGGGGGAGACAGGGAGGGAACAGATTAACCGCATTACCCACTGGCTGACTGTCCCCCTGGCCGGTCTTCAGGGCTATGGACAGCTCATCTACCTCCAGCGCGAAGGGGTCATCAGCGCGGCGGCAGCACTGCCCATGGCAACCATGGTTATATCCTTAATCGCCGGCACCATGTTTCTGGTGTGGCTGGGTGAGCGTATCACCGAGTACGGCATTGGTAACGGCATATCGATAATAATCTTTGGCGGTATCGTCGCTGGCTACTGGCAAACGGCAGGACAGGTCTTCATCGCTGCCGGACAGGGGCAGTGGGGGGGCACAATTGTTTATATTCTCCTTGCCCTGGCCACTACCGTATTTATTGTCTATTTTACTGAGGCACACCGGCGCATCCCGGTCCAGTATTCTCGCAGCATCTTCCGCGGCGGTCGCATGTACCGGCAGTCAGGCTCAACCCATATCCCGCTGCGGGTAAACACCGCCGGCATGATACCCCTCATCTTCGCCATGTCAATCGTTGTCTTCCCCGGCGTCGTTGCCAGCTACTTTGCCAATGCCACCGGGGCCGAACCTAACCTGGCGAATCATATTATGAACCTGTTTAGTCCCACTGCGGCACTGCCTGCGGGCTTATTCTACTGGGGACTCTATTTTCTGCTGACGGTTGGCTTTGCCTTCTTTTATACCATGATAATCTTTGAGCAGCAGGATTTGCCCAACGTCCTGCAGCGCCAGGGAGGGTTTGTCCCCGGTATTAGACCCGGGGCACACACCAAGGAATACCTTGACGGGGTGATAAAACGTATTACCTGGGCGGGAGCCCTGTTCCTGGCGATAGTGGCGGTAATGCCCTTCCTTGCCCGGGAGGTTAGCAATGTCCAGATGATACAGCTCTCAAGCATGGGCATGCTTATTGTCGTCGGTGTTGTTCTGGATACTATGAAACAGATGGAAGCACAACTGGTAATGCGCCGCTATGAGGGCTTCATCAGGTAGGGAAAAAGGTGTATATTATCTTTCTGGGTGCCCCCGGAGCCGGTAAGGGAACACAAGCGGCTAAGGTGGCCCGGGAGCTTGGTTTGGTTCACATCGCCACTGGCGACCTGTTCCGGCAGGCGCTTGAGGAGGGAAATAAGTTAGGCATAAAGGCTAGGTCTTATATGGAAAGGGGGGAGCTGGTCCCGAACCAGCTCACAATAGCCATGGTTTTGGAACGCCTCTCAGCCCCGGAGGGCAAAGGGGGGGCAATCCTTGACGGTTTCCCCCGCAACCTAGAGCAGGCTGAGGCACTGGATAAAGCCTTAGCCCAAGAGGGCAGGAGTGTGGATAAGGTAGTATATATTAAGGTCTCCCGGGAGAAGCTGATGAAGCGCCTGAGCGGGCGCTGGCTCTGCCGCCGGTGCCAGACCCCATACCATATCACCAGTTCCCCACCCAGGGTCCGGGGTAAGTGTGATAGGTGCGGCGGTGAGCTTTATCAGCGCCCCGATGACAGGGAGGAAAGCATTAAGAAGCGACTTAAGGTCTACCTTGCTGAGACGGCGCCACTAACTGATTACTATGGCCGGTCAGGCAAGCTACTAGAAATAAATGGGGAAGGGGAGGTGGCTGAGGTGGCAGGGAGAATAACCACCGCACTCAAGGGAGCATCTATAGCTAGATAGATGGGCATAATTATTAAATCGGAGCGAGAGATTGCTATAATGCGTCAAGCGGGCAGGATTGTAGCTACTGTTCTGGAGATATTGTGCCGGCAGGTGAGAGCAGGAATGAGAACCAAAGAACTGGACGTTATTGCCGCCAGAGAGGTGGAGAAGCTGGGAGCCAAGCCTTCATTTAAGGGATACCGCAGCTTCCCGGCTAACCTCTGCGTGTCAATAAACGATGAGGTAGTGCACGGCATTCCCGGGGAGCGGGTCTTAAAGAATGGTGATATAGTATCATTAGACCTGGGGGCGTTATTTATGGGCTTTCAGGGCGACAGTGCAGTTACCATCGGCCTGGGGGAAATCTCCCCCCAGGCTCAAGAGCTGATTAAGGCTACCGAAGGGGTGCTAAGCGCCGGCATCGCCGCCGCCCGTGCCGGGGCAAGACTGGGGGATATTTCAGCTACCATGCAGAGTTACGCCGAAACAAGGGGCTATTCCGTGGTGCGTGAGTATTCCGGTCATGGCATCGGGCGGGAGATGCATGAGGAGCCCCAGATACCTAACTTTGGGCTAGCGGGGACAGGGCCGGTGCTGGAGAAAGGCATGACCCTTGCCCTTGAGCCGATGGTAAATGTTGGTGACTGGCATACCCGGCTTGGTGATGACCACTGGACGGTGCTCACCGCCGACGGCAGCCTTTCCGCCCACTTTGAACATACCATCGCCATTACTGACGGCGAAGCCGAGGTGCTCACGGCAAGAGAAGAAGCCGATGCCTAAGAAGGAGGCTATTGAGGTTGAAGGGACGGTAGTTGAGCCCTTGCCCAACGGCATGTTCCGTGTTGAGCTGGCTGACGGGCACAAGGTGCTGGCTCACATTTCGGGCAAAATAAGATTACACTATATCAGAATCTTGTCCGGTGACCGGGTCTTGGTCGAGCTTTCTCCTTATGACCTGACCCGGGGGAGGATTACCTACCGGTTTAAGTAAGATGGGGGAAGTTTATGAAAGTAAAGGCTTCGGTTAAGGTTAGATGCGAAAAGTGTAAGATAATAAAGCGACGTGGTGTGGTCAGGGTCATCTGTTCCAACCCGAAACATAAGCAGAGGCAGGGATAAAGGAGGGTGTAGATGGCGCGTATCGCCGGGGTAGATATACCTAAAAATAAGCAGATTCTGGTCTCACTGCAATATATCCATGGCATTGGTCCCAGCCTGAGCCGGAAGATTCTGGAACAAGCCAGTGTTAACCCGTCGACCAAGGTGAGCGAACTGGCTGAGGAGGAGGTCAATCGCATCCGGGAGATTATTGACCGGGAGCATAATGTTGAGGGTGAGCTGAGAAAAGAGGTTGACCTCAACATCAAGCGCCTGATTGAAATCGGCAGCTACCGGGGCTCAAGGCACCGGCGTGCTCTGCCGACCAGGGGGCAGAGGACCAGAACCAATGCCCGCACCAAGCGTGGTCCCCGTAAAACTGTTGCCGGCAGGGGGCAGCGGCGGGGTATAGCTAAGAAGTAAGTCCAAAGACTAAAAAAACTCATAAGGAGGTTGAAAATGTTTGGAGGAATACTGTTCATAATTGGTATCATTCTCATTGGCGTGAACTTCACCTATTTCGCACATCAAGCACTCCTGTTAGCTGGCTTCATCCTTGCCGGGGGAGGATTAGCCCTTAGTAAAATATTCAGGGAATTTTGATACTGTTTCAGGAGGACTGAGTGCCAGAAAAGAAGAAAACCAGGACAAGAAAGCGGGAACGTAAGGCTATCCCTGCCGGGAGAGCTTACATCCAGGCTACCTTTAATAATATCATCGTGACCCTCACCGACCCCCATGGTAATGTTATTGCCTGGGGAAGCTCGGGTACCGCCGGGTTTAAGGGTTCACGCAAGGGCACCCCCTATGCGGCTCAACTGGCAGCTCGCGATGCCGCCAGAAAAGGGATGGAGCACGGGCTGCGCCAGGTGGAGGTTTATGTCAAGGGGGCTGGCGGCGGACGGGAGGCGGCTATTCGCTCCCTCCAGGCTTCAGGGCTGGCTATTACCAGCATCAAGGATGTGACCCCAAGCCCCCACGATGGTTGTCGTCCGCGTAAGAGGAGGCGAGTGTAGGCAGATGGCAAGATATACAGCAGCGGTTTGTCGGTTATGCCGGCGTAGCGGCGATAAATTAATGCTCAAGGGTAGCCGGTGCTTCACCCCCAAGTGCGCGCTGGACCGGCGGGGGAAACCACCGGGGCACCAGCCCAGCCGGCGTCGGCGGCTTTCCGACCGCGGAATGCAACTTAGGGAGAAGCAGAAAGCCCGCTACAGCTATGGAATCCTGGAAAGACAGTTCCGGCGATTTTTTGAAGCGGCAGGGAGGCAGGCAGGCATCACCGGGGAAAATCTACTGGTGCTGCTGGAAAGACGGCTGGACAATGTCGTCTATCGCCTGGGCTTTGCCGACTCCCGCTCCCAGGGTCGCCAGCTGGTACAGCACGGGCATATTCTGGTCAACGGGCATAAGGTAGATATCCCCTCCTATCTGGTCAAGGAGGGGGACACCATTGGCTGGAAGGAAGCCAGTATCAAGACCAGTTATTATGAGCAAATGGTTCAAAGTATTGAGGGTAAGGTCATCCCGAGCTGGTTGAGCCTGGACACAGAGAAGGGCGTTGGACAGGTTATATCCCTGCCCAACCCGGCTGACATTGAAGCTAAATTTGAGCTGCACGCTGTAGTTGAGTACTACTCGCGATAAGTTGAGGAGGTGGCACCTTGTCCCATCTAACCGTAGCTAAGATTGAGTGCATTGAAAGCAAGGGTAACTTCGGACGCTTCAGGGCTGAGCCCCTGGAAAAGGGCTTTGGTGTTACTCTGGGCAATGCCATGCGGCGAGCTCTCCTTGGCTACCTTCCCGGGGCGGCAGTGACCCGCGTTACGATTGAGGGAATTCATCATGAATTCTCCACCATCCCCTTTGTCAAGGAAGACGTCACCGAGTTCCTGCTCAATGTTAAGGCGCTGAGGTTAAAACCCCTCTCCGGTCAACCGGGTAAGTTGATACTGAAGGTGGAGGGGGAGGGGCGAGTCTGTGCCGCTGATATTGAGCCGTCAACCGACTTTGAAATTGCCAACCCCGAGCTTTATCTGGCTACCCTGGATTCGCCTGAAGCCAAGCTTTATGTTGAGTTTGATGTTGAACTGGGTGCGGGCTATCGGGAGGCTAAGTCCAGTGATAACCTGCCGATAGGGGCGATTCCGGTAGATGCCCTCTTTACCCCAATACGCAAGATTAATTTTACCGTTGAACCAACCCACATCAGCCGGGAGACGAGCCATGAGCGGCTGGAGCTGGAGATATGGACCGATGGCACAATCTCACCAGTGGAAGCAATCAGCCAGAGTGCTAAGATTTTGACCGAGCAGCTAGCTCCATTTATTGACTATGCCCGGGTTTCCCGCATTGAGGAGGAGAAGCAGCTTGTTCGCGCCTCCATCCCCGATGAAAAATATAATATGCCGGTGGAACAACTGGAGCTGTCGGTGCGTACCATGAATTGCCTGAGGCGGGGTGGCATCACCACCGTGGGCGAACTTATAAGCAAGGAAGAGAAGGAATTGCTCTCACTGCATAATTTCGGGCAGAAGTCCATGCAAGAGGTAAAGGAGCGCCTGGAGGCACTGGGCTTGTCCTTTACTCCCATCGCTGAGGAAGAGGGGGAGGCGGAGGAGCAAGCAACATGAGGCACAAGGTAGCCGGGAGAAAACTGGGACGCTCTTCGGCCCACCGCAAGGCGCTTTATCGCAACTTGGTGACCGACCTGCTAAGGTATGAGAAGATTACCACCAGCGAAGCCAAGGCCAAGGAAATACGCAGCCTGGCGGAGCAGATGATTACACTGGGCAAGGAGGGAAAGCTTAACTCCCGCCGCAAGGCACTCTCCTTTATCCTGGATGAGAAGGTAACGGAGAAGGTGTTTACCGAGCTTGCGCCGAGGTATGCTGAGCGCCGGGGCGGATATACCCGCATCATCAAGTTAGGACCGAGACTGGGCGACGGGGCGCCGATGACTAAGATTGAGCTGGTATGAAGACAAGCAAGATTGTATTGACCCTAGAGTATGATGGCACAAACTACCATGGCTTCCAGTGGCAGGCTGGTTTGCCCTCCATTCAGCGGGAACTGGAAAAAGCGATAAAGAGGCTTACCGGGGAGAGGTTGAGGGTGATGGCGGCCAGCCGCACCGACGCCGGGGTTCATGCTATTGGGCAGGTAGTGAGCTTCAGAACAAATTCCTCCCTTCCCGCCCAGAAATTCATAAACGGGCTGAACTATTATTTGCCGCGGGATATTGCGGTAAAGGCAGCATATAGAGTTGATGACTTGTTTAATGTCAGGCGTGACGCCATGAGCCGGGAATATAGCTACTACATATTAAATAGCCCCACCCGCTCGCCAATGAGAGAGGGCTCTTCTTACTTTGTCACCAGCCCTCTGGACATTGAAGCCGCCAATCGGGCAGCCAAATCTCTTATCGGTGAGCATGACCTTGCCTCATTTGCCAGCTCTAACGGGGCGATAAGGAGCACGGTAAGGCATGTGTTCCAAGCCGGTTTCGAAAGGGAGGGGGAACTGGTTATCTTCAATATGGTGGCTAACTCGTACCTGCCTCATCAGGTCCGCAATACGGTTGGTGCCCTGCTCAGGGTTGCCCTGGGCAAGATGAGCGCTACCGAATTTAATAGTATAATTGAGGCGAAAAAGCCGGGGATGGCGGGGCCAACCGCCCCCGCCTGCGGGCTATATCTTACCCGGATAAATTACCCCAATAATCTAGAGAGGAATAATGAAGACCTACAGCACTAAAGCCTCCGAGATTAAGCGCCAGTGGCATAAAATTGATGCCTCGGGCAAGATTCTGGGCAGGGTCGCTACCGAGGCGGCTGGTTTGCTCATGGGTAAGCACAAGCCAATATTCAGCCGCCATCTGGACAGTGGCGATTTTGTTGTCATTATCAATGCCGAAAAGGTTAAAGTTACTGGCAATAAGAGCAAGCAGAAGCTATACTATAGACATTCAGGATACCCCGGGGGGCTTAAGAGCATCAGTCTGGAGAAACTATCACAGACTGCCCCTACCCGGGTGATTGAATACGCAGTCAAGGGGATGTTGCCCAAAAATCGTCTCCGGGATGGCATGATGAAACGGCTAAGGGTCTATGTTGGTGAAGCTAAAAAGGGGGCTGAGAATTAGGTGGTTCAAACCTATTTTTATGGCATAGGCAGGCGTAAGACGGCAGTAGCTCAGGTAAAATTGATACCGGGTACTGGTGAGATTATTGTCAATGGCACCCCCTATGAGAAGCTATTCCCCTACCCTGAGCACCGCCGAATAATACTGAAGCCGCTTTTGGTTACCGAAAACCTGGGCAAGTATAATGCCGTGATTAAGGTAGAGGGGGGTGGCATATCAGGGCAGGGTGGTGCCATCTCTCACGGTATTGCCCGCGCCCTAGTAGCGGCTGATGAGAGCCTTAAGGTGGTACTGCGCCAGCACAAGCTGCTGACCAGGGACTCACGGGTCAAAGAGAGAAAGAAGGCCGGGCTCAAGCGGGCGCGCAAGGCACCTCAATATACCAAGCGTTAGTTCAGATAGAATTAACCCCATCCCCCGACCCCCTTTTTATTCCCTTGACGCCTAACTATGAACTGGATATAATCCCGTTGTAGCTATGCCGAGGTGGCGGAATGGCAGACGCGCTACGTTCAGGGCGTAGTGTCCGTAAGGATGTGGGAGTTCAAATCTCCCCCTCGGCACATTTTCAGGCTTTTGGGCGCTTGTAGCTCAACAGGATAGAGCGCAGCCCTGCGGAGGCTGAGGTTGTGGGTTCAAGACCCGCCAAGCGCACCATTGGGGCGGTTAGCTCAGTTGGTTAGAGCATCAGTTTTACACACTGGAGGTCAGAGGTTCAAGTCCTCTACCGCCCACCATTATAGCCCCCCCTGCTCTTTATAGCGCTTGACCAATCTGGCATAGCTCTTAGCGGCGTCTTTTACCCAGAATGATTGCTTGGGCGAAACCTGCCCCTTGATTTTCCCGGGAACGCCGACAACAAAGGAGTTGTCCGGAATCTTCATCCCCTCGCCGACCAAGCAGTTAGCCCCGATGACGCAGAAGTTGCCAATCTCAGCATCATGGAGGACGGTGGCGTTCATGCCGATGAGAACATTATTCCCAATCTTATGGCCGTTGACCACCGCCCCATGACCAACGTGCACCTCATCGCCGATGGTAATATCCTTTACATCAGAGTGGGGCGAACCGGAATGAATAACACAGTTATCTTCTATGGCGGTGTTTCTGCCAATTGTTATCTTGCCAAAGTCGCCACGAATTACTGCCCCCGGCCATACGCTGGAATTTTCCCCAATTTCAACATCACCGACAATACATGCCGCCTCGCTGACCAGGGCTGATTTGGCTATCTTGGGCTTCTTGCCGTTAAAGGCCTTAAGCATTCTTACCTCCTAGCTTTCTTATCCGGCAGAGCCGGGCTTTAAGCTCGGTATAGCCGGTAACCGGGTCATGGCCCCAGAGGATAACGCACCCTGCCTTAGTCAGAGGGCACGTTTATGAGCCGGCTCAGGCTATCTTCTATCTCTGCCATGCTCTGGAAAGCACCAACCTTCACCTCTTGAATTATGCCCTCGCTATCAATGAAGAAGGTAGTAGGGATGTACTGGATACCGTACTGCCCGGCAATCGCCCCTGCGCTGTCAAGCAGCACCGGAAAGGAAAGCCCCTGGCTCTGCATAAACCCCTCTACATCGGAAGAGCTCTCCATAATGTTGATTGCCAGCAGCACCAGCCCCTTTCCCTGCCACCCCTCCCAGATTTGCTGCAGGTAGGGCATTTCCATGCGGCAGGGGGGACACGTAGTTGCCCAGAAGTTAAGCAGCACCGGACTGCCCTGAAGGTCGCTGAGGGAGACGGGTTGCCCACCAGGACCCTGAAACTGAAAGCCAGGCGCCGGCTTACCCAGCAGGGATTTTTGGCCGCCACAGCCAGCGAGCAATACCCCCAAGGTCAGTACTATTACTAATACCCTTAACACTCTACTCATAACTATTTAAAACCAGCTCAGTTTATTAGTCAGGATAAGCACACCTACGGCGATAAGGAGTAAGCCGCTAACAATATAGCTCCAGGTGGAGTAACGATGGATACCTCTTAATAGTGGTCTAACCCAGTCAAAGGCAAGCCCGATAATGAGAAAGGGAAGGCTAAGCCCGAGAGAAAAGGCGCCCATCAGATAGGCGCCGGGTAAAGGTGCCTCTGAACCTAAGGCAAGGGCTAGAGCGCCAAAGAGGAGACCACCAACGCAGGGAGTCCAGGCTATGGAAAAAATAACTCCGATGAGGAAGGAGCGCAAATAGCTGGTGGTGGCGCCCAGCGAGGGCGTTAGCCGCTTTTCATAATTCAGCCAGGGGAACTTGAGGGCGGCCAGTAAGAAAAGACCAAAGGCAATGAGCAAGCCGCCGGCGAGCTTAAGAGTGAGGAGGTGGGAACGGAGGGCAAAGCCGACTAGCCCGGCACTGGCCCCCAGGATAATGAAGACCACGCTAAAGCCAACAACAAAGCTGAGAGAGTTAAAGAATATCAGGACCCGACCCCTCTCTGCCCCTGGCTCAAGTATCTCCGGTCCGCAGACGCTGGCCAGGTATACCGGCACCAGAGGCAGGACGCAGGGGGAGAGGAAAGCCAGTAACCCGGCACCGAAGGCGACTAAGAGTGATGCCTGTTCCATGTTCTAAGTAATCTAACCAATTTGACCCAAAATATCAAGCCAACCCTTCTGAGCAACTTACAACCAAGGGTAAAAGGGGCTATAATAGCCAGAGATGTCAGAGCTTTTGTCCAATACTATCAAGATGATAAAGCCTCTGGACAGGGGGGCAATGAACAGTGCCCGCTCCAGGCAGGACACCCTGACCAAGCCGCAGGGCAGTTTGGGCAGGCTGGAGGAATTATCCATCAAGCTGGCGGGCATTCAGGGCAGAGCTGTACCCCAAATCAGGCACAAAGTGGTTATCACTATGGCTGGAGACCACGGAGTTGTGGCGGAAGGGGTGGGTAACTGGCCTCAGGAGGTTACCGCCCAGATGGTCTATAACTTCCTTGGCGGTGGGGCAGGGATAAATGTCCTTGCCCATCACGTCGGAGCAAGGGTGGTCGTGGTTGACATGGGGGTGGCTACCAAGCTTGAGCCGCACCCCCTGCTTATATCCAGGAAGGTTGCCCCCGGCACCCAGGACATTTTTTTACGCCCGGCGATGACCCCGGAGCAGGCAGTGACATCCATAGAGACCGGGATTGAGCTGGTGGGGAGTGAGGTGGCTAAGGGCCTTGATATCGTTGGCACCGGCGATATGGGCATCGGCAATACCACTTCAAGCAGTGCTATCTGTGCCGCTATGACGGGGGAAGCGGTGGCTAAGGTAACGGGCAGGGGCACGGGCATATCCGATGAGCAACTGGCACATAAAATAGAGGTGGTGAAAAGGGCTCTGGCAGTAAACCGCCCCGACCCCAAGCAGCCTTTAGACGTGCTGGCAAAGATAGGGGGCTTTGAGATTGGCGGGCTGGTGGGGGTAATGCTGGCGGCGGCGGCTTACCGTATTCCGATAGTTTTGGACGGCTTTATCTCCGGGGCGGCCGCCCTTATTGCTGTGGCGTTAGCGCCGAGACTGCGGGACTTTCTTATCGCTGCCCATGTTTCGGCAGAAGCGGGGCATAAGGTGCTGCTCCGCCATCTAAGGCTTAAGCCGCTACTTAATCTGGGCATGCGCCTGGGTGAAGGCACCGGTGCCGTGCTGGGAATATTTCTGGCTGAGGCAGCAGCCAGGACTCTGGCTGAGATGTCAACCTTCGCTGAAGCCGGGGTATCGGAAAGGGAGAAATAATTGGGGTTTTTGGCGGCGCTAAAGTTTTTAACCATTATACCCCTGCCCGGGCGCAAGCTTAGCCCCAGGGAGGTCGGAGGCTCCATTGCTTACTTCCCCGCCGTCGGGGCTATTATCGGGCTTATTCTGGTCGGCCTGAACTGGCTGCTTGGTCTTGTCCTGCCTCAGGCATTAGTTAATATACTGCTGGTCGTTTCCCTGGCAATAGTCAGCGGCGGTCTGCACCTTGACGGCTTCGTTGATACCTGCGACGGCATGGTCGGGCATAAGACAGTGCCCCAGAGGTGGCGGGTGATGAAGGATAGCCGCGCCGGTGCCTTTGGCATAATCGGCGTCTGCTGCCTCCTGCTGGTGAAATATGTCTCACTAAATAGCGTGCCGGCTTGCTGGCTGGTGCCAACCCTGGTGCTTATGCCGGTGGTAAGCCGCTGGGCAATGGTCTACGCTGTTTTTGCCTACCCCTACGCCAAACCATCAGGGCTGGGAAGGGCATTTAAGCGGGAGGTTAACCTGTCCGTATTTCTGGTGGCGACAGTCATCGCCCTGGCCATAGCCGTGATTCCGGCACAACTTGCCGGCCTGTTTATAATGCTTGGTGTCTGGATTATAGTAATGGCTGTGGCTTTCTATCTCAAGGGCAGGTTTGGCGGGCTCACCGGTGACACCTACGGGGCGATAAATGAGATAGCTGAGGTCCTGGTCCCCATCCTGGTCTGTCTGCTGGCACACATCGGGTGGCTAATTTAAAATATCTTCGGGGGTGAGGTTAATAACTATTCTGCTGATTGGCGGTGCTGGTAGCGGTAAAAGCCACTTTGCCCAGGAGCTTGCCCTCAAGTTAGGTGGGCCGGTGCTTTTTGTGGCGACAGCGGTAGCCGGCGATGAGGAGATGCTCAAGCGCATTGACCAGCACCGCAGGAAAAGACCGCCCGCCTGGAGCACCCTTGAGGTCACCACCGGCGTGGGTAAAAAGATTGTTGAAAAAATCGGCAGTGCCCGGGTGGTGATTGTTGATTGCATCACCCTTCTGGCTAACAATGTCTTCAGTCAATATAGCGACCAAGGGGAGCAGATTGATGCCCCTCTCATTGAGAAAAGGCTTAATGCTGAAATCGACGAGCTAATTGAGTGCACAAAGCAACTTGATGCCAGCTTCATTATTGTTACCAATGAGGTCGGGCTTGGTCTGGTGCCAACTAGTCGGCTGGGCAGGCTATACCGCGACTTGCTGGCTAGGGCCAACCAGATGCTGGCAGAGACGGCGGATGAGGTCTACCTCATGGTCGCTGGCCTAGCGGTGCCAATAAAGTTAGCCAAGAAGTAGTTTGGACCGGCTCATAGCGGCAGGCCCAACCAGTCAAAGACACCGAGCATCTTTAGCCCCATGTAGAACATTACCGCAACAAAGGCATATCCCAGTTGTCTGGCGGGGAGCTTATGGGCAGTTACCGTGCCAAGCTGCGCCATGCCGGCACTGGTAATCGCCAGCAGAAACCACGCCGGCAGATTAACATAGCCTATGGAATAGGGGGGCAGGTCGGGAGCGCCAAGACCATTTACTATATAACCGATGACACCGCCGGCGCTGGTAAAGATCATTGCGGCTAAAGATGTAGCTATGGCGGTATGTATCCTGAACTTAAGTCCCAGCACCATCACCGGGACCATCAATGTGCCGCCACCAATGCCCAGGATGCCACTCATAATGCCTACCGGAACAGCCCACCCCGCCCACAGCCAGGGATTGTCCCTCGGTCTCTCCCCAACCTCAGGCTCTTTGGCAGTGAGCATCCTGATAGCGATGGCAAGCATAAAGGCGCCGAAGGCTATTCTTAACCCCACCCCGGGCAGGTAGGCAGCCAGGGTAGCCCCGCCAAAGGCGCAAACCAGACTGCAGCCGCCCATGACAATAGCTGCCTTCCACCACACCGCCCCCATCCTGCTATGCCTCCAGGCTCCGCTGACGGCGGTGGGCAAGATAACCAGCAGACTGGTGCCAAAGGCCAGTCTAATTGCCATCTCGGCAGGGATGCCCATTTCGGTGAATACCATGTACTGAACCGGGGTCATAATAAGAGCGCCACCAATACCAAGAAAACCGCTCGCGAAACCAGCAACGATACCGGTTGCCAGAAGGATAAAGATATGAGCTATAGTCATCGGACTATTTTATCACGTCCGCTATATTTGGTATAATGTCTCTGATGTGGGGCCGTAGTTCAGTTGGGAGAACGCCTGATTTGCATTCAGGAGGTAAGGGGTTCGAATCCCCTCGGCTCCAGTATAGATATGAACATCTATGAAGTGGAGCTATGTAATTGTAAGCGGCCTGCTACCACCTTCCAGTTTATGTTCTTGAAAAAGGCGGCAATATAGTCAGCTCGCTTCAGCCCGTAATCGGTCATAAAGGCGTGCTCAAAGACATCCATGACCAGGATGGGACGACAGCCAGCCAGATGACCAACTTCGTGCTCATTAATCCACTGGTTAAACAGCCAGCCGCTCACATTATCCTGGTAGAGTATCACCCAGCCGATGCCGCGTATTACCCCGGTAGCCTTTAAGTCCTGCTCCCAGGCGTCATAGCTGCCATAGGCATCAGCCAACTTCCTGGCTAAAGTACCGGACTTGTCCAGAGACGCCTTCCCCCCCAGGTTTTCAAAGTAGTATTCGTGGAGACGCATGCCGTTGAACTCAAAGCCAAAGCGGCGTTTAAGCTCAGAGTATTCTGGACTGCCCGCCCTGCCTTCTTTCAGCATAGCGGTGAGCAAGTCCGAAAGCTTATTAGTATTGGTCACGTAGCCCTGGTAGAGAGTAAAGTGATTTTTGAGTAAGGTCGGGCTGAAGCCCTCCATCCCGATGAGACCAGTGTAGTCCTTTGCCGAGTAAGTCATTTTACCTCCTCCTTTCTGCTGCTAACAGGGGACGATACCCAGAACTCACCAGCTTTAAGCGTACTTACCCCCAGGCCCGGTGGTAAAATGGAAGACGGGTCTGTCCACCCTCCTGATAATCAATGGGCAGTGCTTCATCCCCTTGGGAACAAAGACCAGAGAACTCTTGGTTAGTATATGTTTTTCATCCTCCAGCCATAACTCGACTTCCCCACACAGGTCCTGCGGGTCTTCGGGGTTAGTCCCAAAAAATGTTATGACCTCGTCAAAAGGGTGGGTATGAGCCCCTACTATGGGCTGCTCCGACCCCTTCCAGTACCAGACGCACTCTACATAGAAGGCGCCCTTTATGACCTCCTCATCCAGATATATCAAACGAGTGTGATTACCGGCGGCTACCTCGGCAGCGTCCTGCCGGTAGGAAGGGAGTTTCAAGCCAGATTTTGCCCCGATGATAATATACTTCCCATATTTCATTTCCACCTTCGGTCATTCCCCTTTCTCGCTTTTTATTTTAGAGGGCAATGCTTATCATGACTAGTGAGAGCAGGTGTAATATGCTCTATTTGCCCAAGGCCGCCTCTTCCTTCTTCCTTACCGGGCGCCCGCCATGACCGTGCTTAACCTTCTTAAACGTTTCCTTGTACCGCCTTCTCTGCTCTGCCTTTTCTTGCTTTCGTCCCA
>Ga0315282_10006275_pt1 | contig 19977 bp, 20 predicted proteins | sample YL17G07_20_MG_FD_203693 | JGI IMG/M metagenome (GOLD analysis project Ga0315282, IMG submission 203693) | Sediment microbial communities from Yellowstone Lake, YNP, Wyoming, USA - YL17G07_20 | ecosystem: Environmental > Aquatic > Freshwater > Lake > Sediment | place: USA: Wyoming | collected... | reverse complement strand
GCAGACAACTCTGACCCATCGATCAGTATGCCTGAGACCTTCTCCTCAAAACTGAACGTGAAGGCTATGCTTGATCCCGGGATTATGACGGCATTTAGACCCTCTTGCACTCTGACATACTGGCGGGGGATGTTGTCCAAGGCTTCGGGCTCGGAAAGGAGATCGAGCTCTACGTTGATGCCGCCTGCGACTTCTTTTTCAAACGTGAACGGGTTCGAAGTGGATCTGAAGCCTATACCGGTTATCAAATCGCGTATGCTCTCATATCTTCTGAGGATACTGGGTTTGAGAACTAAGTCTATGTCGATCGAGCCGCAATGGTCGAAATGCCCCTTCGTTATGAAGTAGGGCGCCCATCCTCCAGCCAGAATGAAACTGTCACGGTACTGTCTCAGTGCCTCGGTTGCCTCTATCAGAACACCCAACGATACCAGGGTCCTTTCAGCGTCGTACAACCTCCTCAGCCCTCCATTCGCTTGTTATCATTTCGAGCACCTTCGTCGCAGCTTCCTCACCCCTGCCCGGATAGTTGAAGAGGTCAACGTAGAGCTGTACGGGTGAGACAACCCTTACTCCGTCCATTAATCTGCAGTCGGCGAATACCCCTTCATCATAGGGGGTGACGAGCTTTACGTTGCCACTCTTCTCCGCAGGTGAGATGTCAAGATCCCTGATGAATTCCGCGAAATCTTTCTTCTTGATGTCCGGACGGAGGTAGATGTGGAAGTCTGTGGGTCTCACGTAGGGTGCAACTATCCATGCGGCAGCGTATAGAGTGAGGGCGTACTTATCCCGGAATTGGTGAGGCAGTTTGGAGAACCGCGACAGGAAGACCTCGAATTCTGAGTCAAAGGTGTAGTACTCAGAGGACTTTCCCGAGAAGAGGTAGTTGTAGGAGGCGGCCCACTGTCTGATCAGTCTGTAAGGATCCGTGAGGACAAGCATGTTAGACTCATCTCTGCCCGCCAATCCCATCTGCACAAGCGCGGAAGTCACATAGTGCACAGTACCCAACGACACTCCAGACTCTAGACCGAGTTGCCTTAACGCCCACGCCTTTCCTGGTCTCGTCAGAAGGATCCTGACTACCCGCGAAGACTTGGCCGAGAAGACGTTGTGAGGCACGCTGGTCTGATGTTCAACGTCGTTTATAAGCGTTCAAGAAGATTGAACAAGGCCTTCGCGTACCCGCCACGAGTGCTACTAGTGCCCATTCCTGACATCGAGGATCTGGTGGGAGTTGGTTCAGGCAGGCACAGCACGAGGGAGATGAAGGCGAGACTAGACAGACTGAGGAAGAGATGGCGTTAGATAGGATCACTTCTCCTCCTTGATCTTCTGGGCCAGCTTCTTGCCGAGTTCCACAACCTGCTTGATGTCGTCGTCAGAGGGTGGACCGTTCACTTCCACAACCCCAACTACCTCGATCCCCAACGGGCCGATCATCTCTCCGATTTGCTTGACCGCACCGCCTCCCCAACCATAAGAACTGACCACAGCCGCGAACTTCGCAGGGGGCCTGAGCGCCTTGGCCAAATACGAGACGTAGAACGCCAACGGATGCGCACCAGTCAGGACAGTCGGAGCACCGAGCACTATTGCTCTTGAGTCAACAAGGTCCGCAGCTAGATCTCCCAAGTCCGTCACGGCCAAGTTGTGCAGTACCACTTCGATGCCTTCGGATGCCAGAGTCTCGGCCAAAGGCTTGACCATCGATTCGGTGCTGCCCCACATCGTGACGTATGCTATCGTCGCCTTGCGTTCTGTCGCCCCGTCCGCCCACTTCTTGTATTGAGTGAGGATCTTCTCTGGGTTCCTGTAGATGGGTCCGTGGCTCGGCGCGATCACACCAATCTTCAAGTTCGCTATCTTGTCGAGCGCCTTCTTGGCCATTGGTCTGAAGGGCATCATTATCTCTCCGAAGTACCTCTTCGCAAGAGGGATCAGGTCATCAACATCCTCGTCGTAAGTTCCCTTGGCCGTGTGCGCGCCGAAGAAGTCGCATGGGAAGAGGATGCCATCCTCCTTGAGGTAGGTGAACATGGTCTCAGGCCAGTGTAGCATCGGAGCTTCGATGAACTGCAGCGTCTTGCCGCCCAGGTCGATCGTCTGCTGGTCTGACACCACCATCGTCCTTTCATCGGGCACGCCGTAGTAGATCTTCGCCATCCTCGCTCCCTGCCTTGTCACGACCAGCTTGGCCCTCTTGCTGATGCCCATGATGTGTGGGATCGCTGAGGCGTGGTCGGGCTCGGCGTGGTTCATGACTACATAGTCGATCTCGCCTGGATCAACGACCTTCCTGATCTTGTCCTCAAGCTCCTTGGAGAAGTTGCGGAAGACAGTATCGATGAGCACCTTCTTCTCCTTTCCGATCACCAGGTAGGCGTTGTATGAGGTTCCCTGGGGCACTGGAATCAGCGCGTCGAATAGTCTGAGGTTCCGGTCCTTGACGCCAACGGTGTAGATGCCCTTTCGGATTTCGACAACACTATGCCAACTCATGACTCGAGTCGCCGCTTCAGCCTTCATAACCGGGTAATAAATCACACGGCGCAATGGAGACTCAACTAGCAGACACCCTGAGGCGGGCCGGTCGCAAGACATCCCTAAAAGAAAGCCCTGCCACAGACATAGGAATCGAATGCAGGAGACCAAGGGCACGGGCGCTGCCTCGAAACTGAAGGGGTTCGCCGTTGATGATTCCTGGAGACGCTTCGGTATCACGAAACACTTGGGAGGGGTCTACGCCACGCAGCGGCTTGTCAAGATGTGCAACATCACAGCCGGGCAGTACGTACTAGACATCGGATGCGGAACTGGCTACACGGCTTGTCTTCTGGCGAAGAAACACCAAGCGCGCGTCGTCGCTTCGGACATCAACCCGGATCTCCTAGAGGAGGCGAAGAAGAGGATCACGCGGGAAGGTGTCAGTGACAGTGTCACTGTGGAAGAAGCAGACGCACATGATCTGCCGTTCCCGGATGACACGTTCGACCAAGTGATAGCGGAGTCCGTACTCGTGTTCTGCGACAAAGTGAGAGCTGCGTCAGAGATCAGGCGAGTGTTGAAGCCCAGTGGGGTGTTCGGGGATACCGAGGCGACCTACACGAGACCTCCTCCGGCCGAATTCGCTGAGCTGATGGCGGAAGCCTCTCGGACTTCGGGGGGAATAATGCTGGAGGAGGAATGGAGAGCGGTGTACAGGAAGGCCGGGTTTCAGGACACATCTTCAGCAGTCTATCCGCTCAACTCGAAAGAGGAATTCATCAGCGCCGTCCGGGTGAATGGACTGAGATTCTTCGCATCGATAGCCAAGGCTCTCTTTGACCCAACGGTGAGGGGTGCGCTTCTCAGCCGTGACTCAGCCCAGGGCCTCCGAGATGCCTATTCATACATGGGTTATGGGTTGTATGTCAGCAGGAAGGCGCCATGAATTCTCGTGCGCGACGCCTAAGTCCATCGCCAGACCTTCTTGCCGTAGAAGACCTCGGGCAACACCAAGAAGCCTAACATGGATACTGGTATGACTAGGGCCCAGTCGAAGAGGGTCATCGGTGCTGCGCCCAAGAACTGCAGGTACGGTATCGTTGCCGTGAGAGCCGCTGAGCCTATCACAGCCAGAAGCAGGAACTTGTTGGAGGTGAAGCCGACCTTGAAGGCATTGTGCTTCTCGGACCGCGAGTTCCAGACGATGACCAACTCCTGGAAAGTAGCTTGTATGAAGGCTAGGGACCGCGCCTCCTCCAAAGGCTCATGAAGAATGTAGTAGGATACGTAGAAGAGGACAGTGGTTCCAAGGAATTGCGTGACTATCGAGGCAAGGATGGAAGCGATACGCCCCTGCAGGATTCCCTCGTTGGGGTCTCGCGGGGGTCTCCGCATCACGTCCTCAGCAGGAGGGTCCATGCTCAGGGCTATGGCGGGTGCACCGTCCGTGACCAGGTTTATCCATAGTATCATCGCGGCTGTCAGCGGAAGTTCCAGTCCAAGCACGGCGAACGTGCCTATGACGGCGAGTTCGTCGAAGTTGCACCTCAGCAGGAAGAAGGTGAACTTTCTCAGGTTATCGTAAATCACCCTTCCACCCTCGATCGCGTTCACTATTGTCGCGAAGTTATCATCAGCAAGGACAAGGTCTGCTGCCTCCCTCGTGACATCGGTGCCTGCTATCCCCATCGCGATTCCGATGTCAGCCTGCTTGAGGGCCGGAGCATCATTCACGCCATCCCCTGTCATGGCAACTATGTGCCCCTTCTGCCTCAGCATCCTGACTATTCTGAGCTTGTGTTCCGCAGTCACTCTCGCGTAGACGGACACGTTCTCCAAGACCTTTTCGAATCGATCGTCTGTCATTGTGTCCAACTGGGCACCGGTGAGAACCGCCCCCTCTCTCGTTATGCCGAGTTCCCGGGCCACCGCCACTGCCGTGAGCCGATGATCACCGGTTATCATGATGACTTCTATTCCCGCTTCGTGGCACTTTCTGACCGCCTCCTTGGCTTCCTCCCGCGGAGGATCAATCATCCCCATGAGCCCCAGAAAAGTCAATCCCTTCTCTAGGTGTTCCCTGTCGTGCCTCGAACTCTCCTCAGGAAGGAGCTCCTTGAACGCCACACCTAAGACGCGCAGCGCTTCCGTAGCCATCTTCTCGTTCGCCTTAAGGATCTCTCTTCTCCTCCCCTCACTCAGCTCTCGCCTTTTCCCACCGACCATCTCGTGGGTGCAGATTCCGAGCACAACCTCCGGCGCCCCCTTCGTGCAAGAGAAAGCCGCACCGCCCTGCGAACTGTGCGAGGTTGTCATCAGTTTCCTCTCGGATGTGAAGGGCACCTCGCTGAGTCTCGGAAACTCCCTTTCCAGGCTCTCCTTGACGAGGCCAGCCTTGGACCCCGCAACGATCAACGCAGCCTCGGTCGTGTCGCCGACTACGTTCGTGCCATCACATTGCGCATTGGTGCACAGGCTGGAGGACCTAAGGAGCAGAGTGAGATCGCTGTCACTCAACGGGTCTATGCGCTCTCCGTCGACCATGAAGTCACCCTCGGGCCGGTATCCAACGCCGGTCAACTCAACCGTCTTGCCACCAGCGTACAGCTTGCGAACTGTCATTTCTCCCTTGGTGAATGTTCCCGTTTTGTCGGAACAGATCACCGTGACTGCGCCTAGGGTCTCAGCAGAAGCGAGTCTCCTCGTGATCGCATTTCTCTTCGCCAGCTCCCTAACACCTAGGGCCAGAGAAACTGTGACTACCGCCGGGAGACCCTCCGGCACTGCTGAGACGGCCAGAGCCACAGCGGTCATGAACGTGTCCATGATGTTCTCCAGATGAAGTCCTTCTCGAATCAGTCCGAGGAAGAAGACGACCACCACAATGGCCAGTATTGCCGTGCTCAGCTTCTTCGCGAAATCCGCCAGTTTTCGCGCGAGCGGTGTCTGCTCCTCTTCTACGGCCTGCACCATCTCGGCGATCTTCCCGAATTCGGTGTCCATCCCAGTCGCTGTGACCAAGGCCTTGCCCCTGCCATAGGTGACGTGGGTTCCTGAGAACACGGCGTTCCTCCTGTCGGCTACGGGCGTTTTCTCGTGAACCTCACCCGTTGCCTTCTCGACTTGTGTTGACTCGCCCGTCAGGACTGCCTCCTCGGTCTTCAGTTCGACGACCTCAAACAGGCGCGCGTCGGCCGGAATGCGATCGCCGGCCTCAAGGCTGATCACGTCTCCTGGGACAATCTCCCTAGCGGGCAGAACCACGTCCCGCCCGTTCCGCAAGACGCGCGCGCGGGGGGCCGAGAGTTTCTTCATTGCTTCGATCGCCTTCTCAGAGCGATACTCTTGGATGAAGCCCACAGTCGCGTTGAGCACGACTATGGCGGCGATCGCCAGGGCGTCAGCGTACTCCTCGAAGGATCCACCCCCCGCCTTCGAACTCTTGTACCAGCCTATCCCTAGCGAGATCACAATGGCCACGAGGAGCATGATGACGAACAGGTCCTTGAACTGGTTCAGAAAGATCTGAAGTGGACCAACTCGCTCCTTCTCGACCAGCTCGTTGTACCCGTACTTGCCCAGCCTCTGCTGAGCCTCTTCCGTGGTCAGACCCTTCTTGCTGCTACCTAGGGTCCGAAGTACTTCGTCGACGGAAACGGAATACCAAGGCTTTGACACTCACATCCCCTCATAGGTCACGCTGGGCGCCTCCCGCCTTCTAGAGAAGACGAACTCCGGCACTCTCCATCAGGCCCACCCGGTTGTGACCCTGAGATAATGTTTTCGGGAGACCTCGGGCGAGCAATCCCCTCGTGCGTCCCCCGTCACGTGACGCCTTGGGTCAGCCGGTCAGGAGCAGGACACAGTGTGACCAACTGCTCCTCAGCTCGGCGGTCCACTTGTCCAACAATCTCTGAGGGCTGACCTTCGATCAGTGTGGCTCCAAGCTATCGGATCTCCCTAGAGCATGAAGAGATTGGATATTACTGCGAACAGCGTGACGAGGGCGACACTGAAGACGAGAGTCTGACGCGCTGCCTTGCCGTTGATCGGGACAGAGGTTCGGCTCCCTCCCGACGCGATTGAGGATGAGTTGAGTCTGCTGTAGATCCAGGCAACAGCTAGGGCAGGGGAGAAGGCCAGCAACGAGATGACGAGTGTTCCGACCGCGGACAGCCAATGATAGTGAGGGAGGACTAGCCAGAACTCTATCACGCTTGCACCGGCGAAGAGTAGCAGAACCACCATGAAGATCGAGACGGCAAGAACCTTCTTGCTGGAAGTCTCGTGCCTCTCCTTGCCACATAGCTTTGAGGCAGCCCAGTAGTATCCAACTAGAGTCAAGGAGTTGGAGAGTCCCAAGACAGACCACTTTGTCACATCCCGCGTTTCTCGGTGCCCGAGGAGGATTGAAGTCATTCCCGAAGCAACAACAGAACACACCAAAAAGACCAGGATCCCGGTCGCCCACGAGAAGCTCACCGCTGTCTGCACCAGATAGGCAGGTTGAAACGTCAGGTCAGACGTGAGGTACTTTGACGGCGAATCCATCGTGACGAGCGTGTACTCTGACAGCTCTGTTCCAGAGATCGGTTTGACTTCCGGGTAGGTGTAGAGGGAGATGTGACTGTACACGAAGTGCTCCACCTTCGTGAACGCGGATAGAGGCCTTCCCAAGTCCTGTATGTCCCAGAGACCGTTCACGTAGAGCCTCAATGGAACGATCTTGCTCCCGTAGACGCTCGTGAGGACGAGGGGGTAGAACGGTACGTCTGACGGGAACATGATGACAATGCCCAGTCCCTGGGGGTATACGTACGGCATTCGGCTCATGTTGCCCTCTCCTTCGAGAGAACTCATGTTCGTCGGAGGCTCGGCTTCCCTGATCCTCCATCGCGACACCCTTGACACGACGAAGCTGGGGCTCACTGCGAAGCTGAATCCGCCGCTGAGATAGCGTTCGAGAACCGCCCTCACCTCGTCGGACACCTTGACTCCAATATCCTTCAGGAATCCGCAGAGTGAATCGGCATCGGTCGCAGTCACAACGTAGGATGTCAGACCGTACGATTCCACCACTTCGTGTATTGTTACCCCGCCTTTGCCCCTGCCCAGCCACTCAACGGTCCCGATCAGGGGGACATAGATCGGCGGCCTGCTGATCCCGAACTTGTACAGCAACAGCCAGCTGAAGGGAGACAACACGGGGTAGAGCTGCGAGGCAAGAGATCCTCCGACGAACCAGAGGGCTGTCTGGCTCTTCGTTGCTCTCCAAGCCTCTATGCCTCTGTCATAGCCGCTGAAGGTGAGGGAGCTGACGTGTGACACTACTACCATCTCGGGTTTGCTCCACGCCGGGACGATCCAGAAGCTTCCCTCCGGGGAGTCAGAAGCGACATGTATTGCGAGTGACTCAAGACCATCCTTGCACAGGACGAACGCGGTCTGAGCGCCTTCCTCGAAGGGCATGCCCCACGGATCTATGATGACACCGTCACCTGCGACTGTGGATATCAGAATTGGAAGTGCGATGAGCAGAGCCAGCGGGACTGCAGCCCAGCCGATTGCCCTCCTGCGCGGCAACAATGTGCCTTTGATGACGTTGTGTTGAGTGAAAAGCCTACTGACTGGAACCTCCCGTCTCAGTGACTGGTACAGCTCCCGAGGCCACGAATCGGCGGTCCGGACTCTAAGGCCCTCACTGTCTTGGCTCAGATTCTCCTGTCCCTACGAGTGCGCGAACCGCCACCATTGTGACTTGGGATGTGCTGGCGACACGTTCGCTACTTTAGGGAGCTGTAGCTAGTGCAGGGATATTCGGCCTCACCCTCGAAGTATGCGTACAAGTAGTCATCAGGGCCCAGACCGCCCGGTGTTGTATTCGAAGGCGCGCGGCACCGCTGAGGCTCAGGACTGTAGTGACGGCAGTTCGGACACTGCTTCGGCCTGAACCTCACGCTTCTAGCCTGCACAAACATGAACACTCAGGATCATAGGGGCGGGTCAGGACATAAAACGGTTCCGGTCCGCCAAGTGACCTCCTTTCCTTGTCCTCCGTAGGTTAGGACTCTCCGTTGGTGCACGTACGTACTGAGAGCACGCTTACACGTGACCGACATCCTTGACGACAGCCATGCCAACTCTTAAAAGGACAGGTTCAGGAAACGGAATCGCATGGAGGAAGATAAGAGGAGGCCCTTCTTCGTGACCCTGCTGTCGGTGCAATACGGTCTCTCCGGCCTGGGCTACCTGACCACAGTACTCTACGTGCTGTCGGCTGTCGTGGGCGCCGGGAACTTCGGACTGTTCGTACTGGTGAACACGTTTCTCCTCTGGATCCTGGTCTTGCTCATAGGAGTGTACCTGTTCGCGACCGCAAAGGGGCTGTATGATCTGAAGGGGTACGGCTGGACGCTGGCGATGATAGGCACGGTCTTCTGGTTCATTGTGTCGACAGTCATCTTCTTGGCCGCGGTTTTTGTGTTTGACCAATCCATACAAATGGCCCAGCCCCCCGATCTGAGGCCCATGATCAGCGGCATGCTCGCAGGGATGCCGTCCGAGGTTATCGACATGGTAGCATCAGCGGCCCAAGGAATGGCATCAGTGATGATGGCCGGGGTTGCAGGCGTCTACTACCTTCTCAAGGGGTTTTTCCTGTTCAACGCCATCTACAACGGGATTGTGGTCGTGTATCTCGTGAAAGTCAGGTCCCTGTTCCGCAAGCCCGAGGTAAAATCGCAACCCGAAGCCATGATCCCTGCCACTCCTGAGCCCGCGCCGGTCGGCATCGCTACCAGCAAAGTCTCGTCAATTACCTAGATCGCATATCCGATCTCAGCCTCAACTGTTTCGGAAAGGAGTCAAGCCAGGATCATCAATCGAGAGTAGAGTACTTATGTGTCGTTCTCATTACGATAGAACGACGGCATTATGTCACCTCGCGAGTCTCCACTTTTTCGTGATCACGGCTTCAGTTGGAAACCCGTATGCAGCGATTCTCTGCGCTCTGTGCTTGCCCGTCCCGTGTACCAAGACCGGGCCTCTGAATCTCCTACACTCAACGACTATCTGCTCGGCCTCAAGCTTGTCCCCCTCCTCTCGTCCTATCATTCTATTCTGCCCTCCTCACAGAGTTCCTTAAGGGCCCCTGCCGCAAGATCCAAGTCAAGCCTCAGGTCATTGGCTATGTCGAAGGTCTCCGCCTCTCTGTTTTTCCTGATGTACTTGAGTATCTCCTTCTTCGCCCTCTCTTTGCTAATTGCTCTGAGTTCGATCACTTTCATGTCGGCCATATCGTTGAGGAAATACCTGACTGCTTCTCTGATGAGTTCACTCCTCGACCGCAGGTGAGTCCTCTCCAGAGTGCTGTCCATCTTCGCGAGTTCTTCTTTGCTGAACCTCACGGGTATGACGCTACTTCTCGTGGATCTCTGCATCCGCTATACGTCGTATACGTCCGTATATAAGAACCACTAGGGCGGTGGAGGTGGCCGGTGTGGGGCCCTCCTCATGAGCAGCACGGCCGTCGCTATTGCCAACACGAGACCTCCACCGGCCAACAGGATGAGTTGTGTGTAGTCATCCCTCTAGACCGCTTCTATCTGAACCGGTCCCGTCACTGTGATGGTCATGGTAGGTCCCGACCTACTTGTTCCATTGACGAGCCAGTGGTCGAACACCTTCTGTATTATGAACCCCAAGGAGGGTTGAGAGACCGACAGCGTGTGGTTCGAACCCTTAGACCACTCTGAGTGCCAGTCTCCTTGCGTGGGAGTCCCGTCTATCATGATCTCGCCTCCGGAGCTGGAGACTGTCGCGTCGTACGTGACGCACGTGAATGCGAAGAGCTTCGCCCCGAACACGATGTACACCGTCCCGTTCGAGACGACCGGCTGGGTGTCGACCCAGCCAGATTCATGGTGTTCAGACAAGAGGGTGCCGCTCCTCGCTTGGAACATGTAGACCTTTCCGGCGAAGTAGTCTGCCACATACGCAACTCCGTTCGCCAAGGTCGGAGTGAGGAACAAATGAGACCTCCCCGCCTGTCCCGCAACTCCGAACTTCCAGAGGGAAGACCCTGTGGCCGAGTCGAAAGCGTAGACCTCTGTTGTCTTGAGACTCGCATCAGAGGCCACAGCCACCAGAACCCCGTCGCCTTCCGCCATGAATCCGCTATTGAAACCTGACAGACTAAGACTGTTGTTGATGTGAGCCCTCCATTTCTCACTTCCATCTGTTTTGGAGAGAGCGAATATGGCCGGCCCAGATCCGTCCCTGCCGCCCACGAAAATGGTTTCCCCTGAGACCAGTGGAAGGTCGTACCAGAACGTATTCATAGTCTTGTTCCATTTCTGGGCGCCCGTGTTGGCATCGAGCGCAACGATCGACCCACTGGGTGCGAAGATAGAGGCGAACACCACTCCGCCCGACACGGCTGGGGTAGCAAACAAGTTCTGTGCTGTCCACTTCACGGACCTCGTGGTCGGGTCGATTGCATACAGGGTGTAGCCTCCCGCAACGTAGACGAGACCCCCGGCCGCTGCGGGAGGTTTCGCGTACATGCTTCCAGCAAGATCCATGCCCCAGATGAACGATCCATCGCTTGCATCCAATACATGAAGCCTAGTGGCTCCCTGCCCGCCAAAGTAGATTCTGCCGTCAAGATAGGCTGGCGCCACACTGTTAGACCCCCCTGATCCCTTAACACTGTAGTTCCAAATCTGCTTGCCATCAGCTGCGTCCAGGCACGCGACCTTGTTGGGATCCCCGCCCATGCCCAAGAATATCCTGTTTCCCACCACTGTTATGCAGTCAACCTCATACCTGATATCGCGGCTCCACTTCACAACTAGTGGAGGCAACAGCGTCTTCTCCGCGTCGTTGAAGTTGCGTCTGCCTGAGCCCGCTCCTCCCATCGGCCAGTCCCCTGCTGACACAATTGGAGAAGCCAGCATTGTGGACAAGGGTGCAAGTGCAGCGATGCAGATCAACAGAAAGTACACAGGTGACTCATTTCCCCTATGCATTTCATCGGACTAGTCTGCAAGAGGCATAAAAGCCCGTGCCCCAGTGCTGGCAGTTGATTCGGCGCTGGTCCTCCTGACACCTAGCACCTAGAGCATGCGATTGCCAAACACTTGTTTTGTAGCGCCCGGCCGCGATGCGAGGTTTGGTTCTGTTAACTCTCAGCCTCATTGTCTCTGAGTCGACTCCGCTGCCATCGAGTCTGGCTATTGACAGCTCCGGAAACGTGGTGGGAGCCGATTCCTGATCCGCGTTCCCCGACGAAACACGAACAATTCAATGTGATCGGCAGCGCGTTCTCGCTTACAGCGACTTCTCCGGTGGAGAAGGACTTCTTCAACGACTACGTTTTCGACCACCGGGAGGTCAACGGGGCTAGCTCCGGTACGACGCTGACCATTCAGCTGACTGTGGATTCCGCGAAGGAGGTCAAGGCCATATACAGGACAGAACTCAACCTCGTCAAGGTCGGCGCTGTCGGAGGGGGGACAATAGTCGTACTCGCTGTGGTTGCGTTCTTCATCCTGAGGAAGCCCAAGCCGCCTGCTGCACCGGTTCCAGCACCACCTCCGCCGCCCGGCTGAAAACTCACGCACGCAAGAAGTGTCGCACGCCAGTCGGCTGAGAACAGGGCACAACAGGGCCAGCGGTTCTCCAGCCAGTGGCCCGCCTGCCAATCAGCCCTGCCTGCGGTCATCTTGGGAAATGCGAAAGACCACGGAACAGAGCTGGCCCATGGGTCAACCGGAGTTGTTCGACACTGTCCAAGGTTGACAGCAAGCTTTTATAGCTGTGCACTTATGTAAATACACATGGGAACAAAGACCATATCCATCAAGGACGAGGTCTACGACCTGCTTCGAAGGCTGAAGAGGGAGGACGAGAGCTTCGGAGACGTCATAAGTAGACTGGCGAGGGCCGAGGCGGTTGATCTGGAGGAGTTCTTCGGCCTGCTGGAGGATAGGACGGAGAGGCTTGATGGCCTTGCTGAGGATGTCCGCCGAATAAGGGAACTGACGAAGCTCAGGCCATGATCCTGCTGGACACCAGCTTCATAATAGACTTGTACAAGGGGGCGGATTCGGCCAAGCCACTGGTGAATGAACTCAGGGGCAAGAGTCTGGCAACGACAACGATCTCCCTGTTCGAGGTAATCACTGGACTATATCATCGGAGGCTTAAGGAAGAGGAGAAAAGTTTCAGCAGGTTCTTCTCCACTGTGAGACTCTTGGGCTTGGACAAGCCGGCGGCCGAGCAGGCAGGCAAGATAATGGGAGAGCTCATGCGCTTGGGCAAGCAGGTGAACGCTCTCGATGTCCTCATCGCCGGAGTAGGTGTAGCCAACAACGTCGAGGCGATAGTGACGAAGGACGAAGACTTCCTTGACATTGCCAAGGTAGCGGATCTGGCCGTTATGACCTACTGACCTATCGCGTGAACGGGCATTTGGCGCACGTGTTCTGATGTCCCAGCTGGCTGTCTCACCCGTGTGCCACGGTGCGCGAATGGACAGATGTCTTGTAGAGTACTTATGCCGAAGCGAGGATGAAGGCAAACACAGGTCACTTGGACATGCGCGGCATGAAGCAGAATATGCCTTCTTGTTGTGAATTGACTGCATAGCTCACGCAGTGCGTCAAAGACGGCCTTGACTGGGTGCCTCCTAGTGTTCATGCAAGATCACGCGGGGGCTACATTCTCACGTAGATGGGTCAACCGGCAGATCGAGCGGCAAGGGATGTCGACCGAGGTGCATACGGAGCCCCGGCCATACTGCACCTTAGCGCACCTCGCATATGTGGCTTGAAACGCATCCGTCTGATTGACCGTCCACGCATTCAGGGCCGCATCAGAACCGGGCACACTTGCGCGCCTGCCGCGATCACCTGATCCATCGCGTCTTTACCTCACTGATCCCGACGATATGCGGGTCGTCGGTCACGCAGGGAGCCTTCAGCATTTGGCTCGTGGCGGCTATTATGCTGTCACCCATCGGTATCCTGTACTTGTGTCTGAGTTCCGCAGCCTGAGTGGCTGTCCTGACGTCAACATCCACGACCTTTAGATGAGACTTCAACAAGTCGGTCCTCATTCTGGCTGCGTTCCTTCCCTCTTTTTCGAGCGACAATCTATAGAGCTCATGGACCACTATCGTGGACACGAACTTGTGCTTCATGGTTTCCAACTCTTTTCTGGTCTTCTCCAGCACTCCCTTGTCCGACGAGTAGAAGTACTCAACGAAGAACCTAGTATCGTAGACTGATCTATACATCTTCTCGTCTCAGCCTGTCAAGCAGGCGCTTCATCTGCGCAACAGTCCCGAATCTCGACCCAGAGCCTGCAAGGTCAAGGATCGACACCCTCGGCTTCAGGAGTATGCCCTTGCCCGTGTCCACCACCCCAAGACGGGTCCCCCTCCTTATCCCGTACTTTTTTCTGAGACTTACGGGAATGGTCGTTTGACCTTTTCTCGTGACCGAGACATCAGCGATTTTTCTCATTGGTAGTACCTTCGAAATGTAGTACTTAAGGCCTGTTCTGGAACAGCCCTCTATGTCGTCGAGGCGCTTAGGGCTGGTGCCGACATGATCCTGTTGGCACAAGAGCAGTACGATGCTCCCATGGGGGACTTTCAAGAGTCCTATTCTAGGAAGATCGGCGCGGTGATCAAGGCAGTAGACGCTGGGAGGTTGAAGGCCGAACTCGTTGACAAGAGTGTGAGAAGAATACTTGTCCTTGAGAGGAAGTACGACCTGTTCAGGCGCCGCCCGTCAACTCCTAGCATGGCTGAGGTAACGGTGGGGTCGCCAAGACACAGACAGACCGAGCTTGAGATTTGCAGATGGCAGTTGCCGCCCTTAAGAACGATGGTACAATACCCCTCGGATTGAAGGAGAGCGAGTCTGTCAGCCTAGTTAACCCCGTCAGGCCAGAGAGCTACGCCCTGCTGGGGCGGACAAGAGGCATTGGACCAAACCTCGGCCCCACTATCCCGTTCAAGCTGCTCTCTGGCGAAGTCAGAAGACGCCATGCAAACACGCTGGAGTTCTGGATAAACGACCATACACCCGAGGTAGACCGGGAGCTGGCCAAACTGAAGGAGCTCTCTGACCTGATCGTAGTCGTGACGGAGAAACACAACTTGCCGGGGTTCGTTTTCGACGACATCGGTCAGGCAAGGATTGTCAGGCTGCTGTGCGACACCGGTAGGCCCGTGATAGCAGTTGGTCTTCGGGATCCTTACGAGCTTGCACGCATCGGGCCCGTCAACTCGTACGTTTGTGCGTTCGGCGCTAGACCTCCATCGATAGCGGCATCAGCGGAAGTACTCTTCGGAGAAAGGAAGGCACAGGGAGTCTCACCGGTGTTCCCAACCTAGGTACTCCCGTGGTACGGATTCTCAGGCGAGTGGATGCTGAGAAGAGGATGGAGAAGGCACTAGCCAAGAAGAAGCTGATGACGGCCTAGTCGAAGCCAATGCACGCCTGCTTTGGGCCCCGGTGGTGATGTCCGTCATCTGGTGACTGATCTCTGGAACATAGGTACAGCTACCACAAACACAAGAGCGGTTATTATCGAAAGTATGATCACCTGTCTTGATATGGCGGAAAGGGGAGCGTTTAGTACCATCACCGCCCTGAATGCCGATACTATGTATGTGAGGGGAAGAAACGAAGATATGGTCTTCAGCCACCAAGGAAGCTGAATCACTGGATACAACACCCCGCTCAGGAATATCATTGGGAACTGTATCATCAACATTATCAGCTGTGCTGATTCCTGGTCGCTGACGAAGCTTGTCGCCAATATCCCAATGCCGGTGAAGGCAAGCACTCCCAATACCAACACAAGTGCCATCAGCAGCAGGCTGCCGTAGACTTGCACCCCAAAGAGGACTATTGAGAGGATGAACACCAGTGTGCCACTTATCAGTCCTCTAACAACTTGGGCAGAGCCCTTCCCGAAGATTATGGACAGGCGAGACACAGGCGTCATTAGGAGCCCGTCCAGAGTTCCCAATTCCTTTTCCCTGGAGAACGTCATGGCTAAGCCGGACAACCCTCCTATTATTACAGAAGTCGCAATGAAGCCCGGGGCTAAGAACTCAAAGCTGCTCGGCGCACCAGGTATGAGCCCCTGAAATTGTATGGTCAGCGGAGATGCCGGTGCGCCCGGCAACGCGCCAGAGAAGCTCGCAGCTAGCTCCAAGGACAGAGAAGAGAAGATCTGCATTGTCTCGGCCCTGATCGCCTCGTCAAGACTGGGATTCAACTGGTCGAGTATGACTTGGACATCTGCTTGGCCCGTAGATAGAAGCTGTTGCCCAACGCCTTGCTGGAATATCACTATCGCGTAGATGTTGCCAAGCGTCAGCTCGTTCTCAGCCTCAGAAATATCTGAGAAGGTCACGACATCGAGCATCCCGGAGGATTGGGCCGCATACGTGAACTTGGCCGCTAGGGACAGACCCGTTGTTGACTGGTCCTGCTCGACGACCGCGATCGGGATATGCGTCACTGTGCCGCCTGATGGAAACATATATCCGAAAAGCACCATCAACACCACAGGCAGGGCGATCATTGCCACCAGTCTGGCCTTGATCCTGTAGAATTCTGTGAGGTCCTTTCTCATTATCAGGTAGATGTCGTAGAGTGACTCCAGCGCCAACCTACCAACCCCTCCTTCTCAGCCTTCCTGACAGCGAATCCCTGAGCTCCCTTCCGGTGAGCGCGAGGAAGAGTTCCTCTATGCTCTCAACGTTGTACTTGTCCTTCAATGCCTCCTTCTCTCCCAAAGCCAAGATCTCTCCTCTGTCCATAATCGCAAGCTCTTCAGACAACTCATCAGCCTCTTTCATGTCGTGAGTGGTTATGACGACTGTCAGTCCTCTCTTTTTCAGTCCTTTGACGTAGTCTCTGGCCCATCTCACGCTCTGCGGGTCCAGACCATTGGTCGGCTCGTCCAGTATCACTATCTTGGGATCATGGACGAGGGCCCTCACTATGTTCACCCTCTGCCTCATTCCGGACGAGTACGTTCCCACTAGCCTGTCCGCTACCGCAGACAGCTTCACTTCCTCGAGCAGTGAGTCCACCCTTTCATTTAGGACATGAGGTTCAACTCTGTACAGACGGCCAAATAGCTCCAAGTTCTCCTTCGCCGTCAGCACCGGATAGAGCAGCAACTTCTCCTGAACGACGCCTATGGCTTTCCTGACCTCGTTCGATTGCTTTTGAACATCATATCCATCAACGAACGCTCTTCCAGACGTAGGCGTGAGAAGTGTGCAGATCATGCGCAGAAGGGTACTCTTACCAGCCCCATTCGGACCGAGGAGTCCGAATATGGATCCTCTCTTCACTGTCATGGACACGCTGTTGACAGCTACAAATCCGTTGAACGACTTCGTGAGACCCTGCGTCTCCACGCTGTAGCTCATTTCCCACGCCTTGACATTACAAAGGCAACGACAATCGCTGCTGCACACACCACTGCGATGTAGGTCAATGGCGAGCTCATGACCAAATCGAGCAGGCTCTGTTTGACCTGAAAGGCCAGAGGTATGTCCTGAGAGAACTGCCTTCCAGGTGCGCCATCCTGTAGCCACGTGATTCTCAGAATGCTATGATAACCACCGGGAGGAGCACTTGATGATACATCCAGCGCAAAGACAGCTAGGTTCGAATTTCCCGGACCGATGTTGCCCAAGAAGGTGAACGTTGTGCCAGAGAGTCCGTTCGGTAGCAACAGCTGAGCGTCGACGAATTGCGCCGTGACATTTCCCTCATTTGTTATCGCCAGCGATATGCTGACATCCGAGGATCCCTGTTCAAACGCAAGTGAATCATTGGTTGACTCCGTGAAGCTTGACATGCCGCTTATCGTCACGGGTATGTAGTAGGTAGATTCACGGCCGCCATAGCTGATGCGCAGCACGAATTCAAGGTTGAGCGGCGACGAGATCGAGTCAGGTATGTTGAAGAGGAACTTCACTAGCATGGGCTGACCCGGCGGCATCACCCCTAGGGTAGTCCGATCGGATCCAAGATACGACGGTGAGAGAGGAGATGGTACAAACAACTGCACCCCAACGTTGTTCGCGGTCAGGTTGCCGGAGTTCACCAGATATATGCTGAGAGCAACATTGTCGTCCCCAGGATACGCGTTCCCCTGTACTATGGCATAGCTCTGCTCCACTATGTTCGGAGATCCAAGCACTGGGACATCGACGATCTGATTGCGAAATATCCCATTGTTGTAGTTCAACGTCACGCTCATTGGGTATTCCCCTATTGAGATGTCAGACTCCACCGACACGGTGAACATGGCGGGCATCACGCTGCCAGCCGGGACCACACCCAGCTGAACCGTCTCGTCCGTTTCAAAACCAGCTGCATCGTGATAGAAAGGCCCGGAGAGATGGACGGTGATGCTGGCATTGTAGGCGTTGTTGTTGCCCACGTTCTTGACGTTCAAAACCAGAGACGCATAGCCCGTTCCGGGACCGACCAAGGTCGGGCTCAAAGTGGAGCCCCAGAAGGCATTCTGAACCGTCAGATTGGCCAGCGTGGTGACAGGTAACTGCACCTCGGCATCAAAGGAATAGCTGACGTCCGATAGAGAAAACTCAACCTGCACCTGAAGAATGTACACTCCAACGGAACTGTTTGGAGCTACGTTAAGGTAGAAGGTTGTGGGTAGTGTGGCCGCGGGGGGTAGTTCACGCATGCTGTTCGATATGTTCTCAGGATCTTCGAATGATGAGAAGGGATAGGAAAGATTGAGTGAGATAGTTATGTCCTTCGCTGGAATCAGGCCGAAGTTCGAGAGGTACACAGTGAATGGGTTGTTGATCGTGCCTGGCTCGACAGCCATGGGCGATTGCTGAGATCCCCAGAAGGACCCAGTCACGGAGACAGAGTGCTCGTCGGGGGCGGGGGTACTGACGGGGGCAGCAAGGGTCACAACCGAATAACAAATCGAAGAAATCAGAAGTACAGCAAGTGCGCACGCGAATAACCTCACGATACGATTGCGGTGCTGGTCCTCTTGATACCCGCACGTGAATATTCCCTGGAAAGAGGCCATCTCAACATCATCTAGCTGATTCAGGATAACGCCCTAATAAGTTTTCTCCAGCTACAATACACACACGCGAGGACGGAGGGCATTCGAGATTGCCGGCACAGCTCAGTTATCTGTTGGATCGTGTACCAAGCGCTCGCAACTATTATATGATTAGGGGCATTCGACCGACTGGTCACAGATGGATCGCGAGGAGGCAAGGAAGAAGCTCAGAGGGCCGTTTGTTCCGATGATCACTCCGTTCAAGCAGAACCTCGACTTGGACTCGGAAGGCCTCAGGAGAAACATCCGATTCTTGCTGAAGAGTGGCATCAGCACAGGAAATGGCGTGTTGATGGGAGCGGTTGCAGGAGGCGAGTTCCCCGCGTTGACCATGGAAGAGAGAAAGGCGACTGTGAAGGTCTTGGCCGATGAGGCTAGAGGTAAGGTGCCACTGGTCACGGCTGCGCAGCACACGGATCCAAGGATGACAATCGAGATGTGCAGGTACGCGGAAGATCTCGGAATAGACGCGGTCCAGATAGCCCCCACGTACTACGACATGGGGCAGACCGACGATGATGTCCTGCGCTTCTACAAGATGGTGGCCGAGAAGACAGACATAGGCTTCATGGTCTACAACACTTTCTGGCACGGGTACAACCTGACCGTCAGGGTCATGCCCGAGCTGCTGAAGATCAAGAACGTGGTCTGTTTGAAGTGGTGCGCACCTACCGAGTGGCAGTACAGGGAGATGTTGAGATTCTACGCTGACGAGATCGCGATCATGGACAACATGAGCGTTCACGTTTGGAATCACATGCACGGCGGAGCCGGGTTCCTGTCGCACCCGGGAAACTTTTGGCCTGAGCACGAACTGCTGGTCTGGAACCTGCTGGAGCAGAAGAAGTACCTGGAGGCAAATCGAGAACTGTTGAGCATCAACTACCCCTTCTATGACTTCATCGGAGAGGTGAACGCTTCCACGGGCATGGTGGACGCGAACGTCACGAAGGCAGCCAATGAGCTGGTGGGATTGCCAGCCGGACCAGTCAGGCCACCAGCGCGAGACCTGACGGAGTTTGAAAAGGAGAGGCTTCGCTCGCTTCTGGTGAAGGCTGGAGTTCCTTTCAACAGATCGGTCTAGTTCTAAGCTTAGAGGAACTGAACCTTCTTCTCGACTATCCCTTTGGGATAGCCGTCAAAGCGCCCGATTTGCGACCCGAACTGCTGCTTCAGCTCCTCCTTGTGCCCAAGTCTGCACAGTTCGTTCCATCTCGGCAGAAGGAACGGTGCTCCTCCCATTTCCCAGACAAGTACGCCTTCAGCTCCTTGGTTGTAGAGGTCGTTCGCATGTCGCAGCAGTCGTCTCGGGTCCAGTTGAGGGATCATCTT
>Ga0315282_10006274_pt1 | contig 19980 bp, 14 predicted proteins | sample YL17G07_20_MG_FD_203693 | JGI IMG/M metagenome (GOLD analysis project Ga0315282, IMG submission 203693) | Sediment microbial communities from Yellowstone Lake, YNP, Wyoming, USA - YL17G07_20 | ecosystem: Environmental > Aquatic > Freshwater > Lake > Sediment | place: USA: Wyoming | collected... | reverse complement strand
ATCGCTAAAAACAGTGGTTTCTGTTATGGAGTGAAAAGAGCCTTGCGGCTTGCCTATGAAACCAGGAAAAAGAACGGCAGCTATGTCTTCACCTGGGGTGAGCTTATTCATAACCCGGGAGTTATTAATCAGCTCCAAGAAAAAGGAATCAGGGTCATCAGCTCTCTCTCTGAACTCAAGGCTGGTGATACGGTTATCATCCGAAGCCACGGCGTTTCGCCTGAAATTTACAGAGCTCTGAAGAAAAAAAGAGTCAGGCTTGTCGACGCCACCTGCCCCATCGTCAAGAAAATTCAACAAACAGTGGAAAAACTCAGCCGGAAAACGGCCGAGATGATCATTGTTGGCAACAAGAATCATCCTGAGATTCAAGGACTTCTCGGCTACAGCCGGGGCAAAGCTCTGATAATAGAAGATGAATCACAGGCTAAAATTCTTCCTTATAAGAAAAAAAGAATGGTCCTGGCTCAATCCACCCAGGATGGGCAACTTTTCAGCCAGGTAGTAGCTAGGCTGGTGGAAAAAACATCTGAGCTTACGGTTTACAACACCATCTGCGAATCAACTCGAATCAGACAGGAAGCTACAACCCAACTGGCCCATGAGGTTGAGGCTCTCATCATTATAGGGGGCAGGAACAGCTCCAATACCAATAAGCTTTATCACCTTTCCCGCCGCCTTCTTCCCAAAACCTATCTTATCGAATCCCCGGAAGAAATAACCACTGAGATGCTTCAAAGAGTAAAGAAAATTGGACTTTCGGGTGGGGCTTCTACACCGCCTGAAGTTATCAAAAAAACTGTGACAGCTATCAAGAATAGCTTCAAACAGAATTCACACCAGGAGAAGGTGACCCATGACTGAGACCAAAAAGAATCCAAAAAACGATGACCTGCTTACCACAGAAGACTACGAACGTCTTCTCGATCAGTACCATCTGACTGACCAAGAACTGACCGCTGGCAGTATAATCAAAGGCCGGGTAGTCAAAAAGACTCCCAGCCATCTGCTTCTCGACATCGGCCACAAGACCGAAGGAGTTATTCCGATCGAAGATTTTCGCCAACCACAGGAATTCGAAGAAATCAAAGTCGGTTCAGAAATAGAAGCGATGCTGGAGAAATCCAGACCTGAGGATGGCTACTTCCTTTTATCCAAAAGAAAAGCTGACATCCTCAGGGCTCTTGATCATCTGGAGAAAGCCTACCATTCCAACTACTGGGTCACCGGAATGGTAATCTCTAGGGTCAAGAATGGTTACCTGGTCGATGTTGGACTTGAAGCTTTTCTGCCTGAAGTTCACGCTGACCTGCGACCCATTAAAGACCCGAATTCTCTGATCGGTCAGAGTTTGAAGTTTAAGGTAATGAGATTCAACCGAAGAGAAGAAGATGTCGTCCTCTCCCGCAAGCTTCTTCTCCAGGATGAGAGAGAAAAAAGAAAACGCCGAGTTTTCAGCCGATTGATTAAGGGCGGCAAGGTTATGGGTATAGTCAAATCCATAACTAGTTTTGGGGCGTTCATTGACCTCGGTGGAGTGGAAGGGCTTATGCACATTTCTGATATGAGCTGGGGCAAGATCAACCATCCTTCTGAACTCTTTCAGGTTGGCCAGGAAGTAGAAGTAGTGGTTCTGGATTTTAACGAAAATGAAGAAAAAATTTCCCTTGGCTATAAGCAACTGACTCCTGACCCCTGGCTGAGTGTTGAACAGAAATACCAGCCCGGAACCAAAATTACAGGTCAGGTGGTTAGCCTGACTGATTTTGGCGCCTTCATCGAACTGGAAAAAGGTGTGGAAGGCCTGATCCATATCTCTGACCTGACCTGGTCGAAGAAGATGGTCCATCCGAAAAAAGTCCTGTCTGTCGGGCAGCAAGTTACTGTTCAGGTTCTGGAAATTAACCCCGAAAACCGCCGGATCTCCTTAGGCCTAAAACAGGCCAGCCCCCATCCACTGGAACTTTTTGCTCAGAAGTTCAATTCCGGAGCCAGGATCAAAGGTAAAATCACCAGTCTGACCGATTTCGGCGCCTTTGTCCAGGTGGATAAAGATATCGAAGGGCTTGTCCATATTTCCGACATCAGCTGGGAAAAAATCAAGCATCCATCAGAAAAGCTTAAAGTCGGTCAGGAAGTCGAAGTTATCCTTCTGAACATTGACCTGGAAAAACAGAAAGTTTCTCTCGGCATCAAACAGCTGGAAGGCGATATCTGGAAAGATTTCTTTTCCCGACAGAAAGTCGGTGATGTGCTTAAAGTCAAGGTCGCCAGGATTGCCGATTTCGGCATTTTTGTAGAGATCGTTCCGGGAATTGAAGGGGTAGTTTTCAACTCTGAACTGGATGACAATCGAATTGAAAAGCCAGCCGAAGTCTTCAAAGTTGGCGAAGAGAAAATGGCTAAGATAATCAAGCTCAATCCCCAGTCCAGAAAAATCTCCCTGAGTTTTCGCCAGGCTCAGATGGAGCTTCAGAAAAAAGAATTCCAGAAATATCTTGAAGGCCAGGGCGATAGATTAACTCTGGGAGATATATTTAGGGAACAGTTCAAAAATTTGCCTGGTAAAAACAACAGCAAAAAGGAGGGAAAATCATGATCAAAGCTGACCTGGTCAACATTGTTTCCAGGGAGCTAAATATTTCCAAACAGGAAGCTGAAAACGGAGTCAATCTGTTCTTTGAGGCGATCAAAGAAGCTATCCTCAAGGGAGAAGAGATTGAAATTCGTGGTTTCGGCAGTTTCCGTTTCCGGCAGCGGGCTCCCCGCTCAGGACGGAATCCCCGGACCGGAGAACTGGTTAAAGTTCCGCACAAAAAGGTCCTCTATTTCAAACCATCTAAACTCTTGAAGGAGAGGCTCAACAAGAATAAATGAAGTACTGTACAGCCCCCTGGAGGCAAACTTACGTGCAAAAAGTTCTCAAGATGAAAAATTGCGTCTTCTGTGAAGCCCAAAAAAAAGATAATGACGAGGAAGCTTTAATTCTTTACCGGGGAAAACACAATTTCGTCATCCTCAACCGTTTTCCTTACACTACCGGTCATCTGATGGTTGCCCCTTACCGGCATCTGAGAAATTTCGAGAAAGCGCCAAAAGAAATTGTTATCGAAACTGCGGAGCTGGTCCAGCTGGTATTACGAATTTTAAAAAAATGTTACAAACCGCATGGTTTTAATGTCGGTCTGAATTTGGGTCACAGTGCCGGGGCGGGAGTAGCTGACCATTTCCACCTGCATATTGTTCCCCGCTGGACGGGAGATGCCAACTTTATGCCGATTATCGGTGAAACCAAAGTCTTCTGTGAAGACCTGAAAACCACTTACCACCGGCTGAAACCCTACTTCGCCCGGGAAGAACAGAAACAGGAGAAATAATTATGTTAAAAACAATGCGTAAAAACGTCAAATCTCTGGCACCAGTCCTCTGGATTGTCATCGCCACCTTTATTATCGCTATTTTTGCTGTCTGGGGCGGTGCCGGTCGCCTGGGTGAAGTCAATCGAGCCAAGGCCATAGTCCAAATTGGCAGTAAAAGAATTACCGCCGATGAATATTTCCAGGTTTTAAGACAGAGAATTGAAGCTATGAGAAAGCAATATCCCGACCTCAATCCAGCCCTCATTCGCCAGCTGAATATGCCTCAGCAAATTCTGGAACAGATGGTTCAACAGACACTTCTTCTGAAAATCGCCAAAGAGATGGGTTTAAAAGCCACTGACGAAGATTTGCAACAGAAGATTATGTCCTTCCCGGTTTTTCAGAGAGAAGGCAAATTCGTCGGTTTTAACGAATATAAACAGATTCTGGACTGGAACCACATCCCCATCCAGAAATTCGAAGACAGCCTGCGGGAAGAAATCCTGCTCAACAAAGCAACCCGGCTACTGACCGCCGGAATCGCCGTCAGCGAAGATGAAGTCTGGGAAAATTATAAAAACCAGAATGAGACAGCCAAAATCGAATATCTGGTAGCCTCAGTGGAAAAAGCTCAGCTACCAGCTAAACCTGATGAAGCGGAAAAGAGAAATTACTTTGAACAACACAAAGAAAAATATCGGATGCCGGAAAGACGAGAAGGTAAGTATGTTTTCCTGAAAACTGACGACTTAAAAAAAGAAATTACTGTCTCTGATTCAGAGATTGAAAAATATTACAAAGAAAACTTGGCTCAGTTCAAGGAACCAGCCAAGTTCAGGGTAAGCCGTATTTATTTGCCTTACGCCGAAGCCGATAAAAAACAGGTCCTCGACGAGGCTCAGAGTTTGAAAAATCGACTGAGTTCTGGAGAAGATTTTGGCAACCTAGCCAAAACCTACTCCAAGGATGATAAAGCCAAGAGCGGTGGTGATTGGGGATATAACGACTGGCAGACTCTGGCAGCTGCCGAAATCCAGGCTATCAACAAACTGGAAGCCGGTCAGCTTTCTGAGGTGGTTGACCTGGGAAATGCGGCTGTTATCCTTAAAGTCACAGAAAAAATGCCAGAAATCACCCGGTCTTTAGCTGAAGTCAAGGCTGTTATCCAGAATGCCCTCCTGGAACAGAAAACCCGGAATAAAGCTTCTGATAGACTGGAAAAGCTGGCTAAGGTGGCTAAAAAAGCCAGAAGCCTGGAGCAAGCTGCCAGAAGAGAGGGGCTCAATGTCCAGGACAGCGGCTGGCTGAAAAACGGCGACCCGATTGCTGCTGTCGATTCTTCGGGTGCTTTCAGTCAGACACTCTTCGGGCTTAAAGAAAAGGAAATTTCTTCACCTGTTTTCACTTATGAAGGAGTTGGTTTGATCGAGTTAACCAGAATTGACCCTGAACACCAGGCTGCCCTCGAAGAAGTTAAAAATCAGGTTGAGGAAGATTTAACCAAAGAAAAGAAGAAAGAGCTGGCTAAGGAAAAGCTGAGCTCTCTTAAATACGCCCAGGCTACTAACTGGGAAGATTTTGCCAAGAATAATAATCTGGAATACAAAAGAGTCGAAGTCCATAAACGCGGTCAGTATCTCAGTCTGATGGACGATACTGCAGAAATCGACCGTCTGGTTTTTTCTCTACCCATAAATCAGATCAGCGAACCTCTTGAAATCAGCGATGGCTTTGCGGTGGTTAGAGTTCTGGAGAGAAAAGAAGTCTTCCGTGAAGATTTCGAAAAAGTTAAAACTGACGAAATGTCTAAGCTTCTCAACCAGTCCCAGGAAATGTTCCTTTTTAGCTATCTCCAGAAAGTCAGAGAAGACATGAAGATCAAAGTCAATTACGATCTTTTTGTCAAAACCACAGACGACCTGCTCGGCCGGATATCTGAATAACCCTCTTTTTAAGATAAATTATAAATTTAATTTAGCAAGGAGGGCAGATGGAGGCTTCTAAAAAATCTCTCCCGCCTGAGGCTTATCGCGAGTTGCCTCCAGGGGAAAAATACATTCCCTTGGTTCCGGCTGAAAAAATCATTCCTGAAGTAACTACCCGTTCTGTGCTCTGGGGTCTATTTATGGCTCTATTCTTCACCTTTTCTATGGCTTATCTCGGATTGAAGGTGGGCACTGTTCCTGAAGCGGCCATTCCCATCGCTATCTTGGCCGTTGGCCTGGGTTACACCTATTCTCGCAAAAATACCATCTTAGAAAACGTCATCATTCAGTCGATTGGCGCCGCTTCCGGGGCTCTGGTGGCCGGGGCTATTTTCACTATCCCGGCTCTTTTTATCATTGGCCTGCCGATTGATATTTTCAAAATCTTTCTTTCGACTTTTCTTGGTGGCTGTTTAGGAATCCTTTTCCTTATTCCATTAAGACGCTATTTTTGTGCTGAACAACACGGCAAACTCCCTTTCCCGGAAGCCACCGCCACCACTGAAATTCTGGTTTCGGGCGAGGGAGGCGGGACACAGGCGAAACCTCTGATTCTCGGAGTAATAGTTGCTGGCATCTATGAATTTCTGGCCATCGGGGCCAGGCTATGGAACGAAGTCATTACTTTCCGCTTTCTGCCATTTATGGACAAATTAGCGGAGAAAAGCCGGATGGTGCTAAAAATCGATGCTCTCTCCGCCTTTCTAGGCCTGGGCTATGTCATCGGCCTTCGCTATAACGCCATCATTGTAGCTGGAGGTTTGCTCTCTCATTTTGGTTTTATACCCATAATCTGGTTCCTGGGCCAGCATTTCTCCGAAGCCATCTATCCGGGCAAAATCCCTATCTCCCAAATGACCGAAGTCCAGATTTTTACCACCTATGTCCGCAATATAGGTATTGGAGCCATTTTTATGGCTGGAATCATCGGCATCATCAAATCGATGCCGATTATGGTCAGGTCTTTCTCTCTTGGCTTCCGGGAAATCTTACGGGGAAAGCAGGCCGGAGCTTCAACCGCAGCTGTTCGCTCTGACCGCGACCTGAAAATGTCGACCATCATCATTGGAATTATCCTGACTTCAGTGGCTCTTTTCCTTTATTTCCTGTGGATTTCCAATGTCAAGTTTGCCCTGATTGGCGTCGTCATTTGCTTTCTGCTTTCTTTCCTGTTCACCACGGTAGCAGCTAACGCCATCGCCATCGTCGGCACCAATCCGGTTTCCGGTATGACTTTAATCACTATCATTCTTTCGAGCGTCATTCTCATCGGGGCCGGGCTTTCTGGAAAAGAAGGGATGGCCGTGGCTCTGCTCATTGGAGCAGTGGTCTGCACCGCTCTTTCAGTTTCAGGTAGCTTTATCACCGACCTTAAGATCGGCTACTGGATAGGCGCCACTCCCCGGAATCAGGAAAGGTTCAAGTTTACTGGCATTCTGGTCTCGGCTCTAACTGTGGGTGTGGCCATTTTCATTCTGGACAAAGCCTTCTCCTTCCAGAGCGGAACCCTGGCCGCGCCCCAAGCCAACCTGATGGCGGCGGTAATCAAGTCACTCATGTCCAAAGAGCCGGTGACCTGGTTACTCTATGGAATTGGAGCGGCCATTGCTATTGTGGCTGAGCTGTCTAAAATCCCGCCGCTGGCTTTTGCTCTGGGTATGTATTTGCCGCTTCACCTAACCACTCCCCTTCTGGTTGGTGGCTTCCTGTCGCATTTAGTTAAGAGTTCAACTAAAGATAAAGACGAGGCTGAAAAAAGACACAACCGCGGCATGCTCATCTCATCGGGTTTCATTGCCGGCGGGGCTCTGATGGGAATTGTCCTGGCCGTGCTCAAGCTGACTAACCTCGACCATTACGTCAGCTTAGGGATTCCGATGGTTCTGGAAAACGGCAAGTGGGTGGATGGTGCGCCCACCGCCTGGTTTAACCAGTATGGTGAAATCATCAGTTTAGTGGCTTTTATTCTGCTGCTCGGCTTTGTTTATTTTCAATCAAAGAAAGAAAAATAAATTCTATGAAAGGAAGGAAAAATGAAGACGAATAAATTGTATCAGGCAGCCGAAAAGGCAATCTATCAATCGCTTAAACTCCGGCCCGGTGAAAGTTTTCTTCTGGTAACAGACAAACAGAAAATGGAAATAGCTGAAGCTCTGGCTTACTATGCTAAAAAAGCCGGAGCTGAAACTACTACCTACCTGATGACCGAAACTCTCCGACCGATAACCGAGCCAACAAAACTTTTTAAACTTCTGACTGAAAAAGCTACGGTTATCGCTTATTTTCTCGATGCCCGCATCGAAGAAAAGCCTTTCCGTGGTTTTATGGTCAGTCAGGGAATGAAGTGTAGCCGAATCTGCATGATGCCAGGAATCACCCGCGACATGATGGAAAGACTAGTCAACATTGATTTCAGCAGGATGAATGAGTTCACCCAAAAAGTCATCAGAGCCATTAAAGATGCTGATAAAGTGATCATCGAAAATCCTGCTGGCACCAGCATCAGTTTCAGTGTTAAAGGAAGAGAATGGCATAACGACAACGGCAATATCAGCAAGAAAGGCAAACACGGCAATTTACCGGCTGGCGAGTGTTACACCGCCCCAGTGGAAGAAACCTTCACCGGTAAGCTGGCCATCAGCCTGATTGATGATAAGTTGGGTTATGGGGAGATGGAATTTAAGGAAGGTCGGCTGGTGCGCTACAAAGGTAAAGGAATCGAAGCCATCGTCAAAAACATCGGTTCTGATGAAAGCGGAATGATCATCGGCGAGTTCGGTATCGGGACCAACCCGGGGGCTCGCATCTGCCCCAACATGCTGGAAGCCGAAAAGGCCTTCGGCACCGTGCACTTTGCCATCGGCGATTCCTATGGTATCGGCAAAAATAAAAGCCAGCACCATTACGACGCTCTGGTGGACAAGGTGACCATCATCGCCAAAGGCAAATACATCGCCAAAAACGGTAAGTTTTTGATCTAAACAAACCCATTTCATTAAAGAGACAACTGCCCTTAAAGGCAAAGTGAATTTAGCCGGCGAATTGACTCTCTCAGAAATTGGAGTAAAAAATTTTCCCGGTTAAATTCATAACAGTGGCCATCGCTTCCAGGTAAATATTTTACTCATTCAAAAAAAGCCCTCTCAGCAAAGGCTTTTTATTTCCTTAGTTTCGTGCTGGCAGGAGTTATCGGTTTCGGCTGGGCCAAAGATTCTCTTACTGCCGCTTTTCAGTTTTTCCTCTGCCTTCTCCCTCACCTTTTTCTTTTCCTCTCCAGCAATATGATGAAGGATAAATCAGCTCAAAAAAGTTTCTGCCTTATTGTTTGGTAACGGCGATTTTAGCCTGGATTTTTCTGGTCCTGCAGTGGGCCAAACTTAGAAATCTGGAGCTGAAGAAACAATGAAAGATTTTCTCGTCCGAGTGGAAAACCTCTCAAAAAATTATGGGCGAATTGAAGTCTGGAAAAAGGTCAGTTTTTCTATCAGAAAGGGGACTATCACCGCCAGAAGCTCATCACTTTACCTGAATTTCTTATCGTCGACGAACCTTTTTAGAGTCAACCTCTTCTCCGATAAAATGACAAGGGAGAAAGAAATCAGTCGGAAAAATTAGACCTGCTCATCAATCACTCTAAAAGAACGAAACTTAAGACTGCAAATCCCAGAGCTGTTTTTCGCCGTCAAACTAATAAAACCGCATCCTTCACCACTCTAAGAAATTCGTTATCATGATTTTTTATTTAGATTTTATAAAATAACAATCTCTCCGAGCTTCATATTATAGATCATCCGAGCCTATTATACCGAGCCCGGTTATCCCGCTGCCTGTCGCCGGATTGAAGCCGGCTTCAGCTTCCGGGTCGGGTTCAGCGATTAAGCAATCAATAAAATGGAGAGGTCATATGAAAAATATTTCATTTATTCTGGGTCTGGTATTCAGTCTGTTGCTCTCCGGACTTCTGTCTTCTGTTCCCGCTACAGCTCAAAAGATCCGGCCAGCAGAAAATAATGACTTCTATGATAATCTGCCCTTTAAAGATTTACCACTGGAAAATATAGAGATTGCCGGCGAGGTGGCCTCTCCCGGTTTATTTAATCTAAAAGGGCTCCCCTTACACCAGGTTCAGGTTCGTGAAGCAGTCCTGAACGGTCATCAGCTGAACTTCATCGGAGCCTATGTTTATCAGGGCTATTCTTTATTTGATATTCTCAAAAATCAAATACTGGCCAAAAAAATAAAGAACAATTTCCTTCGCCCATTGACCTGCTGGTCATCATAGAGAACAAAAAAGGAGAAAAGGCTATTTTCAGCTGGGGGGAGATATTTTATCCTTCAGTTCTCCACCGCCTTATCATTGCCGTTAAAGTTGCCCCTCTCATTCCTTCTTCCACCGGAGAAACCTGGTCCTTGCCCCGCACCAACAAAGTGGTGGCAGCCAATGACCTTTTCTCCGAGCGAAATTTAGAAGACGCGGTCAAAATCACTATCATGTCCTGGCCAGTTTTCTTAGCAATAGAAAAAAACAAAACTCCACTCTTTTCGAAAAACATTAAATTTTTAATAAATGGCGAGGTAAAAGGGGTAATCGAACAGTTTCCTGAAACTATTTCACCCCTGACGCTTCCTTCTGTGTTTTTCGGGCGAGGCAGAGGTTTTCACGGGATTAACTATTTCACCGGCATTCCGCTGAGGTTACTTCTCGCAAAATTCATCTCTCCTATTCAAGGCAATTTAAAAACCGGTTACCTGGCCGTTGTAGGCGATGATGGTTTCAGAGCTGTTTACTCTGGCTCTGAAATTTTTAACAGAAATGATTGTCAGGAAATAATTCTTTGCGATGGGGGAAATAAAGAAGGCGGCCGGTTCTCCCTTTTCTCTGGTCCTGACTTTTTCTCAGACCGGGCAGTTAAGGCTATAAAAGAAATTTATATAATTGATTAGCCTGGCAATTAGCTTATTTTAGTTTCGTTCACCCTTTTTTCTGGCATTTGATTCTAAGCAGAAATTACATCTTGGAAGCTAACATCCATCATTTTAAAAAGCCAAGTCGGTCTAATTGATTTTCTCTACCATCATTTTGAAATAGTCTCACATTTTTTTGCCCAAGATAAAATATTTTGCTTATTTAGTCTCATTTTTTTAAAATAAAAAAAACGAGATTAAGATAAAGTTGGCAATCTAAAATACGGCGGAACCCTAAACTTTCAGAGACTGGAAAAACTTATGGAGCCGGTCAGGCTTGGGCAAGAAGAATTCTCGGTTAAACATCTGGAAATTCTCCAGAAGGATAATCTCTTTCCGGCCCGGTGGAAATTACCGGAGCTGAGCCAGCAGGCAGAATTCGAGCTACAGGGAAATAATCGGAAATTACCTGAGTGAGCCCAACCCGGTTAAAAAACTTTCAGCCCGCAATACTCTCAGAGATATGAGGAGAGAGAACATCCTTTATCTCGACCTGGCTGAATGCTTTATTGACACTGACCCGGAAATCGCCGGGATTCTGGCTGGCAAGGAAGTCGAATGTCTGATTAACAGATAATATCTGGAGAGCGCCACCCGGCAGAAACTCTATAGGCCCAGTAAAATGCCAGATAAGCTGGAAGAGCTGGCCAGGAGGAAAATCATCAGAGACCAGGAAAAAGAAGAAATAGGTGGCTGGTGGGATACCCGAAGCAAAGTCGTTCACTGGGACCTGGTCTTGCCTGAGGGCTGGCAGATGCAAGAACTGCGAGAGAAAGTTTCTGAGATGATAGCCGGAATAAAAAAATTAAAACATAAACTTGAAATCTGACTGACACCAAGAGGATTGCCGTCTCCCCGTTCTTTTGGAAAATCAGATAGAACACTAAAAAAATCCTGTTTGAATTTAGAGCTCCAAAAAATGTATATTCTTTTACTTAAAGAAAAATTTGGAGGATAAGGCTATGAGAATTAAACTCCGCTTGATTCATCAGGCAAACATTTCATTAAGCATAATATCTTTTCTTATCATTCTTAACCTGGTTTCATCCCTGCTAGCAGTCGAAATCCCTTCGCCCGAAAAAATAATCGGCTTTCGAGTGGGACAGGATTTCAAGCTGGCTAACTGGAAGCAAATTACTGGCTATTTCCAGCTGCTGGCTCAATCTTCAGACCGGGTCAGGGTGGTGGAGCTGGGTAAAACCACTCTGGGTCGACCGCTGATTATGGCCATTATTACTTCACCCGATAATCTGGCCAGGCTGGAGGAGTTCAGGAAGATTCATCAGCGCCTCCATGATCCTCGTGGTCTGTCTCCGGAAGAAAAATCTAACCTGATCAAACAAGGAAAAGCTATCGTTTACATCAGCTGTTCCATTCACTCCACCGAAATTGCCGCCTCTCAAATGTCGATGGAATTAGCTTACCGGCTGGCCAGCGAAATCACTCCGGAAGTAAAAAAGATTCTGGATGAAGTCATCCTGTTGCTTGTCCCGTCGGCCAATCCGGATGGCATCGACCTGGTCACAGACTGGTATTATAGAAATCTCGGCACACCTTACGAAGCCAGCAATCTGCCCTGGCTCTATCATTATTACACCGGACATGACAACAACCGCGACTGGTTCATGCTGACTCAGAAAGAAACCCAGCTGATGGCTAAGGTGCTTTACCAGGAATGGTTTCCGCTCCTGGTTTATGACATTCATCAGATGGGCCAGAATGGACCAAGGCTGTTTCTTCCGCCCTATCAGGACCCGATTAATCCCAACCTCGACCCCCTGCTGCTGAGGGAGCTTTATAACCTGACCGGCGAAGCCGTGGTCAACCTGACAAAAGAAGGTAAGACTGGAGTAGCCACCAGCACCATCTTTGACGGCTGGTACAACACCGCCAACCGGGCGGCACCGCTGCGACATAATGCTCTGGGCATCCTCTCCGAAGCAGCCAGCGGCAATTTAGCCTCACCGATTTTTCTGCGGTCAAGCGACCTAAGTGTTTCCGGCGGAGGCAACGAGATTCAATCTACTTACCTCGAGCCCTGGCCAGGTGGCTGGTGGCGTCTGGGCGATATCGTTGAGTACGAAGAAATTGTGGCTAGGTCTTTCCTGAAGACTGTGGCTGAAAAGAGGGAAAGATTTCTGGAGAATTTCTGTTTGTTGGCCGAGCGTCAGATCAACAAAGGCCTGACCGAACCACCGTTTGCTTACCTCATCCCGCAGGACCAGAAAGACCTGCCCACTGCCTTGAAGCTTATCGAGGTGATTCAGAAAAATGGCGCTGAAGTTTATCAGGCAAAAAAGTCATTTACGGCCAATGGACTAGACTATCCAGCTGGAACCTATGTCATCCCCTTAGCTCAACCTTACCGGGCTTTCATCAAAGATTTGCTCGAAAGCAAAGCTTATCCGCTGCCACCGGGAAAAGACCCGGCTCAGTACCTGCCCTATGATGAAGCCAGCTGGACGCTTCCCTGGCAGATGGGAGTGAAAGTGGTCGAAGTCACCAACAAATTGGAGACAGCTCTGAACCTCCTGCCGCCGGTCAAAATCCCGGACAGCAACCTCGCTGACCGGGGTGGAAAATATTTTATCATCGATAGCAGCCCCAATAATTCGGTCATCCTGACCAACCGGCTTTTCAAAAAAGGCTTGAGATTCAGCTACCTAGACAGACAGATTGCTTCTAAGGGCAGGAGCTTTAAGTCCGGAAGTATAGTAATTGAAAAATCAGCTATCAGCCGACAAGAACTGATTTCGCTGGCCAAAGGCCTCGGACTGACCATAGAAAGTATTGATGAAGTATATCCGGCTAAACTTCAGCCGTTCGTTCCCTATCGTTTAGCTATTTACCAGCCCTGGACAGCCAGCCTGGACGAAGGCTGGACCCGCTGGGTATTAGAGCAGTTTGAATTTCCGTTTAAGGTTATCCACAACTCAGAAATCAGAGCCGGACAGCTGGAAAAAAGTTATACCCATATAATTCTTCCCAGCATTTTGACCAGTGTCATCCTTGAAGGCAGGAAAAAAGGCGAAGTGCCACCAGAATATGCCGGTGGGATCGGTCTGGAAGGCGTGGCTGCTCTGAATTCTTTTGTGAAAAACGGCGGCCTTTTAATCGCGGTGGAAAATGCGGCTGATTTGGCCATTGAGTACTTCGGTCTACCCGTTAAAAACATCATCGAACCCAGAAGGCAGAGCCGGAATGAGACTGAGCCAGCGGCCAACTCTCAGTCTGACCGGGTAAAAATCTATTCCCCGGGTTCTATTTTGCGAGTCCAGGTGGATAATTCCTTGCCCGAAGTTTATGGCCTTGAAGAGGAAGTGGCCATCTTCTCTTTCTTCAGCCCGGCTTTTGAACTGGAAAAAGTCCAGGATTCCAGACTCTCAGGCGTGGAAAAAATCAGAAACTTAGCCTGGTATCCCGGTTATAATCCTCTGCTCAGCGGAATTCTGCTCAATGGCGATAAACTTAAATACAAATCAGCCGCGCTCACCTGCGATGTGGGCGGGGGTAAAGTAATATTGCTCGGGTTTGATGTCATTCATCGGGCTCAGGCTCACGGCAGCTTCAAATTTCTTTTCAGTCCCGTTATCTACCGCTGAACTTAACGGACAGACTTAATAAATTTAGGCTAAACTAAAAAAGGGGAAAAAATACAGGTTCTTTTCTTAAATCATTAAAAGACGAATTAAAAATGAAGGAGCAAGAAATATCCGAATCCAGAAAAATTAAAATTGCCCTGATCCAGCTAAAAAATTCAAAAGATCGGGAAGTAAATTTAAGAAGGGGTCTGGAAGCACTGAAAAAAGCAGCTCAAGCCGGTGCTAATATTGTGGTGTTTCCTGAACTTTCCTTCCTGCCCTTTCTACCTCAACACCCGGCACAACCAGGATTTGAAAAATGGGCCGAATCGGTACCCGGACCAACCACCGAGCTTATGTCACAGAAGGCCAGAGAATATGGCTTAGTTATTGTTTTCAATTTGCTGGAAAAAGCCGGCGATAAAACCTACGATTCATCGCCAGTCATTGATGTTGATGGCCGAATTGCAGGTTTAAACCGGATGGTCCAGGTATTAGAAGCTCCCTGCTTTCATGAAAAAGGTTATTATCATCCTGGAGACTTAGGAGCTGGCGTTTTTGATACTGCTTTCGGCAAAATAGGCGTGGCCATCTGTTACGACCGACACTTTCCAGAATATATGCGGGCTCTGGCTCTGAAAGGTGCTGAACTGGTGGTCGTTCCGCAGGCAGGAGCTAAGGGAGAATGGCCGGCCGGAATTTTCGAAGCCGAACTTCAAGTGGCTTCCTTTCAGAATGGTTATTTCTGTGCCTTAGCCAACCGGCTGGGGCAGGAAGACTGTGTCGAGTTTGAAGGCGGTTCTTTTATCACCGACTCATCTGGCAGAATTTTGGCTCAAGCCAGAAAAGGTGAAGAAGATCTGCTGGTAGTCGAGATTGATCTAAACGAGGTCTATGCCTCCTGTGCCCGCCGCTATTTCCGGCTCGACCGCCGCTCCAACTCGCTTTAAAAAAGGGGAAAATACCTATTCACCATATTTTTAGAACTCTTCTTATTACCCACAATAAAATGCGACGCAATAAAAAGTTTAATTCTGCAATAACTTCTCACCGGCAGCATATTTGCCATATAAAAATTTATACCCGAGCTAATCTTCAATGCTTTATTACCTGATAAATCGACATCGGCTGGATATCGAAAACCACCACCCCGGTTTTAAAATCAAAACTGACTTTATCAACAGCCTCGGGCTTCCCTCCAGTAAAATACTTATTGATTTGACCCAGACTTACCACCTCGACTTTCTGCCAGTCTCCTGGTAAATGAACAACTGCCTTCAAGGACGAGCCCGTCGGGTTGACCACCCTGATCTTGCCATCGCCATCCCAGATTTCCTGGAGGTCGAAGTGCTCGACCCGCACTCCCTTCTCAAAAATTTTCAGATAGGGCATTTCATAAAGGCTGGAAACAACGACCAGGCCATCATCGTCTTCGTAGAACTCCTTTGTATAGGTGTTATAATGGCCACAGAATTCGAATTTCCCACCGCTGGCTTCCTTCATCTTTTTATTGGCTTCAAGCGAATGCCACAGCAGTTGTTGAGCATAATCAAGATACATTTTCTTTCCAGTATGCTTGTAACCAGCAACCAGGGCTTCCATAATCCAGGGGATGTAAGTCGGAGCCGTGGTCACAGAGGAATCAGTGCCGGTGGTCGGCTCTCCAAATTGACCAGTCCAGTCTCCATCTTTCCGCGAGACCCCACCTTTCAACCAGCTGAATTCTCCTTCATATTTATCCATATGAATAAATGACATCAGCAGGGCATCAAGAATTTTAGTGCCATGTTCCAGCCACTTCGCTTCCCCGGTGTAATCATAAAGCCGATATAGAGCCTTGGCGGCAAAAGCGTAAACATTAACCGACGGCTCGCCGGCATGGTCTTCAAGCAACAGCCCGTAATTTTCTAACACTTGAAGCTGATTGTTCATAGCTTCAATTGCTCGGTCCAGGTACTTCTTATCACCGGTAAAAGAATAGGCCGACAGCATAACATCTATTCCAAACTCGCAGGCATCAAAGGTATTCAGGTCATCTTTCCAGATTAGCCTGGGCGGCCTGGTAGTCGGGTCTACCACCGCCCGCCAGTACCATCTTTTCCCCTCCGGATTCCACATCAGCCCGGAATAAACTTTCTCAAAGTTAAGCAGCAGAGCTTCTTTCACCGCCTGACTCTGGGTCAGCGGATACTCAGCTAAGAGCGATTCCACATTATAAGGCTGTGACCAGAGGAAACACTGCCGCTGTTTGGTATCGACCGTCTGATCCATAAAGTAGCCATAAAAAGGATACCGGGGTGAGTTCCAGCGCATTTTTTCTAAGTAGTATTTGTTGGCATTTATGGTGTAGTTCAACCAGGTTTTATCACCGGTGGCATAGAACATGGTCATAAACGCCTTGCCGGTCATTTCATTGTGCCAGTCGTTGGTTGGCCATTCGTAGGCGTGATAAACCCACCCTTCTTTGGTGATGGCTTTGGGCACGTTGTTAACCAGATATTTTTCCACTTCATCCAGGTCAACTTTTTCAAAAGTTATTCCATTTTCCTTCAAATAACGGTCGTAGCGAGAATATATATTTTCATCAGAAAAAGTGGCTACCAGATTAAAGCTGGCTTCTTCAGCCGGCTTCAATCTGGTAGCTTCCCAGACAAAAAGGCCGTGCTGATGGAGTATCCACCAGCCACCGGTAAAATAATTGCTCTTCGTATCCCGTTTGATTTTCCAGGGCAGCATACCGGAGCCAGCCAGCCCATCGCCGCTTACAGTGAAAGTGAAATTATCCGTAAATCCTAATGGTTCAATCTTTCGACAGCAAAGAAGCTCAGCCGGCCCAAAGTTGGTGTCAATGATTTTATTGGCCGGAAGGGTCAGTAGATTGATGTATTGAATTTCCTTGTCCTGCTTATTTCTGACCCTGAGGTCAAAAAAAAGCTGCACGCCTTTGAGGCTTATTTCCAGGGTATGACTCAAGCCCTGGCCCTTGTCAGCAGTCAGAACCAGAACCTGCCCTTTCTCTTTATCCTTCCTGACTTCATGCTTCTCAAAGTAAACATACCATTTATAAGATGGATTCTTCTCCGACTCCTTGGCCTTCCACATCGACAGAAAGGGATTATCTGGATAACTTTCTGGCTGACCGACCAGCCCGATGACATCATTGGAACTTAAAGTTGGGTAAAGTTTGCGGGCTTCATCCCAGCCGAGATACCGGTAACAAATTTCATCCCGGTAGCGCAATTCCTGAAGGTAATAGCCATTCCAGCGCGGGTTAAGGTCGCGGGTCTCTGGCGGGGTATCAAAAGGATTAAGAGCCTGATGCCCTTTCCAGACATCCACATAATCCAGCCTGAGATATATCTGGCCATTGGATAGCTCAATCACATCTCCTGGTGAATCCTGTTCGTTATGGTCGTTGTCATGCCAGATGAGACTGACCTTTTCAGCTTGACGGAGTGGATTTATAATCAGGTAAAGCAGCAAAGACAGAATGATTAATCCCAGAATAAAAGCAAAGGTAAACCACAGCCCTCTCTCCTGCCTGATATTCATCCTAACCTCCCAAAAAGGGGGACTGTCTACATATTTCCTATTTTTTCCTGCTCTCTTCTTTCCGGCTTGCCGGAATCACAAGCTTTTCAAAATTACCACCCTTCTCTTTTCCTAAGCTTATTTTCACTCTCAGTCTAATAAATTGCTCGACATTAAGTCAAGAAAAACAGCAGCTGGTTTTATTACGACGACTTGATCAACCATAACTTCAGTGCTAAGTGTCCTGACATCTCTTATTTTTACCCGAAATAGAAATGGATGAGCCTGTTTCACTTATTCAAACGGCGTTTCAGGGTTCGGGTCAGAGCCGGCACCACCATAAACAGATCCCCGACGATGCCGTAATCGGCGATCTGAAAAATCGGAGCTTCCGGGTCCTTATTTATGGCTACAATGATTTTGCTTGTCCTCATCCCGGCCTGATGCTGAATAGCCCCGCTTATTCCACAGGCGATGTATAAGTCTGGCCTGACTGTTCTCCCGGTCTGACCGACCTGATGGGCATAAGAAATCCAACCGGCATCAACTGCCGCTCTTGAAGCTCCAACCGCTCCCCCCAGGACATCAGCCAGCTCATGCAGTATGGCAAAACCTTCGGGCCCCTTTAACCCTCGCCCGCCGGAAATGATGATTTTAGCATCAGCTAAATTGATCTCATTTTTTTCCACGATGAGGTCCAGCACTTTGGTGGCAATCTGCTCCTCCAGCAGAACAGCCTTTTCGCGGACAATCTGCCCCTGCCGTGATTCATCGGGCACCGGCATCTCAAACACATGGTGTCTGACCGTGGCCATCTGTGGCCGGTGGTTGGGGCATTTAATCGTGGCCATGATGTTTCCGCCAAAGGCCGGACGAATCTGAAGCAATAGATTCGACCCTTCCTCTATCTCCAGACCAGTGCAATCAGCTGTCAATCCGGTGTAAATATAAGTAGCCACTGCTCCGGCCAGATCCCGACCTCTGGTGCTGGCCCCAAGCAAAAATATTTCTGGCTTGTATTTCTTTACCAGCTCCACCAAGCACCTGGCATAGGGGTCAGGGCGATAAAGCCTTAAAGTCGGGTCATCAACCAGAAAAACTCTATCGGCACCATAGGCTACCGCCTGTCGGGCAATTGGTTCGACCTGATAGCCCAGGACACAGGCAGTTAAAGTTGTCTGGCGCTTGTCAGCCAACCTCCGACCCTCTCCGATCATTTCCCAGGAGATAGAAGCTGCTCGCCCATCATACTGTTCCACCCAGACCCAGACTCCGCTGTACTCATCTGTGGACACTGTTTCTTTTTTTTCAACTTCAGGCAAACTGAGGGCACTCACCGGACATTCAGGCACACAAGCGCCGCAGCCCGTGCAGGCATCGTTAACCACCACAATGTTTTCGCTATCCAGGCTCAGAGCTCCAAACGGGCAAACCTGAAGGCAGAGCCCACAACCCGTGCAGACATCTCTTTTTATCCGAAGTAAAGCCATTTTTCTTCTCCTCAGACGATGATTTTTTCAGCGATGAGCTTTTCGGCCAGAAGATCAGTTTGCCCTTCGACTGACTCTCCCAGGATGATTTCACATTTGCCGGCACGTGGCGGAGGTGTGGAAATTTTCACCACCTTGGTTGGCGACCCGGTGAGCCCGATCAGATTCGGGTCTACATCCAGGTCCTCCGAAGTCCAGGTAGGAATCTTAATCTTCGAAGCCCGTCTGATTCCCAGGATGGTTGGATATCTCGGCTGGTTGATGTCTTTTACCACAGTGATCAAGCAGGGCAAGGGGGATTGAACCACTTCTCTTCCTTCTTCTACCAATCGCTCAACCTCAATGTGCTTTTTCTCAAAGTCTATGCTCGAGATTTTACAGACATAGGTCAGCTGGTTTATTTGAAGCTGGGTGGCGATACCGGGCCCAACCTGTCCGGTATCACCATCAATTGCCTGACGACCGCAAAAGATGACATCAAAATCTCCAATTTTCCTAATAGCTTTTGATAGAGTGTAAGCCGTGGCCCAGGTGTCGGCGCCAGCAAAAACCGCCTGGCTCAGCAGAATAGCTTCATCAGCGCCCATAGCCACCGCTTCTTTCAAAGCACTAATGGCCTGCGGCGGGCCCATGGTTATGACCGTGACCTTACCACCGAATTTCTCTCTCAACCTGAGAGCTTCTTCGATGGCATAAGTATCAAAAGGATTGATGATGCTGGGAACTCCATCCCGGATAAGTGTGCCCCTTTCAGGGTCGATTTTGACTTCAGTCGTATCCGGGACCTGCTTGATGCAAACGATAGCGTGCACTTTCTTTCCTCCGAATTAAAAATTATCAGTTAAAATTTATGCCCGTCATTCGCTCTGAGCACCCAATATTCCTGCAACCTGTTGCGCCAGGTCTGTTTTCTGCCAAAAGGCCCTGATACAAGCCTCTTTTAGCAAATTTCGAAAAAATATAATTCAGCTGGAAGAAGATGTCAAGGAGATGTTCTTTTTCGGTCAGGAGATTGTATCCCGTCCCGGTAGCGTAGTAATCAAAAATAAAGAGGCCGGCAGGTACACCT
>Ga0315282_10006273_pt1 | contig 19984 bp, 14 predicted proteins | sample YL17G07_20_MG_FD_203693 | JGI IMG/M metagenome (GOLD analysis project Ga0315282, IMG submission 203693) | Sediment microbial communities from Yellowstone Lake, YNP, Wyoming, USA - YL17G07_20 | ecosystem: Environmental > Aquatic > Freshwater > Lake > Sediment | place: USA: Wyoming | collected... | reverse complement strand
GCACATCGGTCAAGCTCAACTACCACCTCATCAACTACGCAGATCACACCCGCTTGGGCTCGCGCCTCGAAGATCGCATGGCTGAGACCGAACTGACGGTGCGGTTCTGATCGCGGCCTGTCCTCCGTAGCCCGTGGTTCGTTGCGCCGCCCAGCGCCTGCCACTGCAAGTGACGAATCCCTATGAGGATTGCTGTCTCCGGCTTCCGGCACGGGCACATGGTCGGGATCACGCGGCAGATACGGCGCCGTCGTGACCTGGCCGTCGTTGCGGCGGTCGAAGCAGAGCCCCACACCTGCGCCGACTACCTGAGTGCGGCCGAAGTGCAGGTCACGCATCACAGCCTCGATGACGTACTGCGAAGCGTTGACTTCGACATCCTGGCGCTGGGAGATGTGTACGCGCGGAGAGGCGCGCAGGCTATCAAGGCATTGGAGGCCGGCAAGCACGTCATCTCGGATAAGCCCTTGTGCACGCGCTTGGATGAGGCCCAGCGCATAGAGGAGCTTGCGCGGGCAAAGAACCTATCGGTATTCGTGTGGCTGAGCCTGCGCTACGAGGCGGCCTGGCAGACCACCCGGCGCCTGGTTCAGGCCGGAGAGATCGGCGAAGTTGTGACGGTCTATGCCACCGGCCCGCATTCGCTCGCGTACCAGTCCGGCCGCCCGGACTGGTACTTCGAACCCGGCCAGCACGGCGGGATCATCAACGACCTCATGATTCACGCGATAGACGCGCTGCCGTGGTTGACGGGCAAGGCGCTGGTCGAAGTTGTCGCCGCCCGCGCGTGGAATGCCGGGCTGCCCGAGGTGCCGTTCTTTCAGGATGCGTCACAGGTGATGCTGAAGCTCGAGAACGGCGCCGGGGTCATCGCGGAATGCTGCTATAACGCCGTGCCCGGACACTCGCACCCATGGGTGTTCGACTTGTGGGGCAGGAAGGGCCGCTTGCTGCTCGACGGCGCGAAGGGCATCACGCTGCAACGCCCCGACGAGCCCGAGCGCCACATTGAGGCAATACTGGACGTTGAGACAGATCCGCTCGACGACATGCTCGCCGAGATCAGGGGCGAGATCTCCGGCGCGCCGGTGCTGACGACCAGGGAATGCCTGGCCTCGACTCGCCAAGCATTGCTGGTGCAGAAGGCAGCGGATGAGGGTCAGACGCACGTCCAGATCTGACGCACTCCACTGCGCAACGGCGCTTCAGGCGTTCTGCTCGATGTGCTTGACCATCTTCTCGCCGGCGGCGCGGGCCGCGACCAGCATATACTCCCGGCTGCGACGGGTGACGATGAGGCCGTCAAACACCGGCCAGCCGAGCACGCTGTAGTAGCGCTCGAGCGTGACCAGCGTGGTCGGCCCTCCCCCTCCCCCGCCACCGGCCGCCGCTATCGAGAGCACCGGCGTGCCTTTGAGCTGCGAGGACTCAGTGTTCCGCTCGCACCGCCGCAGGCGATCAAAGAACACCTTGGTCACTTCGCTGACGTCGCCGAAGTAAACCGGTGTGCTGATGACCAGCGCATCGGCCTCCGACATGCGGCGTCGGACATCGGCGAAGTCATCCTCGATGATGCACTGTCCCTCGCGGCGGCACAGGCCCCAGCCGTTCTCGCACTGGCGACACGATTCGAGGTTCATCTTGCAGAGGTGAATCAACTCGGTCGTCGCGCCGGCGGCCCGCGCGCCATCGAGCGCCATCTGCGCCATGGTCGCAGTGAGACCATCTTCGTTGGGTGATGTCTGGATTCCGATTACCTTCATGCTCCTCGATCCTCCTATTCGAATCTGACCTTGATCGTCCTAATCTCGAACTTGCCGGTCGGCAGCCGGACCGTCTTCCCGGTCACCGGTATCTCCCGCAGCTCGTTCTCCATCAGGTCGGTTTCCCAGACGCGGGTCGGCTTTCGCGGCAAGGTGATGACCGCGGTCGTCCGCTTGCCCGCGGTTTCGTACCACCGCAGGATGTAGTCCGCGCTGTCCTCGGCCCGCTTGAGAACGTGCAGCACGATGTTGTCCGGCGCCGCGGCGGCAAGACTCGCCGAAGCCCCCAGCGCCCCGCGATGCGCCTTCGCTATACGCGCTGCGACCGGGTAGTTCAACTCGTATGCCGCGCGAACCGTGCCGCCCTCGCGCCAGCCGCCCCGGTGCGGATAGATGGAGTACGTGAACTCGTGATGCCCCTCATCGGCGTGAGGATCGGGATCGGTTGACGCGCGCAGCAGGCTCAGGCGCATCACGTTATCTTTGACGTCGTACCCGTACTTGCAGTCGTTGAGCAGGCTGACACCATAGCCGCGATGCGAGAGGTCGGCCCACATCTGCGCCGGCACCTCGAACTTCGCCTTCTCCGTTTTGGTCCTTGGCTTGGTCGTCCGCTCGATGGCCGCGTATGGGATCTCGTAGGTCGCCTTGCCGGGGTCAACACACACCGGGAACGCGACTTTGAGCAGCTTGTGCTTGGCCTGCCACTCGACCGCCATTCGCACGTCCAACCGGGGCGTGCGCTCGCACAGCGTGATGTCCTGGACGAATACCGACTCGCCCATGCGCCGCGTCACGCGAATGACCGCGCGCACCGGGCCGGATTCGATCACTTGTATCTCACATCCCGCATCCAGCGCCACCGGGCGCTTCCAGAAATGCCACGGTACCTCCCAGGCATTCTCCGGGTCTTCGAAGACCTGAAGTTGGTTGCCGGCCCCGGTCAGAATCTCGCGCCCGGCGCGTTTGTCGTAGATGGACTTGAGCCAGCCCGTGCGCGGGTTGATCTCGGCGCGCAGGAAACGATTCTCGATGACCACGCCCTGCGCGGAAACGCCGGTGCGATACTGCGCCGCGGGCGCGCCGGCCATGATGCGATAGACGGCATAGCCCATTGCCGGGACGTCTCGCGCAACGAAGAGCAGCTTGCGGCCGCTTGCGATCTGGCTTGGAATCTCGCGACCTTCGGAATCGCGCACGGTCACGCCCTGCCTGATCTGCGCCGCGGTCAACTGCACCTCGACCCGCCCCCCACGCTTCCATGACAAGGAGTTGGAGATGACCACAGGGGCGCCCTTGCCGCGCGTATCGGCCGCCTGCTCAATGGCGCCTTGCGCGGGACCGATCATGCCTCGCGTGAGCTGGAAAAGCTGCTTGTAGTCCTCCGCCGAGTCAATATACACGCCGTTGATGCTCGATCCTGGCAGGATGTCGTGGAACTGGTTGAAAAGCGTCAGCCGCCACGCCTCCCACATCCGGGCTTTGGGGTATGTCTTTCCAAGCATGCTCGCCCACGAGCAGAACAACTCCGCCTCGTGCAGCTCGCGCTCGGCGCGGCGGTTCGCGAGCTTGTTGCGCCCGTGTGTGGTCTGCACGCCGCGATGGTGCTCGAGATACAGCTCGTCATTCCATACGGGGTGTTCGCGCGCCGCCACCAGCTTGTCAACGAAATCATGCGCGCGCATATGCTTCACGCAGGGGAAAACAGGCAGTGACTCGGCGGCCTTCGCCTCCTCCAGGTTCTGCCGTGACGGCCCGCCCCCGTGATCGCCAACCCCATACAGCCGCAGCGTGAACGGCAGGCCGGTCTCGCGCTTGAAGTCCCTCATGTCGTGAATCATCTCTATCGCGCTCAAACCGCCGCCGACGCCCGAGATCGGGAAGTACGAGAAGATGCGCGAGCCGTCAGGCCCCTGCCACCAGAACGCATGGTAGGGGAAGCGCGTGACCTCATTCCAACCAATCTTCGTCGTGAGGAAGGCATCGACGCCGCACTTCTTGTAGATCTGCGGCATGCTCCAGGCGTAGCCGAACGAATCGGGGTTCCATCCCAGCTTCACGTCCACCCCGAACTTCTGCAGGAAGTAGCGCTTGCCGTACACGGTCTGGCGCACGAGCGATTCGCCCGACGGGAGGTTGCAGTCCGGCTCCGCCCACATGCCGCCGACGATCTCCCATCGCCCCTCGGCGATGCGCCGGCGAATCTCCTCGAAGATCGCAGGTTCGTGCTGTTCCATCCAGAGGTACGTCTGCGCCTGGCTCTGAGAATAGAGGAAGTCCGGGTAGTCCCTCATGATGTCAAGCGCGCTGCGGAACGTATCGCGGCAGACCTGAACCGTCTCAGGCCAGCGCCACAGCCACGCAAGATCAATGTGAGACTGCCCGATGATATAGACGGTGTTCTCTCGCGCCAGCTCGCCGAACGGCTCGAGCTCCTTGCGCGCCGCAACCAGAGACACGAGCAGTGCCTCCCGGTCGCCGCGTTCCGCCGCCGCGAAGTCAATGCGGCTCCCTGCTCGCACGAGCACTTCGCTCCAACGACTGGCAGCGCGGCGAGGCAGCACCGCGCCCGCGATCTCCAGGCTCTCGATCATCGCCACGATGCCCTGCGCGATCTCACCTACGCCGCCGAACTCCAGATGCGCGCGCATGAGACGCCCCACGCCGCCCTGGTTCTTCGCTTTGAGGACGATGCGAAAGACCTCGCCCGGCTCTGCGCGCGGCGTGATCTCGGCTCGCCCATCCCCCCAGTGGAATGACTGCTTCAGCTCACCATTGATGTAGATCTCGCCGTCATCGTCGATGGCGCAGGTCAGAACTACAGGCGCGCCCGAGACATCGAAGCCGGCGACCTTCTCGGGGATGGTGATGTCCTTGCGGTACCATGCGTCTTGCCACTCGCCCTCCCAGGTGTGCGCGGGGCTTACGACTTCCCAGTTCGAGTCGTCGAGATCGAGACGAGCGCCATCGGGCTGATCGCGCTCCATGCGGAAGCGCCAGCTCGACACCGTCGGACGCAGCCGAGCTAGAAGCTCGCGCAGCCTGTCGCGCAGCGAATCGAGTGCCGGCGCGGCCGCCATACTCACGACGGCGAGCGCGAAGACCACCAGCGGCACAGCTTCGTGGGGATGGGAGAACATCAGTGGGAAGGCTCCTCTGTTGAGATCGGAGCCACTCGTTTCCACAGGCGGCGGCGTTGTTCCTTTGTCGGGGATTGAGGTTGCCTGTTGGAGGATCGCAACGGTGCGGGGTGTCGCGAGACCGTTTGCGCTGTGCGCTGAGGATCGGCAAACAGGGATCGAGAGGTTTACTCCGGCGGGCGAAAGAACACTACTGCGGCCGGACATATGGCGGCAAACGAATGCATCCTGACGCTGCACGACTGTTCGCATTGGACGAGGGACTGCGCGCCGAGGCCGACCGGGTGCTCGCGGAGTCTGGGATCGGGGCCATTCTCAACGAATACGGGTACCAGCCGGTCGGCTCGTACGTCATGCGCACAATGACCTGGCGCGACCTGGACTTCGAGCTGCCGGAGGACCCTCCGCAGCGGGACATCAAGTGGGATTTCGGAAGCCGGCTGGCGCGGACCGGCTGGTGCGTGCGGTTGCAGTTCGAGGATTTCCGTCCGCAGCAAGCGCCCGAACTCCCGAAGGGACTCTACTGGGGGGCTCGCCTCGTCGAGCCCGCGCTGCGCGATCAGGTCCGCTATGACGGTTTCGTTGATATCTGGAAGCTCGATATGTGGAGCGGGCCGCCGAGCGTATTCGCGGCCAACGGCCAGCGCGGCGCTGAGTGGATGCACAAGATAACTGACGAGACGAGATCGTACATCCTGGCGGTTAAAGAAGCCGTCTGCTACAACCCGGAGTACCGTAGGACGATGCTGTCGGTGCACATCTACGACGCGGTGCTGCACCATGGCGTTCGCGATGTCGCGGCTTTCCGCGAGTGGTGGGATGAGAACGCTCGCAACGTGCTCTGACTACCGGCCGATTAGCTCGAACTACCCACACCTGGACGCAGCGACGATGGGGGATCCTTCGCCTTGCTCAGGATGACACGACGAATACCTTGACGGGACTCAGCGAAGTGCTGTGGATGACGCTAAACGCCGGCGCAGGCGGGCGTGGCTGCGAACATGGTAATGAACCGCAGGGATTTTCTGAAGCTCGGCGCAAGCGCCGCGATGGCCGCGACGTTGGCGGATAGATCCTGGTCCGGAGGGAATGCGATGATCACAGCCAAACTCGACGAACCCATCGGCGAGGTGAGCCCCAACATCTACGGTCATTTCATCGAGCATCTCGGCGCGTGCGTGTACGGCGGCATCTGGCCCCAGCCCGGCCTCGACATCCCTCAGGTGCGCGGGATGCGCCGGGATGTCCTGGACCTCATCAAAGCCCTCAAGCCGCCCGCGGTGCGCTGGCCCGGCGGATGCTTCAGCGAGTTCTACCACTGGGAGGATGGAATCGGGCCGGTGAAGGAACGCCCGTGGCGCTTCGATTGGGCATGGAAAAAGCCCGAGCCCAACGTCGTTGGCACCCACGAGTTCATGGACTTCTGCCGCGAGGTCGGCACACAACCGGTGGTCGCGGTCAATGTGCGCAGCGGCAGCCCCGAAGAAGCCGCATCGTGGGTGCGGTACTGCAACTCCCCGGCAGTCGACGCACAGGGCAAACGCCGCGCGCAGAACGGCCATTCTGAACCTTTCGGGGTCACGTTCTGGGACATCGGCAACGAGGCCTGGGACCTGGGCGCGGAGTTCTCCGCAAAGCGCTTCGTCGAGTTCAATGACGCCATGAAGGCTGCCGACCCGAGCGTCAAGACCGTCGCGGTGGGTTCTCACGCCTTCGCTGAAACGTGGGATCGCACGATGCTTCAGATCGCGGGCGAGAAGCTCGACTTCATCGCGCCGCACCACTACGACGGTTGGGGCAATCGGGACCCGGCCGCGCCACCGGAGCACTACTACGCGAACATCGCCAGCGCCTGGCGCATCGGCGAGACCGCGCGCAAGATGTGCGCCCTGCTCGACGAGATGCTTCCGCATCGCCCGGAGGTCGGAGTGTCAATGGACGAATGGGGCATCTGGATCGTCCACCACCAGGGATACCAGCACGACTACGACCTGAGCGACGGGCTCGTCGCCGCGAGCGTTCTCAATTCGTTCCAGCGTCTGTGCCGGCGAATGAAGATGGCAAACTGGGCGCAGCTTGTGAACTGCCTGGGCATGATTAACACCGACGAGACGCGCGCGTGGGAGACGCCGGTGGCGACGGCATTTCGCCTCTATTCGAACCTCTGCCGGGAAGTGGCAGTGAAGTGCGAGGTCGAGAGCGACACGTTCGTCGTTGACGAAAGCCTGCGACCTGGCATACCGAACCAACCTTACCTCGATGTCTCCGCAACGAAGTCGGCTGATGGCTCGAAGGTGACGTTGTGTGTCGTAAACCGCCATCGCGATAAGAGTATTACGTGCGACATCTCGCTCAAAGCCGCGCCGGCGGGCAGGTGCGCGGTGCGCGAGCTGAACGCTGACCACTGGTTTGCAGAAAGCGGGCCTGGTGAGACACGTGCTCGCGTCGAGGAGAAGACCCTCGATGCATGGCCGGCGAGCCACAGGTTCCCGGCGCATTCGCTGACGGTGATGAGCTCGTAATGCAGCCACAAAGACACGAGGATACCTATCGTGGTTCGTGTACTACCGCAACGCACGCAGACCCGAGAATCACGCTCACGAACTCCGTTCCGGAAGAGTCTCGGCTGCTACTCTGATAGCCGAGACTCCATAAGGTAGGGCAGCCGTCCCTCGGCCTACGAAGCCTTGGCGGAGGAGGCTCGGCTGCCAAAAACATCTGGATCGCCAGGCGAGACGCCTGGCCTACCATAGCTTCGTGCCCTCGTGCCTTGGTGGTTTTTGAAAACTTCATGGAGGCCATTATGCTCAAGGCAACGTTCGACGAAAGCCAGGCCGAGGTGCTGGCAGATGGGGCCGTTCGCCGGTACCCCATCTTCACGCGTGCCCAGATCGGGGCGAATCTGGACGCGGCTTGGGCGGTCATCGCGCCCGGCAGGTCCACGGGTTCTGGCACGAACCAGACGCAGGCCTCGCTCTGCGTCGTGTGCCGGGGCCGCGGCGAGGCGCGGGTCGGCGACGCAGTCGCAGCCATCAACGAACTGGACACGTTCCTCATTCCGCCCGGCGTCGAGCACGCGTTATCTAACACCGGCGACGGCGACCTCGTCATTCTCGCGGCGCGGTGGAAGCCGGTGCGGCCGGTGCTCGTCGTCCCGAATGCGGTGGCGGTGGAACCCTTTGGCCGTGAGCGGCTGAAGCCGGCGCACCTGAACACGTTCTACTACTTCGAGCCGTTCAGCACAGAGGTCATGGGCGGGCCGGAGCGCTTCACGACCGGATGGGGACTGGTCGGCGGCGGTGTCGCATCGGAGCTACACAAGCACCCCACAGGAGAACTGTACGTGTTCTTCCGCGGCGCGACGGTGCAGCAGGTCGGCCTGGAGTGCGCGGCGGTGAAGGTTGGCGACTCGGTCATGGTCCCCGCCGATACGATGCACAACCTGCTGAACTACACCGCCGAGGACGTCCTGCTCTACTGGATCGAGGTCATTCCTGGATCGCTGCCGGAGTAGACTGCCGCGGTTGACGTTACTTGCTTCACCGCCGCAATTCCACCACCGCCGGCATCGGGCCCGCGCCGATGTTGGGGATGAGCAGGCCGTTGGCGGTGCGCTCCGCCTTGAGCAGATGCCCGACGTGATAGGGATCGAGCAGGTCGTAGAGACGCGGCGTGCCGAAGGCATGTGACTCAATGACGACATCGACGGGCTGCGCTCGCGGGACGTAGGCATTCGTCAGCGTCCACAGCGCGATCACCAGCCGGTCGCCGTCAATATACGAATCACAAGTCACACCGGGTCCGGACGCCTTGATGGCGAACGCCGGCTGCCGCAATTCCTTCGGGTTCTTCGTCAGCAGTCGGCTCAAGCCGCGTAGCGCCTCGAACGCCGGCCGCGGCGAGCCATCCCCGCGCAGCAGCCCCCACCCGTCGTCCTGCCAGTCCTGCTGCTTGAACCATACGATGCCTTCGACGCGATTGCGAATATGCGCCAGCATCATGCGCGCGAAGTACGCCGCCTGCATCGCCTCGGTCTGCACCACCGGATGCGGGTGATCGAGCGACACGTCGCGGCCGAGATCGTCCTTGTAGTGCAGTGCCTCCTTTGGGTTCACGGCATATCCGCACTCGGTGCTGAGGACATCTATCGCGCGCCCTTTCGGATTATGCTCCGCGATGAGCCGGCGCATCCACGCGATGTCCTCGTCCAGCTCGTTCTCGGGCAGGCCGCGCCAGTACGGATGGAATCCGAGGAAGTCGATGTGATCCATGACGCCCGCGTCGGCAATCTCCTGGAGGTAGCCGCGATCCACCCACGCGACGCCGCCGGAGCAGATATGCGCATCGGGATCCGCCTCCCGCACCTTGCGCGCCGTCTCGGCGACCAGGTGCACGTACGGCTTGGGGTCGACTCGCCACGGCCCGTTTTCCTCGTTCCAGATTTCGTAGATGACCGTGCGCCCGCGAAAGTGGCGCGCGACGGCAGCGGCGTAGTCGCTGAATGCATTGACGAAGACGTCCTCGTTCTCGGTGATCTTGGGGTAGAGCGAGTTGTCGTAGTCGAAGATGATAAGGGCGACTACGCCGTGGCGCTGGAGAGCATCCATGAAAGTGTCCTTGCCGGTCACATTGTAGGCGCCCTTCTCCTTCTCGACCGAGGCCCAGGAGAAGTCCTCACGGATGAGCCCGATGCCGGCGGCGGCGAGTGGCGTGGTGTTATTCTCGCAGTACTCGGCGCTGCCTTCATAGTACGCGACCACGCCATACGGGCGCTCGATGTCGCTGATGAGCGGAGGATAACCGCCGGCCGATGCCGCGCTGAAGAATGCCAAGACAGCGATGACCGCAATTGCGATTCGGATCATGGTCAACCTCGGGATCGGTATTCGCGGGTGGCTTCGCTGCGAACGCAGGCCGCCCCTGCCGGTTGGCGGGTTCGTGGCCGGGCGGCGGCGGCGGCAGGAAAGCCCTTCGCCGCCGCGTAATCCGTGTGGTACAACGTCGCCCACTTTGAACAACGCCAGTAGACCATGGACAACCGCACCGCGATAGATCGCACGGTTTACCAGGAGGAGATCAAGCCCTGGCTGCCGCCGCGCATCATCGACTGCCACGTGCACGTTGGCCTGACGGAGCACGTGGGGCCGGTCGGGCCCGAGCGGATCAAGGCGCACTGGGCGATGGAAGTGGCGAGCCAGCAGTCGTGGCAGCAGCTCCGCGACAACTGCCAGACGCTTTTCCCCGAACAGCAGGTCTCAGTGCTCGCCTTCGGCGCGGTCTATCGCGAGGTGGATATCGAGCGCGAGAACGCCTATGTGCTGGCCGGTACCCTCGATCCCGAGAACCGCGCGAGGGCGCTGTGCGTGACACGTCCAGAGTGGGGTGCGGCGGTCATCCGCGATGCGATAGCGAAGGGTTTCCTCGGCATCAAACCATACCCCGACCTCGCACTGAAAGACACCGAGGAGATCAGCATCTACGAGTTCCTACCGCCCGCGCATCTCGCGGCGCTCAATGCGGTTGGCGGCATTCTGATGCTCCATCTGCCGCGCGCGGGGCGCCTCGGCGACCCCGACAACATCCGCGAAGTGCTCGAGATCGCGGACGCCTACCCGTCCATCAAGGTGATACTGCCGCACATCGGCCGTGCGTACTGCCTGCCCACCGTGCAGCGGGGCCTCCCCCACTTCGCGGACCGCAGGAACGTCCACTTCGACATCTCGGCGAACCTGAACGCGGATGTATTCGAGTTCGCGCTCGAGACGGTCGGCCCCGACCGGCTGCTGTTCGGCAGCGACCTTCCGGTGACGATGATGCGCGGGGTACGGGAGCACGTCGGCGAGAAGTACGTCAACTACACAGACGGCCCCTATTCCTGGAACGTCAACCGCAAGAGCCCCGAAGAGGAAGCCAGGTACACGTACTACCTCTACGAGGAATTGCGGGCGATGATCGCGGCGCTCAAGCGCGTCGGCCTCGGCGTGGCGGCGATGGAGCAGATATGCTACTCCAACAGCGCGAGGCTGCTTGGATTCTCTGACGAGACCACCAAGTCACAAAGACACGAAGGTACGTGCTCAATGTGAACTCGCCTCTTTGGTCGGGTCCCACACATGAGCCTTTTCTTTCTCTTGGTGTCTTAGTGCCTTTGTGGTTCGAAGTTCGATCTTTCCGCGCGAACGCGTTCGAGTGAATGGAGACAATGAGATGACACAATCAACGGTGCCCCAAGCGTATTCGCGACGCGACTTCCTGCGCCAAAGCGGGGCGGCACTTGCGGGCGTGGCACTCGCGAAGGGGGTCGCTGAGGCGCAGGCATCGACGGTGACCGCGCCAACGAAGAAGATCCGCATCGGCGTGGTCGGCGGCGGATTCGGGACCGGCTTCTACTGGCATGAGCATCCCGATTGCGTCGTCGAGGCAGTCAGCGACCTCCGTCCCGAGCGGCGCGAAGCGCTCGTGAAAACATATGGCTGCAATAAGACCTACGAATCGCTGGAGAAGCTGATCCTCGATCCGAAGGTGGACGCCGTAGCCGTATTCACGGGCGCGCCGGACCACGTGCGCCATTGCGTTGCGGCCTTGCGCGCGGGGAAGCATGTGATCTCCGCGGTGCCCGCGGCGATGACGATCGAGGAATGCCAGGAGTTGGTGCAGACGGTCGAAGAGACGCACCTGACCTACATGATGGCGGAGACGAGTCACTACCATCAGTCGGTGATCTCCGCAAGGAAGTGGTTTGGGGAGGGGAAGTTCGGCGACATCTACTACACCGAAGCCGAATATCACCACCCCGGGCTTGAGGCGCTGTGGTTCGACGGCGGCAAGAAGACGTGGCGTCACAGCTTCCCGCCCATGAACTACCCGACGCACTGCACCGCATATCTGATCGGCGTCACCGGCGAGCGGCTGACCTCCGTATCGTGCCTCGGCTGGGGTGACAACTCACCGCTGATGAAGGACAATCAGTATCACAATCCCTTTTGGAACGAGACCGCGTTTTTCAAGACCGATAAAGGTCATGCGTTCCGCGTTGCGGTGTACTGGAAGGGACCGCTGCGTGGGTGCGAGCGCGGGCAGTGGTATGGCGAGAAGATGAGCCTCTTCGACCCGAATCCCAATGGACTGGGCTCTATCATCATCCGCATGGGCGATCAGACCGAGACCGATGATGCCGGCTTCGTGCGCCAGCTTTCGCCGTTCGAGCAGTACAACCAGCCGCAGTGGTGGAAGACGGATCTTCTGCCCGAGCCGCTGCGGCACGACAGCGGGCACGATGGCTCGCACACGTTTCTGACGCACGAGTTCATTGACGCGCTGGTGCATGGGCGGCGCCCGGCCGTTGACGTATACCAGGCTGTAGCCTATACGGCTCCGGGCATCATCGCTCACCAGTCCGCGCTCAAGGGCGGCCGGCAGATGAAGATACCGAGCTTTGACCCGAAGGGGTGAGCATCCAAGGAGTTCACTTGATGTCAACTCGCGCAGCGAAGAAGAGGACATACTGGGCGCACGTCGCCCCTGACTCGATCCCGCACATAGTCGTCACGCCGCCAGGGCCGCAATCCGTCGAGCAGCACGGGCGCGCCAGCCAGTACATGAAGGGCTACTCGTCTCAGGTGCGCTTGTTCCCGGTGGCATTCAAGTCGGGCCATGGCGTGACCCTCACTGACGTGGATGGCAATACCTATATTGACTTCTCAAGCGGCATCTACGTCACCAGCCTCGGCCACTGCCACCCGAAGGTCGTCGAGGCGGTGCAACGGGCGGCGGGCGAGCTGATGAACTGCCACGACTTCACGACGCCGATCAAGCTCAAGCTGCTCGAGAAGCTCGCCGCGATCCAGCCATGGGACCTGACCGGCGTCCAGTTCTACGATGCCGGGACGACGGCGGTCGAAGCGGGGCTGCGTGTCTGCCGCGCAGCGACGGGCAAGCTCGAGTTCATCAGCTTCCACCGCGATTTCCACGGCAAGACCATGGGCGCGGTCAGCCTCGCGCGCCTCGACCCGAGCCAAGGCCTGCGCGCGCCGGGCTTCTTCCTCGCTCCGCGGCCGTACTGCTACCGGTGTGCGTTCAAGCTCGCACATCCTGAGTGCGGCATCCACTGCGTGGACTATATCCGCGAGATCATCAAGGAGGAAACCAGCGGCCGCGTCGCCGGCATCGTGTTGGAGCCGATTCAGGGGTGGGCCGGATCCGTGGTGCCGCCAGACGAATTCATGCCCCGCTTGCGGGAATTGTGCGATGAGTACGGCATCCTGCTCTTCGCGGACGAGGTGCTGACGTGCATGGGGCGGACGGGGAAGATGTTCTGCATGGAGCACTGGGACGTGCGACCCGACGTGGTCGCGCTTGGCAAGAGCTTCGGCAACGGTTTCCCGGTGACGGCCATGGTGGTGAGCGAACGGTACAAAGCGGCCGTGGAAAAGATCTCGGCTTCAACCAGCTATGGTGGCAACCCGATGGCGTGCGCCGCGGCGCTCGCGTCGCTGGAGGTGATTGAGGAGGAAGATCTCCTCAATCGCTCCGCAGCGCTGGGCGAGTTCATTCTGGCCCGCCTGCGCGAGATGCAGCAGCGGCACCCAGTCATCGGCGACGTGCGCGGCAAGGGCTGTTTGCTGGCTATCGAGTTGGTCAAGGATAGGGCGACCAAGGAACCGTTCGAACAGGCGGGGCAACTCGTCTACCAGAAGGCGTTTCGCAACGGCCTGGCATGGGTTCCCGCGGGCCACATCCTGCGCCTGTCTCCGCCGATCATCATGGAGCAGCCCATCGCTGCGAAGGCACTGGATATCATCGAGGATGCCATTGCTGAGACGGAACGGGAGCTCGGTCATGGGTGAGGTGAAACCCCCGACCATAGGCCTCCTGCCGCTCTACCTCGAGCTCTACGATAAGGCGATACCGGAGGTGCGCGGGCGGATCGAGGCGTTCTACGCGACCCTCGCGGAGGAATTGAGCGCGCGCGGAATCAGCGTGATCACCGTACCCATCTGCCGCCTCGAGGCGGAGTTCGCGGCCGCTGTCAAGTGCTTCGAAAACGGGCACGCTGACGCGATCGTGACATTGCACCTCGCCTATTCTCCTTCGCTCGAATCGACGCGGCCTCTGGCAACCACGAAGCTCCCGCTCATCGTGCTCGATACGACGCCGACGTACGCGTATGGCCCCGACCAGGATCCTGCTGAGCTGATGTACAACCACGGCATCCACGGCGTGCAGGACATGTGTAACCTGCTGCGCCGGAACGGTAAGCCGTTCGAGATCGAAGCCGGGCACTGGGAGCGATCCGATGTGCTCGACCGCATCGCGGCATGGGCGCGCGCGGCGCGGATCGCGACCGATATGCGCAACGCGCGGGTCGGGCGCATCGGCGAGGCGTTTTGCGGCATGGGCGATTTCGCGGTTGCGCCTGACGTCCTGCGCGCAACCATCGGCGTTGAAACCATACCGTGCGATCCGGGTGACTTGGGGGCGCTGCTCTCGGCGGAAGATGATCCCGAGGTCATGTCTGAGATGGCGGCGGACAAGGCGCGCTTTGCGACCCAAGGCCTGGATGCGGTCGCCCATCGCCGGACAACCCGCGCCTGCCTCGCGGTCCGCCGCTGGATGGAGCGGCAGAAGCTCACCGCCTTCAGCTTCAGCTTCCTAACGCTCAATCAAGCCTCAGGGCTACCGACGGTGCCCTTCCTCGAAGCGAGCAAGGCCATGGCGCGCGGAATCGGCTATGCGGGCGAAGGCGACGTCCTGACCGCGGCTCTCGTCGGCGCGCTGACCTCATCGTTTCCGGACACGACCTTCACCGAGATCTTCTGCCCCGATTGGGCCGGCAACAGCATCTTCCTCAGCCACATGGGCGAGATGAACCTCCGCCTCACGGCCGACACGCCGAAGCTCAGGGAGATGCCTTTCCCATGGAACGACGCGGAGAACCCGGTTTATGCAGTCGGCCGCTTCCGCGCCGGCAGCGCGGTGCTGGTCAACCTCGCCCCCGGGCCGGATGAACGCTACACGCTTATCGTGGCGCCGGTCGCGATGCTCGACGTCTCGGGTTGGGACAATATGTCCGATTCGATCCACGGCTGGTTCCGCCCGGGCATGCCCGTCGCGCGATTTCTTGCCGAGTACAGCCGCGCGGGAGGCACGCATCACTCGGCGCTCGTGTACGGCGAAGTCGCGGATGACATCGTGCGCTTCGGCCGCCTGATGGGCTGGGACGTGATCACCCTGGCCGGCGCGCGCGACTGAGACATTGGCTTGATCTACCTCGGCGCGGACATAGGCACGACATCAGCGAAATGCCTCGCCGTCGACGGCAACGGCAAGATCCTCGCATCCGCGCAGCACCCATATCCGTTGAGCCACCCGCGTCAGGGCTGGGTGGAGCAAGACCCCGAGGACTACTGGCGCGGGCTGGCGGAGGTCGTCACCGCTTGTGTTACGACGTGCCGGGAGGGTGGGCGCGCGGCGAGCGAAATCGCCTCTCTCGCATTGAGCACCCAAGGGGACACGCTCATCCTTGCCGACGATGTCGGCCAGCCCATCGCTCCGGCTATAAGCTGGATGGATTCCCGCGCCGAGCAGCAGATGCGCGAGCTGATTGCGGAGACCGGCCCATCATTCTGGTATCGGGAAACCGGCTGCCGGCTCACGGCGCTCAGCTCCGCATGCAGGATTCTGTGGCTGTCGGAGGCCGCGCCTGAAGTGCGGGCGCGCGTATCCCGGTTCTGCTATGTGGCGGATTTCCTTGCGCAGCGGTTGTGCGGCAAGTGCGTCGCGGATCTGCCGAGCGCATCGTGGACCGCGCTATTCTCGCCGTTCGAGCGGCGGTGGTCGGGAGCGGTGCTGAAGCTCGTCGGCGTCCCGCCTGGGAGCCTGCCCGCTGTTGTCGATTCGGGCACACCGATTGGGCGCTTGACCCCCGAAGCGGCGGCAGCCCTAACCCTCGACCCCGGTACCATGCTGATGGCCGGCGCATTCGACCAGGCGGCGGCCGCTTACGGCGCAGGTGCGACGGCGGGCGGAACCAGCGTCTTATCGTGCGGAACCGCATGGGTGCTTTATGCCGTTGTGGGCAGGGCAGTTGTTGACGAACGCGAGCAGATCCCAATCTGCTGTCACGCGCGGCGATCGGAATGGGGCCTGGTGCAGCCGTTCACCGGAGGCGCCGCATATGACTGGTTTCACACGACGTTCCCCAAGGGTGAACGTAGCGAATCGAAGCCGGCGCAGCCTCTCATCTTCGTTCCGCACCTCTACGGCGGGTTGGCGCCGGACTGGCGCGGGGAATCCAGGGGCAGCATTCTGGGACTGACAATGGCGCATACCTGGCGCGACGTCGAGATCGCCGTGATGCGCGGGCTTGCGTGTGAGGCGAGGCGTAACGTCGAAGCCGCGGAGAGATTGTGCGGGCAGATCCCATCGCTCCGGCTCGTCGGCGGCGCCGGGAAGAGCGACGTCTGGCCGCAGATGATCGCCGATGTGCTTGACCGGCCCGTCGTCGTCTCGCAGCAGACCGAGGCGGCGTGCTACGGCGCGGCCAAGCTCGCGGCGGGCACGGTCGCGGACAATTGGGATCAGGAGCAGGACGCGCGCGTGTTCACGCCGAACGCCGCGCAGGCCGAGGCCGAGAACGCATTCTACGCGCGGTACGTACGGTTCTACGAGGCGTTGGCGGACTTGTACGCGAGGGACGATCCGAACCGCGTCGGCTAGGTCATTGCCGCCAAGCCCCGTACGTTTCGGGCGCGAGGCCGAGGCTCATCGGAGCACGATATGGAGGAGACATGACGGGACGGGACATTCGTCTTCAGCGGCTCTTCTCGGGCGGGAACGCGGTGGTCGTGGCAATCGATCACGGCGAGTTCGACGGCCCGCTGCCGGGCATGATCGACATGCCCGAAGTGGTCAAGAAAGTGGATCCCGGCGTGTCGGCGGTGCTGCTCTCGCCAGGGATGCTGCGTCACTGCGGTCACGCGTTCAACTACAAGGGCGCGCCGATGGCGATCGTGCGCCTGAACTGGAGCACGGTCTATTGCTTCCACTGGAACTACAATGACGCCAACACCGTTCCGGCCATGAGTGCGATGGACGCCGCAGCCGCCGGCGCCGATATCGCGCTCGTGTCACTGACATTGCAGACGGGCAGCGAAGCGCGCGATGCGGCGAACGTCGAGGTCTTCTGCAAGCTCGCAGCCGAAGCGAAGCGGCTCGGCATGCCGGTGGTCGGAGAGTGCTTCCCGGCGCGCTCCGACAAGCTGACCAAGCAGCAGATGCATGAGCAGGTCTATCGAGCATGCCGCATCGTCGCCGAGCTCGGCGCGGATCTGATCAAGACCTTCTACACCTACAAGTTCGGCAAGGTGACGGAAGGCTGCCCGGTTCCGATTCTCGGACTCGGCGCGGAGAAAACCCCGAAGCAGATCCAGGCGCTCGAACTGGCGGAGCGGATCGTGCAAGGAGGCGGACGCGGTGTGGTCTTCGGTCGCAACGCGATGCAGGCGCCGAACCCGATCGCCTTTCAGCGGGCGCTGTGCGATGTGGTGCAGAAGGGCGTGAGCGCGGCGGATGCGCTGAGAAGGTACAAGCTCAAGGACTGATATGAAGCACGGCTCTCACGCACCCGGCGGGACGCCCGAGGGGACGGTTCCCGGCACGCTCGATCTCGCCGATCGCGCCGAGTTGGCGCTGCACGCCCTGACCGGCGCGCTCGACCCGGAGCGCGATTACGAGATCTACTTCTACGTGCACTTTCGCAATCCCGCCCGCATGGGGCATGAGACCACCGGTCTGCCCACCAACAACCCCAAGTTCGCCGAATCGCTGCCGATGATGCGCGTGATGTGCGGCTCCGATTTCAACCTCGACATCGAGGCGGCGATGATGAAGGCGCTGGTGTCCAACATCGCCGAGGACGGCCTGTACTACTCGCCGGCCCGTCCCGATCGCCCGTGGCACGGCGCGCCCGAAGACTTCGCCAATGTCTACGGCAACGCGCGGGTGCTCCTCGCCATGCTCGCATGGTATCAGCGCGACCAGGACCGCACGTGGAAGCGGCGCATGAAGCGGCTGGTGGAGGGGTTCCGCCGGATTGCGGTGACACGAGACGATCAGGCGTACTTTCCCTCCGCGGGAGTCGGGGAAGCGTTCAGCTACCCGAAGAGCGGCTGGAAGGATACGAGCCCGCCGCCGTTCGACCATCCGACCATGCTTTACCACGGGGGCGAGATTCGCGCGCTCGCGCGCTACGCCCAGGTTACGGGAGACGAGCAGGCGCTCGAGTTGGCCGGAGGGCTGGTGCGATTCCTGCGCCAGGCGCCGTTCTGGCAGGCCGAGGCCGGGCCCGCAGCGGTAGCGGGCGCGGATCACGCGCACTTCCGGCTTCACTTCCACGGTGCGGTGCTCACCCTGTGGGCGCTACTGCAATATGCGATTGCGACCAATGACGCGGATCTCAAGGAGTTCGTGCGCGACGGCTACGAATACGCGCGCACCTTCGGCCTGCCGCGCATCGGCTGGTTTCCCGAGATAACCGACCAGTGGAACAGCCACTGCGAGACGTGCTGTACCGCCGATATGGTGGCGCTCGCGATCAAGCTGTGCGAGACAGGCGTGGGGGACTACTGGGATGACGTGGATCGGTATGTCCGCAACCAACTCATCGAACAGCAGCTGGTTCGCGCCGACCTACTTCAAGCTGTCTGTGATAGCTTCCCACCGACGCCGGTCAACCAACCGCAGGAGACCGCCGACCGGGTGATTGAGCGCAACCTCGGCGCCTTCGCGGGGCACGGTGAGCCGACGCTGCTGCCCGAAACCTGGGTCATGCACTGTTGCACCGGCAACGGCACCCAGGCTCTCTACTACGCGTGGCACAGCATCGTTTACCTCCGCAATCACACCGCGCAGGTGAATCTGCTGCTGAACCGCGCCTCGAAGTGGCTTGACATCGATAGCTACCTGCCCCATGAGGGCAAGGTTGTCGTGCACAACAAGATGGCGCGGAGACTGCTCGTTCGCATGCCGCTGTGGGTGGACCGGGGCGCCGTGCGCGCCGATATGGATGGTCAACCCGTTGCCCCACAATGGGCCGGGAACTATCTCATCATTGACCGCCTGCGCGCGCACCGCGACGTGACGGTTGAGTTCCCGATGGTCGAGAGAACTGAGAGCCTCACGCTCTACGACACCCGCTACAGGTGCCGTTTCAGGGGCAACACAGTGGTTGATATCTCGCCACGACGAGAGAGCCCGCACGGCTATCCGATCTACCTGCGCGAGCGTTATGGCGAACCGGACCCGCCGATGAAGCGGGCGACACGTTACGTTTCGCCAGTTGTGATCGAATGGTGACGAGTCCCGTCACTCCGCGCCCAGCGGCTCTCCCTGGCTGATGACCGTGACATACGCGCGAGGGTTCGGGCCTTGGCTTGATGCCTCACATTCGAAGCTCACCTGGTTCGCGCCCGCGGCGAGGGTCGGCGCCTCCCCCTCCGGGTCCACGGCCTGAATCACCTTGCCCTGCGGATCGTAGAGCTTGCAGTCCGACATCGACCGAAACTCCAGGTAGGTCCCGGTCTCCATCGTCACCGGGAACACGATCGTCCGGCCGCCGATGGTCACGCGCGGGTTGACGACCTTCGCCTTGACCAGCGGCAGCGCCTTGATCGGACTCAGGTAGCAAGTGACCGGTTTGCCGACAGGCAGATTGTTGTACCACAAGCCGAGTGAGGCGATCTGACCGTAGTCAATCGACTCGCGGTATATCGCATAAGCGCTGCCGTAGGGCCAGCGATAATCTCCGTAGCGTTCGCCCTCCGGCTCGATCAACTCGAAGTAGCGCCAGCCGGTGAAGTCAACGACGATGTAATGCTCCCCGATCCCCGCCACAACGTGCTCGGGGCATTTCAGTTGCAGGTTGAGCACTTCGCCTTTGCCGTCGCCGTAGACCCACACGCCGAGCGCCTGCCGCTCGCTGATGTTGAGCGGTGTGGGGAAGGCCTTCGCGACCTTCGCCCACGACCCGTTCCGCTGCTTCCGAGTGCTGAGTGCGGTGAAGCACCCGCTGACCCCGCCCGC
>Ga0315282_10006272_pt1 | contig 19985 bp, 17 predicted proteins | sample YL17G07_20_MG_FD_203693 | JGI IMG/M metagenome (GOLD analysis project Ga0315282, IMG submission 203693) | Sediment microbial communities from Yellowstone Lake, YNP, Wyoming, USA - YL17G07_20 | ecosystem: Environmental > Aquatic > Freshwater > Lake > Sediment | place: USA: Wyoming | collected... | reverse complement strand
AATCCCGCGGCTTCAAAATGGGGCAGATGGCCTTCGCGGGCTCCGACCGTGGCGATCCTGAATGCTTCCAACAAAAAGCCGGTCAGAATCACGGCTGCGATCAGCAACAGAGCGTTCGCGTCTTCTTTCCTGATGTCCAATCTGTCGGGCTTTTGCACGTAACGGCGATAAGCGGCCATTATCAATCCTATGATGACGATCACGCCGAACAGATCGAGGAAAAACGAAAAGACCAGATAAAATGTCCCGACGAGAAGCTTGTTGCCTGTGATGAATCGGTACACGTCTTCATCGATGGTGGTCGTTGCCGTGCCGAGGAATAGAACTATAAAACCGAAGAAAATCGAGGCATGCATCAGGGCAGGGTATGCTTCTCGCAAAACTTTGAACTGGGCGAGCCAATACATCAGGACGCCTTTGATTCTTTCGACCGGTCGGTCCAACCGTTTTAGTGCGTCCGGTTTTCCCGTCTTATATGCCTTGATGCGAAGCCAGATCCCATAGATGAAAATCAGGATTGTGACGACGGCGCACAAGTACACAAAGAGTCGAGACCACCCCAAAGAATTCGGGTACATCTCCCACAACGCCAGTCTTTCGACTTGCTCCATCACTCGCTCCTTTCAATATAATCCATAATCTCTTTTGGGCGGATCGCCATTGGCTGTCCGATTATACACAAACTCAATGAAAAGAAAAGACGATCCAGGTGCGGAAAAAACTTGTAAATAATCAAGCAGGCGAACCCTGTTATTTGAGGCGGATTTCAAAGGCGGGTCTGATTGCGGAAAAAACAAATGTTTTTTCCGCACCGCTACGGGAGCCTCAAAAAACGATATCGCCGGGGCGGGTTTGATGCGGGCGGTTCCAGAAAAGCGGCCTTGACATTGCAGGGCGGGTTAATATCATAGGCCAAACAGTTATTGAGAGGCGAAACAGATGAAGATATTTCATTACTTGATGCTCCTAGCGGTGCTTTTGCTGGGACTTGGACTGTTGTTTTCCTGCTCCTCAAGCGGCAGCAGTGGCGGCGGTTGAAAAAGCACCGACGACGACAGCGGCTCAAACGACGATGACACTTCGGGTGATGACGACAACGCCACGGGCGATACGTGGACGGATTCGACATCCGGCCTGACCTGGCAGCTTTCACCGACGGGCAAAATGAAATGGGGCGACGCCGTGACTTATTGCCAAGACTTGACCCTGTCCGGCGGCGGATGGCATCTGCCGACGATCTCGGAACTGCGCACCTTGATCCGCGGCTGCGCGGCGACGCAAACAGGCGGCTCGTGCGGCGTGACGGACAATTGCATGGATTCAGGTTGCCGGAGTGATTCTTGCGATGGTTGTTCGGGGAGCGGACCGGGCGCGAACGGATGTTTTTGGCCGTCGCAGTTTAATGGGTTTTGCAACCCCGGTTGCTATTGGTCGTCCTCGGCGGCCGCGGGCCAACACCCCGGCCACGGCTGGTGGCAAGTCTGTTTCGATAACGGCGGCATCATCTTCTACGGCTGCTACACCAACAACGACGTCGGCAACGTGCGTTGCGTTCGCTAGTCAGCCGAACGTGAAATTGGTGATTTGGTGATTGGGTCCTTTGGTTCTTAAAACGCGCCGAAGGCGCGTGATTCCGGTCCAGGGCGAAGCCCTAGTCGAAAAATTTGCAAATGGCGAAGTACGACAACCTGCCGATTTACAAGAGGGCGCTGGAGTTGACGGTGTATGTAATAGGCGGACAGAAACACTTGGCGCCGGGGATATTCGTCAAAATAGCAGTTTGTATCTTCCGGCTCGCAGCCCATCCAAAAATTGCCGGCGGGGACCAAGACGATGTCGGTGTAGTCGTCATCGCCCGCGTCGTCATCAACTATATCATCATCCAAATAGCCTGGGGAGGAGTCGTCGTCTGTCTGTCCTCCGCTTCCGCTGCTGGTGCTGCCGGATGAGCAATTAAGAACAAATAGACCGGCGAAAATGATGATCGCCGGAAAAATAAAATTTGTTTTCATGACAAACTCTCCCAGATCCTTTTTTGTTTGAAAATGAAAATTTGATATAGCTCAGATAATGCAAAATCATTCAGTGCCTACGCTTAAAGCTCCGAATTTGATTCCGTCACATATGGATAAAGCTTGGTTATTCAGGAAAATTTTAGCATTAAAGGAAGACAACCGCCAGACGGGATTGGATGATCATTGGTTCCTCCAGCGATTTAGACGATTGGTGATATTACCCTCTCATCCTTAGAGAATGTCAAGCTCGGACGACAAGGGTCAGGAATCAATGCTGTCAGAAATTAAATAAAAAACAATTTTTATGAAAAGGGTGTATGATCCTGATTGTGAATGACGAATAGAAAGTGAAAGAATCACGCCTTAGTTTTTCGTCAAATCATTTCTAAAACTTTTTGCAAAGTACAAATAAAAAACTAAGGGACTCCTCATAGAAGGAACACGCGATGTCTGCTAACGTAATTGGGCTTGTCAAATCGGGTAGTGAAATTTCTTACGAAGTGAAATATAACGCAGCAAGCCAGGAAGTATTCGTATCGTATTCTTGTTGGACCGACTTAGGTAAGGCTTCCACAATCGACGAAGCATTGCTAAAAGCTAAAGATTACCTAGCCAATAAATGACGTTTCATACTACTTCGCTGCCAAACATAAAGTATGCGGTGGAAGGTTCTGTTTCTCGACAGCTTCGTAGTATTGTGTTCATACTTTGGAATCATCAAACACACCACTATGGTTGATTGCAAAATAGTATCAAATGTCTAGCGAAGTCGGCGGAACTTAACAGAGGATATGCCACAACCCATTTTGCGGAATTTGACGTACACAATTAATCTGAGAGAACATTATGAGCGCCACAATCTCTGCCCATGCAGAGGCTGTGAAAAAAGTTCAGATTGCACAGCTTCAGCCTTTGGCTGAAACTATGCCACCCTCCAATTGGCAAAGAAAGGCCACCTGCCCGGCTCTTGAAAAATCAATGAGTTGCAAATCATCTTGGTGCTGAAAAATGACTTTTTCAATAGCCCCAGCGTCCTTAGTTTTCAGTTTTCAAATTAGTCGACCCAAAAATGCTTTTTTGAATGCTCGCGTATTAGATCAAATAGATCTTCTTTGGATAATGAATAAATCGTTTCAGCCGATGCGATGAAAAGTTTCGCCAATTGCTTATCCCATAAAATCTCTCTGACTCTCCCGCCGGTATAAAATGAAGCAATCTTTTTACCGGTAGATATCTGATGGACATTCACTTTGCCCGAGTAGTATTCAGGCAGAAAAAGCATATCTAATTCAAATGCCCCGTCTATCGCTCGAACCATTGGTCCTGTCCTGATCCTACCAATTTTTTTTAACGATTTCATGTCTATCACCTCAACACAACTTGCCAATGGACGGCTGACAAATAACTTTTCATGCTCGTCGTCGATGACCATTCCTGTTGCAAATGGACCTATAAAAAGTTTTTGAGTGGATATTACATCATCATAGTAACCTATTGATACTTTTGATAATGTTCCGGAGGACATCCATCCGTCTACAAAACAACTTCTAAAACGGGTGGAGCAGACGACTTGATAAGGAAATAGAGTTGGAATTGGATGTCTAGTCGTTTGGCTATTTTTGTAATCAATAAATATGACTTTGGAAACCATGTTTTCTATTCCGATGAGATAAGGCCCAAAAGGTGATTTTATAATATCAATAAAATCCTCATCATTATTTGTAAGAATGTGCTTAACCCGCTTAAGAGTTGAAATATCGTAGATGACTATACCCATTTGGAGACTTCTTGAATTAGTTGCGATTAATTTTTCGGACTCAATGATAGCCAACTGTTCAGAACCCGGAAAATATTTATCCGATAATTTATATTCATTTGTTATAAGATTTATATACCCAATTACGCCGTGCTCTCTATGATTAAAATACAACCGTTCCTTTTGGCTATTAATCTTCAAGTCATAAATCTTGGCAAGTTGCACCTCATGGTAAAGCTTAGGCATAGAAAAAATCTTTTTAAGTTTCGGGAAATCAGGCGAATGTTGAGGAAATAATGCAAAATCTAAATTTAAAATAACAAGAGGACATAATATAATAAATATAAATTCATTAATTTTATCTTTTTTAATTATATCTAATATATACCTATAACCATAATGAATTATACATATTATTACTATAGTTGATATTATTATACATGTTAACATATAAATTATAAAAAATAGCGTAATGGGGACTTGCCTAAGTAATAGAATAGCCAGTGACATCAGACTGGCAGTAATAAAAATTTTTAAATATTTAGACAGTTGCTGAAAATATTTTTCAAAAAAAAACGGGATGATAAAATATAAAGTTAGAAACCTGCATTCGCTTGGGCGAGCAAAAAGTTGAATAATATATAATAATAATATGACGGATAAAATAATATGCATGATAATTGCTTTTAGATAAACGAATAATTTTTTAATATTATAATGGAAAGAAAAAAATAATTTTTTAATATTTTTACTAAATATATATATTAATATAATTAATAACATAACAATATAAAATGATATTAAATATATAAAATTTATTATAAAATAATCTTTAATAAATATATTATCAAATAAAATTAATATTAATATAAAATAAAAAACAATAGCATTTTGAATCCATTTAAAAACCGCTGAAAACAACTGCTCTCCCTAAAAAATAAAAAAAATACTTTACAGTTGCACAAGGTCCTCGGAATTAACTCCACACGCTAATGCCAACAAGATATTGGAAACCAGAAAACTATAGACGTTCACCGGTTTTTGTGCGACAGATGGCTGACCCATGAGAGTAGACAAACCAAAGGCCTGTCCTAAACGAAGTCGAAGGGGCGGCATCTCGCCTTGAAGAAGCGCTTCGGCGGAGCCAGGAGTTTCAGCGCTCAGAAGTTCACTTTTGGTGCGCATCTCTTGTTTGGCCGCCTTCTCAATTTCTTTGAGCATCTCCGACTGCAATGATAAAGACAATATCTTAAAATTTCTGCTCATGGTCGATCCCCGCATATGTCTCAATGTTGGATCAACGCTGATATGGCTTCGCTATCAAACGTACCTCGCTCCGCCAGCCCCGCTCCGCCAGAGCGCCAGACTTCGGCCAACCCCGCTCCGCCAAAGCGCTACGCGGCGGCGAGAGCGCTTCGTCCAGGCAAGCTACGCGGCGGCGAGAGCGCGCCCAGAGCGTACTGCTAAACACCTGCGTTTCTATAACTGCGGAGTCGCATCAAATGATCAGGTCAGGGTGATTGGTTGAAACATGTCTTTGGTCGCTCCGCAAACAGGGCAAGACCAATCATCAGGAAGTTTTTCGAACTGAGTGCCCGGCGGTATCCCTCCATCCCGATCCCCCAATGTCGGATCATAAATATAACCGCAAACCGTGCATTCGTATTTATCCATTCTCCGCCCTCCTTATTCAGGCAATAAAAAATTTATATTTCGATTAGTTTATGCCCCTTCTGGTTGACCTTGCCGTTATGATAAATCCAAATTTGATCTATGGCAGTTCCAGTCGTTAGGAATTATTGCCTTTAATATCAAATACAATATGAAAATTTTGGGGTCAACCTGACGCGCATTCTAAAATTTGATATAAAATCTTTAAGTTGAATTTTCTTTTGGGTAAATAAAAAAAGGGGGCGATCGTGATCTTATCTATTCTTGCCTTGTCGATGCTGGCGATTGGTTTTATTTCCGTCATTCTTGTTTATGAGGTTTTAGGCCATCCCCAAGGTCCGGAGAATAAAAAAAGGGTTTTGTTGATCCATAGGATTTTCGGATACCTGTTCATCGCCATCTTCATTTTCGAGTTCATAATCATGCTGCTTCGGCTTAAAGCCCCAAATGAGTTAAGCCCCCAAAGCGCCATTCATGCTGCAGTTGCTTTGCTTGTGGCAGGGTTGTTGATTATTAAATTATCGGTCGTCAGGCGATATAAAAAATTCGTGCCCAATCTGTTTTGGATCGGCTCGATCATTTTTGTTCTTGCGATTGTATTTGTCGTTCTCACCGCAGCACCGCGAATCAGTGCGGCATTCGCAGGACCGGAGTTGATCAAATCGGAAAGAGGCATGGGAACAAAACCCGTTGCGCCCAGCATGGACAATTTGCCCCCTAAGTTGCTCCTTGTAGAAGGGAAATTCATAAGGCTATGCGGTCAATGCCATCCAATATCAAAAGCCCTTCATTTATTGCCTGAGAAAAAATCAAAGGATGAATGGGTTAAGATCGTAGTCGCAATGAAAGCCAAGACCGGCATGATTTCAGATCAGGATTCGCAGGAAATCTCAGATTTTCTGGCTCAATTTTCAGCGAAATAATATTGGCAAAGTATAAGTGATGGAAGATTATTCTGCTTTTCAATCGCGGCGCACTTTATAAGAACGATGATGGACCCCACTGAAAGGCTTGCTAAATTCAGATTTTGATAATGACAAATCAATTGAATTCCATTACTAATCTTTTACCATGCTGGAGTTTGTCATGAACTCGAAACCGGGAAGATTCTTTTTCATAATATTATTATTTTTTATTTTATCTCTGCTCAGCGCGTGCGGCGGAGGTTCGTCTTCAAGCGGATCCGATGATGCCTCGGATGACGATTCCCATAATGCCGTTGATGATGATGTTAACGGTGATGATGACGACAACGATGACGATAACAACGATGACAACTCGGACGATGACGATTTATTCGATGACGACAGCGGCGGTTCGGATGACGACACATACATGCCGCCCGACGGCTTTGAAGTTATTTATTTCGATGTGGGGCAGGGAGATTCGTTTCTGCTGAGATTCCCGGCCGGCTCTACCATGTTGATCGACGGCGGCCCGAACGATCAGGGATACGACACTATAATTCCGTACTTCCACAACCTTCACTTGAAGCATTTGAATTATATGGTCAGCACGCATCCTCATGCCGACCACTGTGGAGGTCTCGACGAGGTAATTTATAATGTGGAGGTAGATGAAGTCTGGGAAAATGGGGAAACCAACGATACCGGTTCGTGGAGTGATTTTGTCAAAGCGGTCGCCAATTCTCACATCCCGGTAACTATTATGAAGCGTGGAGATACGCAAGATATCGACGGATGCAATGTTTTGGTGTTGAGCTCCAATCAAGGCTATACCGGAGATGAAGAACTTAACGCGAATTCCATGGTTCTATCCGTTTCGTGCGAAAACCAAAAATTTTTATTTACCGCCGATATAACCGAAGAACCGCAAAACGATCTGATCAGCATATACGGCAATGATCTGAAATCCGATGTTGTGAAAGTCCCGCACCACGGAAGCCCTGATCGGGCGCAGGATTTTCCGCAGTACGTTTTGCCTTCATATGCGGTGATCTCCGTCGGACAGCCCAATGATTATGGCCATCCTTCGGCCCAGGTGATTCAGGAATGGGAAGATGTCGGAGCAACAGTTTATCGAACCGATAATAACGGCACGGTAAAAATCTCCGCCAAAAACGGGGAATTGACGACTTCAACAGAGCATTAATTCAAAAACCGCTCATCCCTCCATCAGGACGCGCATAATCAAAGAAGTAGTTCGAGTCAATGCTCCTTTGTTTTCCAGTACGGCGTTTTTTCCCGCCAGACCTGCTTTTGATTTGGCTTCCGGATCGGATAGAAGCCAGGCCAGTTTTTCAGCCAGCTCGTTTTCATCCTTTACCGAGAATCCCGCCCCAACGTTTATCAGAAGATTCGTTTCATCCCGGAAATTGCGCACATGCGGTCCAAACAGCACGGGAATTTCCGCCAGCGCCGGCTCCAGCACGTTGTGTCCGCCGACCTCTGCAAAGCTGCCTCCCACAAAAGCCGCATCCGCGAGTGAAAAACAGGAGTTCAGTTCGCCCAATGTATCAAGAAGCAGAATTTTTGCGGAGGGAAGAGGATTATTCTGCGTCCGCCGTATAAATGGGATGCTTGATCTTTGTAATAGTTCCGCGATCTCATCTCCCCTTTGAAGATGGCGGGGAGCTACGATGATCGCCGGCCGGAAACCTTTTGCCTCAAGCTTTTGCAAGACATCGATCGCCGCTTTCTCTTCGCCCTGATGCGTACTTGCAAATACAATCAACGGCCTGCCGGATTTGAAATTCGATATTACTTCAGAAACATTTTCTTTGACTTCCGGGGAGCTCAAATCGAATTTCATGCTTCCCGTGATTGCAAGCCCTCCTCTTGATACCCCCAGATATTCAAATCGTTTACGATAGATTTCGTTTTGGCAGGCTACAGCGTTTATTCCCGCCATGATGGGCGCCAGAAGGCTTTTGAAAAGTTTATACATCGGAAAATTTGAGTCGCTGATGCGGCCGTTGGCGATCACAATGGGCACATCTGCGGCCCGGCAACTCAGCAGCAGATTCGGCCACAACTCCGTTTCCACAAGGACTAAGACGCGCGGTCGTACGCGAGCCAGAAACATGTCTATGATCGGAGAAAAATCGAGCGGGGCCATACCGACCGCAAAGTCGCCCTTGGATTTGTCTTTCAACAAATCCAGTCCTTCAGGAGTAAGCGAGGTTAAGACAAAGGGAATATCGGGCATGGCTTTGGAGAGGCTGTCTTTAAGCGCAAGCGCCAGCTTGGTCTCGCCCACTGACGCTCCGTGAATCCAAATGGGGCGAAGTTCCGTCGTCCTCCAAAAACAGGGAGGTTTTCCGATTCTCAGACCCAAATATCGACGCCATCTGGGCTTGAAAAGAAAGAATAGAGCCAGCACAGGCCACGAGACCAATGCAGACAAAACGAAAAGCAAATCCAATATGGCTCGGATCATCCCGCTTCGCGACCTCTCATTCTTATGTATTTCTTTATGTGATCCAGACTATTTTGCATCGGATTCGAAAAGTAGTCGGCCACCGGACCTTGTGAAGGATTGAACTCACGACAGATGAATTGCCTTAAAAATTCAACATGACGCCCGTTTCGGGTTCTTTCAGCCGGTTGAAGCTGTTCCAATTTTTTGCAGTGCGCCGCGAAAACGCCGGGCGGCATTTGCGGGTCGATGTACAGCAGATTTTTGCCGGCCAAGGAAGTCCAGTCGGCCCAGAGATCGGATTGGCTTCCTCGACCGATAGAACCCCCGAAAGTCAAAGCGTATGGGTTGCCCGGCAGATGAAAAGTCATTTCCGATGCAACCTGATAACGCCTGGAGACTACAGCCGCCGCATCTGGATGCATGCGAAGAGTATCCAGGACATTGGAAGCGGCCTGTTCCCAACCGGCCGATTGAGAAGTCGGATCATATTCAGGTTGCAAGGGAATAATTCGAAATGCCGCCTGAACGATGAAGGTCGCCGTCATAAGCGCCGCCAAAATCGTTCCCGCTATAAATAAAATATTCAATTTGCGCGAGCCTTCCGTTTTATCCCAATATCCCGCAGCCAGAATGGCCAACGGATAATATGACGGGCCCGGCCAGTTGCCTTGAACCCTTGTGAAGATTGACATCACAATGAAATAGAAAAACATCGGCATGGCCAAAGCCGCCAACATAAAGTGTCGCCGGTTTTCAGAATGCCTGATATTAAAAAGGGAAGCAGCTCCAAACCAAATAAATAGGGCGACCAAAATCGGCGATATCAAGGCGGTCTGGCCTCCAAGCAATTCGATAAATGTTGAAACGCCGGCATTTTTGACGCCGACCATCGACAATTTGTGAATTTGCCAAAAGGTTACGAAGCCGTGGCGCGCATTCCAAAGCAGAATCGGCGCAAGCATTCCGACGCCCAAGAAAGCTGACAAATAAATGGGATATCTTTTTAAAGCGGACCTTCCTTCGGGGAGAGCAAGCAGGGCAATTGCGATTCCGGGCAGAAAAAGAAAAGCGGAAAGCTTGCCGTAAATGGCCAACGCCAAAAGGACTGCGGCCGGAAAAAACCATCTGTCGTCCGGCTCGAACAAAGCTCTTGAAAATGCGTAAATGAATCCGGAAACAAACAAGGCCGAAACAGTATCGTGAAGCATCAAAATTGCGCCGGAAACGAATAAAGGGATCGTCAATGCAAAGATGAGAGCTTTTATCCCGGCCGATCCGGTCCCATAAATTCTGCGAGCAGTGGCGAATGCAACTATGCCGCCTAAAGCCCCGCAAACCGCGGCGCCGGTGCGCACAGCCAATTTCGAAGTGCCTAAAAGAAACTTGAATACGGCATCGAGAAGCGCAATGCCTGCCGGCTGATCCCAATAGCACGCCTCTATACGATTGGCCCATGTCCAGTAATAGGCTTCGTCGGGAATCACGCCGATCCGCAAAGAAAACATAAAGCGAATCACCGCTGCACCGAGTAGGATAACAACTGCTATTTTGCCGCTGTTATCCAAGAATTTAGGTTCGCCGGAACTCAAAGAACTTCCTTGTTCTGGCCAGCAATCCGCCGCACAGCTTCGGCCACTTGCCGGCTTACCGTAATGTTCGCATCGTCGGCAGAGACGATTTGCCTTATTCGAGCGCAAGCGGAAACAAGCTGTTCGTAAGTTTTTTTATCGCCAAAACACGATAGGATTTTTTTTGCAATCATCTCGCCTGAGGCATCATTTTGGGCCAACTCCGGAAAAATCTGTTTTCCAAGAATGATATTGGGCAGTCCGAAGATCAGGCTGGCCATCATTTTCTTGGCGATAAACACATTGATGGGATGTTCGGCATAAACAATGACCATCGGCATCCCCGCCAGCGCAGCTTCCAGCGTTGCGGTCCCCGATGTAACGACTCCGAAGTCGCATGCGGCGGCCAGTTCGTAGAGACCGCCTTTTACCGGAACCGCTTTTATTCCTTTGGACAAAAACGCCTGCATCACCTTTTGCTCGTTCACTCTCGGCGCCAATGGCACGGCAACTGTTAATTTTTTGATTTCTTCGCTGCACAACGACATGGATTCGGAGATGGGCTTCAGCAAATATTTTATCTCGCTGGATCTGCTTCCGGGCGCGGCGAGAAATACCGGGCCGTCAGTGGGCAAGCCGAACGATTCTCGCAAACGCTTTCGATCCGTCGGCAACGGCCCTAACAGCTCTAATATGGGATGGCCGTAAAATTCGGCGTTGACCCCGGCCTTATGATAGAAATCCGGCTCGAAAGGAAAAGCGCAAACCATCAGATCCACGCGCTCCTTTACGGTTCTCACACGATAGCGTCGCCAAATCCATATTTGCGGGCTGATATAATAAACGACCTTTGCCCCGAAGTGATGCGCCTGCCTTGCCAGCGCCAGATTGAAATCGGGCAGATCGATGCAGATCAAGACATGAGGTCTATTGGTCTCCAAATAATGGAGCAAAGCCAGAAAAATCCTTCTGATCCGAAACAGCCCTGCAAGCACCGCGGTGAAACCTATAATCGAAAGTTCGGAGGCGTCCGCGATCTTGCGAAACCAAGGCAGCCCTGAAATCGCCTCTCCACCCATACCGGACGCTTCGAGGTCCGGCTCGATTTCTTTTAGCTTCTTCAACAAATTGGCGCCATAGTTATCTGCGCTGGATTCCCCGGCCACTATCATTACCCGAAGCGCCTCGCCTGCTTTTCTCGAAATCTGCGCCGGATGCAACGGCAGGCCGAATCCATGATACTTGCGGGTCAGCGCGAGAAAACCCCACGAGCTAAACGCGCCGATCAAAGCGCCCGCCAATACGTCAATCGGAAAGTGAGCGCCCACGGCTATTCTTGAAAACGATATCAGGGCCGCCGGAATAAGCCATAGCAGATGCCGCTTTCGACGATATACATAGGCCAGGCAAAGAGCCACAGAGAATGAGCTTTGTGCATGGCCGGAAGGAAAAGACCTCCGGCTCAAAGGGATGCCGATTACGCGAAGCCTGTTTATCGGGCGTCGCTTTTCAGCAACGTTTTTATATGAAGGGATTTCCATTACCGACAAAAAGCCCGCTTTGATTTTGGTCGCGGATTCGTCGAGATGAAGATAAAGAGCGTGATCGCTGATCGGCCTCGGTCTGGCAATTGCAGATTTTAAGCTTTGAGAGACCGCGGCGCCGCACAAAACGGCCAGAGCGAAATAAATGAAGTTATTCGGAAAATGCTTGCGGTCCAGAAAGAATAACCCAAGAAAGCCGAGCAAAGTCAGCGGTGCGCCATAGCCCAAAACCGTCCAGATATACCAGAAGATATCCCAGAAAGAACCCGTCCATGCGGCGGAGTTCAACGCCCAAAAAGCTGTTCGATCCCAATTCAGAACGGCATCAATCATTCCATGTAAATCCGATATTGAATTTCATCTATAATAGTTGAAGACGCACATTCACCGCTGATTATTAATTTTGGAAATACGGCTGCCCTCAATTTGCCTGCTTTTACCATTTTCCGATCACCAGATACGGTCCCAAAGCAATGGCATCGGCTTTGGTTTCGCGAAATGTGGCCAGCGCCTCCGCAGGCGAGCAGACCATCGGCTCCCGGTGGATGTTGAAGCTTGTGTTCAGTGCGATTCCCAAGCCGATCCGACGTTTGATCGCTCTCAGCAATTGCGCATAAATCCCGGGATCATCGTCAGATAAAATCTGCGGCCTGCACGATCCGTCCACATTGATGACGGCCCTCAATTTTTCACGATACTCCGGTCTGACCATATATCCCATGGTCATGAACGGATTGGGCGTGCCTTTCAAATCCTCCAGAACCTCCTTTGCAGTAGAGGTTAACATGGAAGGGCAGAAAGGTTGATAAAAAACCCGGCGCTTTAATCGAAGATTCAACCTATCTTTAATATCCGCTCGATCCGGGCGCGCCAGGATCGATCTGCCGCCCAGCGCTCTCGGCCCGAATTCCATGCGGCCTTGAAACCATAGCACGATACGATCCTGCTCGATGAGATCCGCCGCCGCCTCGCAGATATCGGAGGGCTTCGCGTACTCCATGCATTCCAAATCCAACACGCTTTTTATTTCCCTTTCGTCATATCCCAAACCAAGTTGCACCGAAGGCAGATGATAGGACGCCACCCCGTTCAATTCATAGTTGGCCCACATAGCCGCTCCAATCGCCAGGCCTCCATCGCCCATATGCGGGAAAACATACACGTCAGATACCTCGGGCAGGTTTTTCAACAGCATATTAACCTTGATGTTGCTTGCCACGCCTCCGGCCATTGCCAGATTGCTTTCGCCGGCGGCTGCGAGACAATTGCGGATATATTCGGTGACTTTCACCTCCAGAACCCGTTGCGCCATGTTGGAAAACGTTTCGTTGGGATAATGCCATAGGAGTTTTTTCAACTCGTAAAATTGCCTGAAATGTCCATACCGCGTATGCACATCCAGACCTTGGATATGTATGAAATCCATCAGCGGATTTTTTTCGTCGGCCACCGGAAAGGCAAAGTTGGCCAATGCCATGACTTTTCCTTCGTCTTCCAGGTCGCGCATATTGAGAAGCAGAGTGACCTGCTCGAAAAAAATGCCGAAGCTGTCGCGCGCCTTAATCCATTTTTTGATTTCGATCTTTCCTCCCGAAAATTTGCTTACGGTTCCGGAAAGGCCGTCGCCCAATCCATCAAGCGTCACTACGCAACAAGATTCAAATCCGCTTGGAAATGCGGCAGTGGCCGCATGAGCCAAATGATGGTTAGTCAAGTGGATTTTGGGCGAAGAGAATCCTATTTTCGCCATCTCGCGCGCAACTGTTTTTTCAGTAAGTCTGCGGCTCCATTCAATGGGCCCAAGTTGCGTCAGCGAATATTTGACAAATCGTTTGAGAGCCGTAAAAAATCCCGGCTGTTTTTGGCGGCGACGCACCAAGTACCACTCTTCTCGCATGCGAGGATATTTTCTCAAAATCGCCCGCGATATGTCGGGTGTCGAAACCGCCACCAGATCCACATCCGTGGGCTTCCATCCGGCATCATCCAACACCGCGCATATGGAGGCGAAGGGGAAATTTACCTCCAATTTGCGCCGACTCAGCCGTTCCTCATTGATGACGCTTATGAGGCGGTCGGCTTCTATTGCGGCAGCGCCCGCATCATGGCCGTCCCAAATGCCTAAAATCCTCATTCAATCCCCCTTTGATTCGGGTCGTCAGTGTAACCTTTGTAACGGACAAGGCCAAGAGCTTGTTACATTACTTTATATAATCTATAGACAATGGACACAAAAACAACCTAATATCGCACTGCTTTTGCACCCGAAAAAGGGTTTATAACTATATGATACAAATAGCGATTGTTGGGCCGAATGGAAGCCTTAGAATTCTACCAATAGGCACTCAAGACGTTTTAATCGGGCGAGATCCGAACTGTCGCGGTCATTGAATTCAAACAAAATAGATTTTTTATCAGGGATTTGAAGTCCACCAACGGCATTCTCTTAAAAGGCGCGCGCGTACAGGAAAAAGAGCTTAAAAACGGAGATCAGTTTAAAATCTGTTCGTTTAGTCTCATTGTTCAATTTATACACACAAAAGCGATTCCGAAGGTTACGCCCTATAACGAGGCTCAATCCGCCCAACTGCCGGCATCCGTGGAATATACGCTTAATTTGGGAGCAGAGGCGGGAACCCCGATAGAAAACGCCGGCCCAAATTCCGACGCCTCTCTTTTGTCGGAATGCGTGGACGCCTCAAATTCAAGACTCAATGCTTTGATAGAAGCAGCGCGCTATGCTACCTCAGGCCGATCTTTTGAGGATATCGCAGGGCAGATACTTGAAGTGCTGTTTAAAGTGATTCCCGCGGATAGAATGCTCGTGGCATGGTTCGAAGAGCCTGATCTATGGAGAATTGTCGCTTCAAAAACGCATTCCACTGATATGGAAAACGATAAAGCCATACCCTTGGCCGAAGCTATTTTGTCGTTTGTTCGAATAAATGCCGAAGCTGTCTTGGCCCGAAATGCAATGGCCGACGAGCGATTTGATTCCTCGGATTCGCTGTTCGCCATGAGCATCCGATCGTTGTTGGCGGTTCCCTTGTTTCAAGACGGAGTAGTCCAAGGCGTGCTTCAGGCAGATGCAAAAGGTTCCGGGATATTCGATGTCAATCACTTGAAATTGGCGACCGTGGCCGGATATCTTTTGGGTGATTCTTATTCAAAAAAAGCGCCCGGACAAATTACCGGGATTTGCGAAGCTCCGAAGGAAATTCAGATGATTTCCGACCAGGTCAAAGAGATTTCGGAAATTATCGAGATTCTCAATCGATCTGCTCCGGATCCGGATACTCTGGAAGCGGTCCGCTTGCGAATTCAGGCAGTGAAAGATCAATTAATTTCATTGACAACAGATATGCTTTCCGGATGTTCCGAAAATTAGGAGATAAATGTAACCATTCGGTTACGCGGGGAACATTGTGGATTTCATATAGCAGGCCGGACGGACTTCGGCGAGTTCAGTTGAAACGCGTCCGCCCTGCATTTTGGAGCGCATGGCATGGTCCCCTACCGTAATAACCCACTGATAACTGAATGGTTATAGATAAAAATCCTTAATATCTAGGAAAGTTTTTTCAGATTAGGTATCATATATGTTTTTATCAGAACCGGAGCCGTGAAGGATGGCAATTAAAAGATCGAATGGATTGATTGAAAGTCTGTTCGAATCCATCAAAAAATTTTTTGATATGATTTTCGCTCCGTTCAGTGATCATCATCCGCGGCTTTCCATTGTCAGAATCAGCCTTAATCGCGAGTTATTTCGACAATTCAAGAGATTAAAACCAGGAATTGTTCTGGATGTAGGGTCTAAAGATGCTCCTTACAAAGATAATATACCGCACACCGAATATATGCGCCTGGATATGGACCCCGGCGCAGATCCCCACATCTGCTGTGATATTCACGACATTCGATGGCAATCCGATTATTTCGATACCATTATTGCAACGGAACTTATAGAACACCTGCACGATCCTCAAAAAGCAATTCAGGAAATATTTCGAGTGTTGAAGCCTGGCGGAGTTTGTATCTTGTCCACAAGATTTATGCACGCATATCACCCGGATCCTATTGATTATTATCGATTCTCCGCCGAGTCATTGAATCATCTGTTAAAAGATTTTTCCAAAGTAGAGATATTTCCGCATGGAAATCGTTTACAGATATTTTGGATGATCCTCACACAGGGGCGATTCGGCAGCTTATTTAATATTCTGAATCCTCTGATCGCTGGAATTCAAACGCCTAATCCCCGTATTCCGCTAGGATATGTCGTCTATGCCGAAAAATAGCAGCCGTTAATTAAGATAAAAAGGCAATCACTTTTCTGAAATTCATTTTTTCACGAGGCATCTATTGCCTGGCAATCCGGAACGAAGCAGGCAAATCTTTCCGCTTACTGATTGCGGGCCATTGTAATAAAACGGCAATTATTTATTTTTTATCTTTAAAATCAAATGGTTATGGTAGTCATTATTTGCAAAACAAGGTTGGTACATCCCTTGCTCACATGTGTAGATTGATTAAAGGCCGAACTCGATTATTCGGGGGGAAGCAAAAATGTTCAGGATATGGATACCGGCATTTATTGTGATTGTATGTGTCGTCAGTAGCTGTGCATCGCCGTATATGACTTCCGGACAACAGACAGTGACCGATCAAAACGGCGATACGCTGCGTCTCACTGTAATGCCGGACAACTTGGACATTGCAGCCGGCGGATCGGTGACCGTGATGATTTATACATACAATTATGATGACGAACCGATCGAAGGAGCTGCCGTCACGGCTTCAGCCACGCTGGGAACGGTCAAAGATTCTCAGATGACGACAGATGTAAACGGAGTGGGAGTGACAAGCTTGACACCCGGAAAAGAACCCGGATGGTGCGTGGTGACCGCCACCTTCAAGACATTGATCGCTGAGGCGGCAGTCAGCTTTTATGACGGAAGCACCGGAACCAATGCACCGAAGCCTTGAAAAATCAGGCGGTACAGGGCAAGCCCCTTTTTCTATATTCGACTTGTGGGTTCCGCCGCATCACTGCGTCCCTTAAATAGCGGCGGAGCCCACCTGGCTCACACTCTTCGTGATCCTCACCGATTTTTAAAGGTTCTATCGTCTTAAAAAAAATGAAAGTCAGCCAAATCAATATCTCATAAATTGTTTATCCGCAAATTGAAACAAGTCATAATGTATCAAAATGTTTTTTAGAGTCGGTGCGGCACATGGATTATTCCAATGGTAAAAAATTGAACGTGTTGTTTGTTACGACAAGCTTTCCTTTGTACGAGGAGCACTGGTCAGGGACTTTTATAGAAACCCAAGCCCGAATGCTTGCCTTATCGGGGATGAACGTGACCGTGCTTGCTCCTGCACATAAAGGGAGCGTAGGTGGTGACCGATTAGGCCCTCTATCGGTTCGGCGTTTTCATTATGCCCCCCGAATCCTGGAACGCTTGGCGTATGGAGGCGGAATTCCAGCCAACCTGAAGGAAGACTTATGGTTATGGACCGTCGTTCCGTGGTTTTTGGCGTCCATGAAAAAATCCGTGATGGAAATGGCGCCGGACTTTGATGTGATTTACGCACATTGGACCGCTGCCGGGCTGGCCGCAGCTTCTGTCGCGCAAAAATTAAAAAAACCATTTGTCGTCGGTTTTCACGGATCGGATTTGGCGGAACCTCGCGGAATTTTACGGCGGATGGCGTCGCGGTTATGCAGAACCGCAGACCGCATAGTGGTTCATAGCCCCGATATGCAACAGCGCGCATTGCTTGCCGGAGCCCGCGAGGAAAAAGTCGTCTGCATCGGACATGGAGTTGAAATCGATTTGTTTAGCCCCTCATCAGGGCTTCACAGGCCGCTGAGAATTATTGCCATCGGCCGATTGAGTCATGAAAAAGGATTCGATCTGTTGATTGAGGCGCTGACAATGATCGACAAGGATGTTGATTGGATATGTGAAATCGTCGGAGAGGGGTCTCTTGCGACTGCGCTCGCAAGACAGATCAAAGAAAATAAACTGGACGATAAAATCAGATTGTCCGGCGCCGTAAGCCCTACAGAGATTCGGGAAAAATTAGCCGCTTCGGATATTCTGGCGGTTCCTTCAAGGCGCGAGGGATTCGGTATCGCGGCGATCGAAGGCATGGCTGCCGCTTTGCCGGTGATAGGCGCAAAAGTAGGGGCGCTGCCTCAACTTATTCAAGATGAAGTAACCGGGATTTTGGTGGAGCCGTTAAACCCTCGTGAGCTTTCATCGGCAATTCGGGATCTAATAAAAAATCGGCCAAAAAGCATCCGGATGGGCTTGGCCGGGCTTGAAAGAGCAGGGCAGTTATATCGCGCAGAGAAGGTTTATGCGCCATTGTCGGAGATGTTGCGCGAACTGGTCAAATCCGGATAATCCGCTCCTTTTGCTTGACCATGACCGCCCCTCCAACTATCCTTTGGTCGTAAAGATGAAAGAGGTGGAACAAAGTTGAACGACATGAAAACAGTCGCAGTGATTCCAAGCGCCGGATCAGGAAGGCGAATGGGAACCGAGATCAAAAAGCAGTATTTGAGTCTCTCCGGCATGCCTGTTCTTGCCTGGACGCTGAAAGCCTTTCAGGATGCGGATGATATAAATGAAATTATCGTCGTGGTTCCGGCCGACGATTTGGAATCGACGCGGCAAGACATCGTCGAAAAATATGGAATCGCCACAGCGACTCGCGTGGTTGCGGGAGGCCGCTTGCGATTCAATTCGGTATTTGCAGGTTTGCAGTCCATCGAGGGCACGTGCGATGTGGTGGTCATTCATGATGGAGTAAGACCGCTCATCACACCGCAACTCATCAAAAAGGCGGTGAATACGGCCAGGCATTTCGGCGCTGCGCTGGTTGCAACACCGGCAGTGGATACCATCAAGCAGATGACGGAAGACGGCTATGTAAAATGGACGCCCGACCGGCGCACCATGTACAACGCGCAAACGCCTCAGGCCTTCGAATATAATCTGATCATGGATGCGTACCGCGATGCGATCAAACACAATATCGAATCCACCGATGATTGCCAGCTCGTGGAAAGGTTGGGAGCAAAGATCGTTGTCGTGGAGGGAAGCATCGAGAATATCAAGATCACGACGGATCTGGATTTGGTTTTGGCCGAATATATTTTAGCCAAGCGAAAAGAAAGGCCTTTTGAATGATCAGAATCGGCGAAGGATACGATGTTCACAGGCTGGTCGAAGGAAGGCCGCTGATCATCGGCGGTGTCGGCATTCATTATCCGAAAGGCCTTGCCGGTCATTCGGACGCCGACGTGCTTGCTCACGCCGTCATGGATGCGCTTTTAGGCGCCTGCGGCTTGGGCGATATCGGACGCCATTTTCCGGACACGGACATGTCGTACAAAGACTCCGACAGCATGGTCCTGATGGCTCGGGTCGCATCGAAGATCGCGGATCAAGGATACGAGGTCATCAACGTGGACGCCTGCGTGATCGCCCAAGCGCCGAAGCTTGCCGGATATATGTCGGATATGGTTCGAAATATCGCCGATGCGCTGGGAATCGCGAGCGATAGAATCAATGTAAAGGCGACCACGGAAGAGGGGCTTGGATTTACGGGTCGCGGGGAAGGAATCGCAGCCCGCGCCGTATGTCTGCTGGAAAAGAAAAGATGACCGCACGATTGCGATTCGCCCCTTCTCCCAGCGGTTTGCTGCATCAGGGCAACGGCCGCACCGCAGTCTGGAACTGGCTGTATTCGCGCGTGCTGTGCGGCCTTTTTTTGCTTAGGATAGAAGATACCGACAAAGCGCGTTCTTCTTCGGAAAACGAAGCGGCTATTTTGGAAGATCTCGAGTGGCTTGGGATTTCGCCCGATAAGCCATTGACCCGGCAATCTGAAAATTCTGCCGACCATATCAAAGCGGTCGAGGAGTTGAAGAGCGCGGGCAAAGTATATCCTTGCTTCTGTTCCGCTGAATTACTTGCAGCGCAGAGAAAAGAAGATCTGGCTGTAGGCAAAGCCCCCAGATACCGAGGCA
>Ga0315282_10006271_pt1 | contig 19986 bp, 13 predicted proteins | sample YL17G07_20_MG_FD_203693 | JGI IMG/M metagenome (GOLD analysis project Ga0315282, IMG submission 203693) | Sediment microbial communities from Yellowstone Lake, YNP, Wyoming, USA - YL17G07_20 | ecosystem: Environmental > Aquatic > Freshwater > Lake > Sediment | place: USA: Wyoming | collected... | reverse complement strand
GGGAACGAAGACGAGCCCACCCGTCAGGTCGGCCAGAGAGCAGGTTCATCATCTATCCATCACCAAACGGCTTGACGTTTTCTTACAGATTCAACTAGCGAATCATCTCGCCCCGCTGAGGCGAGCCGCCGAGGCAGAGGAAACTCTTTGCACCGAAGCATTGGGGGGCAATGCAGTGAATAGTTACGAGCTTTGGGGTGGTACCCCTTTGTGACTGACCGCGCCTCCCTCGTTTCTGTTTCCTCTCTCCTTTTCAAAATACCCCTCTACTCGAGGGCGCGGTCGCTTGAATCTTTTGGCATTTCTTGGTTCATTCATTGGCATCGCACTCACGTTTGATAAAGGAGATCACCGTGTTCCGCCTTGTGTTTCTGGCAGCGTTCGCTACTGTAATCGCAGCAGCCCAAACGGACACCTCCTTGCTCAATCGCCTCAAGAGCGATTCGCTCTTTCTGCGGGTTGTTGTCCCGGACCGCGACACGGTTCGAACTCTTTCATCCCGCCATCGCATCGCTGCCAGCACAAGCCCAGGCGCACGAGCGTTTATCAATGAGAGAGAAGTCAAGGTGTACCCCAGCGGAGCATTCGTCTCTCTTCTGACACTCGCCGTCGGTGAAAACCCGGTGCGGCTGCTTGTACGGTCGGCAGGAGGGGATTCGCTGGTGAAGGAGTACCTCTTCATTCGGCCGGAGCCTCCGAAGCCGCCGATGCACGAGCCGGCTGTCATCGACACTGGATCGATCGAGCCCTCACGAGATCTCTGGCTTGACAAAGATGATATTCTGGAGGTAAGGTTCAGAGGAAGTCCTGGGTACAAAGCGCACTTCGACATCGAGGACGTAGAGTCGGGAATTCCCATGACGGAGCTTGCGGATAGGAGGGGCAACGGCACCGGCATCTACATCGGCCGCTATAAGGTGAAGGAGTCCGATGAGTCGCTCGATCAACCTATTAGAGTGCGCTTGAAAAGGAGTTTCTGGAGCAGCGAGAAGGTCTATTCGAAAGGAAAGGTGTCGATTCTGCCGCAAGAGCTCCCTCGCGTTGCTGTCGTCGTGGGCCGCAAACCGTTCTTGAACGTCGGACTCGGTGAAGACCGCCTGGGCGGCGCGAAGCTCGGTTACATTGAGAGCGGCATCCGATTGCAGGTGACGGGAAAGGTCGGCCGCCAGTTTCGCATCAGCCTCTCAGAGGGCATGACCGGCTGGCTGCCGGAGGAGTTCGCGCAGCTCCAGCCGCTCGATACTCCTCAACCCCGCTCATTCGTCGGATCGATTTCGGTGACAGGAAACAAGGCGGAGGATGTCGTCAGCGTCGCACTCGGCCAGCGACTTCCTTTCCTCACCGATCAGGTCGTCAATCCAACTGCGATCGTCCTCGATATCTTCGGTGCGACGTCAAACACCAACTGGATTACGCAGCAGCTCTCCGCCAAAGGGATCAAGAGTGTGAGTTGGGATCAGGTCTCAACCGGACGCTACCGGCTCATGATTGCCCTGAGCTATGATCAACATTGGGGCTATGACGTCGGATACGACCAGGGTTCGAACCTTCGCATTCGTATCCGCCGTCCGCCGAACATTTCGAATCCGGAGTCGGTTCTGGCTGGCCTGATGATCGCGGTCGATGCCGGTCATGGAGGCGATAACAACGGCGCCCTCGGGGCAACCGGCGTCCAGGAAAAAGACCTCAATTTGATGATGGCATCGCACCTCGACTCACTGTTGAGATCAAAGGGTGCCAAAGTCGTCATGACCCGCACGGGGGATAGCGCGGTGTCCATGCTGGACCGATGGGATACCGTTGTGAACTCAGGAGCGCAGATCCTGGTGAGCATCCACTGCAATTCGACGGGGGAGACCTCGGACCCGGAAGGCGTAAAGGGAACGAGCACGTACTACCGGTATCTCGGATATCAAACGCTCGCAAACGTGATGTATGAGAAAATGCTCCAGTTGGGTCTCTCGCAGTTCGGAGTGACAGGGAGTTTCAATTTTTCCCTCAGCGGGCCTACGCAACTCCCCAACATCCTTGTCGAGACGGCATTCCTGTCGAATCCCGAGGACGAAATGAAGCTCCTCGATGACGGTTTTCGGGAGGCAGTAGCGACGAAGATTGTGGAGGGACTGGAAGCGTTCGTGAGCAGATACGGAGCCAAATGAAAAGGCAAAAAGGAAAAAGAAAGAAGCGAAAGCCAGACAACGGGCAGTAGATCGCGTGATTGCGCTCTTCTCCCCTTTTGCGTATTTTGGTGCAGGCAGACTGTCAATTGGCAATGGATCATCATTCAATCGGAAATTCTACTATGGCTCATCAAGCACTCTGGGGCGGCAGATTCAAGGAGCCCCTCTCCGAAATCGCGCTAAGCTTTTCCTCATCCATCGATCTCGATAAGCAGCTCTTCCGGGAAGATATCGCGGGGAGCATCGCGCATGTCGAAATGCTTGCCGCGACGCACATCCTCACAGCGACGGAAGCTCGAAGGATCCGCACCGCTCTGAAGCAGATCCAGAAGGAGATCGAGACCGGCAAGTTTCAGCTGACCGGAGAGTTTGAGGATGTCCATCTCGCCATCGAGCAGCGGCTGATCCAGAAGGTCGGACCGCTGGGCGGGAAACTCCACACCGGCCGCAGCCGGAATGACCAGATCGCGCTTGATGAACGCCTTTATCTTCGCGCTGCGATCAGGGAGATCAGCAAGCTCATCGTTCAGCTGCAGCGGGTGCTTCTCTTCAAGGCGGAGAAGTATTTCGGAGAATTGATGCCGGGCTACACGCACCTCCAGCGCGCCCAGCCGGTGATGCTCTCGCACCATCTGCTCGCCTACGTCTGGATGCTCGAGCGGGACTACGAGCGGCTGCACGACTGCCTGAAGCGCCTCAACAAATCGCCTCTCGGGGCGGCCGCGCTCGCCGGTACGTCATTCCCCATCGATCGGTCCAAGGTGGCGAAGAAGCTTCACTTCGACTCGATCGTTGAGAACAGTATCGACGCGGTCAGCGATCGCGATTATCTCATCGAGTTTGTGGCAACCTGCAGCATGATCATCATGCACCTCAGCCGCTTCGCGGAAGAGCTGGTTCTTTGGAGCAGCAAGGAGTTCGGCTTCGCGCGCATCAGCGATGCGTATACCACGGGGAGCAGCATCATGCCGCAGAAGAAGAACCCCGACATGGCCGAGCTGGTGCGCGGAAAAGCCGGCCGTGTCTTTGGAGCTCTCGTCAATCTCCTGACGGTTATGAAGGCCCTTCCCTTGGCCTATAACCGCGATATGCAGGAGGACAAGGCGCCGATGTTTGATGTTGTGAGCACGACAGAGCGATGCCTCTTCATCTTTTCGCACATGCTCGTGCATACGAGCTTCAACCGTCAGCGGCTGGAGGAAGAACTCAGGAACGACTTTCTCACGGCCACGGAGATTGCTGACTATCTCGTGCGGAAAGGGATCCCGTTCAGGGAGGCACACACGATCACCGGGAAGATTGTCTCGTACTGCATAGAACACGGAATGTTTCTCGGCAACCTCGATCTGGACACCCTTCATACCTTCTCGAAAGCCTTCGCACCGGACGTCTTTGATTATATTCTGCCCCACAGAAGCGTGGAGCAGAAGAAGTCAGCGGGGAGCACGTCACCACACGATGTGAAGCGCCAGATTGTCCACTGGACGAGGATCTTGAAGGGAAGACATGGGTGAGGTGAGGAAGAGAGAGCTCAGAATGAGAAAGCCGTCTCAGAGACTCGAGACGGCTTTCGTGTTTCATCCTGTTAGTGTCTGTAGCCTGGTCCTCGCAGAACCATTCCGGGCAGATTTCCGGTGAACGCTCCGTTCTCCCAGACGAGCTTGCCGTTCACAAGGACGTGGCTCACTCCCTCCGAATACTGGTGGGGGTTCTCAAACGTCGCCTTGTCGGTCACCGTCGCAGGGTCGAAGATCGTGATGTCCGCGTAGAAACCGGGCTTCAGGATGCCCCGATCTTTCAGTCTGACGCGCTGTGCAGGAAGCGACGTCATTTTGCGAACAGCCTCCTCCAGCGAGAGGAGTTTCTCTTCGCGGACATACTTGCCCAGGATTCGAGGAAAACTCCCGTACGCTCTCGGGTGGGGTTTCCCTTCGTATAACGGACCATCGGTGGCGCGGGCACTGGCATCCGTACAAAAGCTGACCCATGGCTGCGCCATGCCCATCCGTAAATCCTCCTCCGTCATGGCGAACACGACTCTTCCTGTCCTGGCTGAATCCGCGAGGATGAAGTCGAATAAGGTTTCCATGGGGTCTTTCTTCCACGCGGCGGCAACGTCTGTCAGGCGTTTCCCTTCCCACTGCTTCAGGTCGGGGTTGGTGACCGATGTGATCATCATGCCCTGAAAGTCGGGCCCTCTGTTGCGATCTCTTGCCTGAAGCTCTACCCGGATTCGTTTCCGGACATCCGAATCCCGGAGTCGTTGCAGAAGCTTCCCCGTTCCACCCTCCTGAGCCCAACCGGGCATCAATGCGCTCAAGGAGTTGGAAAAAGCAATGTACGGATACTGATCTGCGGTCATGTCGATCCCCTGGTCCCGGTGCTGTTGGATCAGCCGGACGATCTCCGGCATCCGTCCCCAGTTGGCTCTCTCTGCGACCTTCAGATGCCAGATTTCCACAGGGATCTTGGCGGCCCGCGCGATATCGGCGGCCTCCAGGATCGCTTCAACAACGCGCTCCTGCTCGTTCCGGATATGCGTGATGTAGATGCCGCCGTATTCCGCGGCGACTTTCGCCAGCTCGATCAACTCGGGGGTCTTTGCATACATCGCCGGCGTGTATTCGAGGGCGGTGCTAAGGCCGAGCGCACCCTGTTGCATGGCATCCCGCACGAGCTGTTTCATGCGATCCAGTTCCTCGGGGGTCGGCTCCCGATCGTCGTACCCAATGACGTACTCGCGCACCTGGCTTGCTCCGACGTAGGAGCCGAAGTTAATAGCTGACTTGTGCTTTTCGAGCCGAGCAAAATACCCGTTGAAGTCAGTCCAATCGACCTTGAGATTGTATTCTTGAAGGTAGGGGCTTATTCCCCGGAGTGTGTTCTCGTTGACGGGCGCGGCGGATTCACCTTCGCCGTTCAGTTCCGTCGTGATGCCCTGAGAGATCTTGCTCATAGCACGGTTGTCGATGAATGTGGACAGCTCCGATTGCCCCAGCATATCGATGAACCCCGGTGCAACCACCTGGCCGCCTGCATCGATGACCTGTTTCGCTATTTTTGTATCCAGCTTCCCGATCGCGATGATCTTCTCGCCGTAAATTCCAATATCAGCTGCATACCATGGATTCCCCGTGCCGTCGACGACCTTTCCATTGCGGATGACAATATCGTACGGCCCCTCGGGCGACGGTTGGCACGACAACCCGAGCACAACAATGACGCACGCAAGGAGGAGGTAGGATGGTTTCATAATGTACCTCGGAAAAAGGTTTTGGCTACTGTTGACAACTGGTGAACCGCATCTCTGACGCTAGAAGGCGTCCGAGGAAAGCACTTCGAGTGCTGCGAAGCCGAAGAAGACGAGCATGGTGACGATAAGCGCTTTGAGCGAGTGCACGCGCTCGGCGTTCTTAAAGCCAAAATAACAAAGCATGCCGGGCCAGCCCCAAGCCATGCCCACGAGCGTAACACCTAATCCAATTTTCGGCAGGAGGTGTTCAGGATCGTCCAGAAAGACCGCCTCACCCAGGATTGTGAGAACTATGGAGATCAGCGAGGTGAAGATGTGCGGAGCGGCGGCGAGGCCCACAAAGCCGAGCGCATTGGGAAACTCCCCAAGACCGCCGAGTAGGTCAGCGGCGACGTGAAAAATAGTAGCGAGGAAAACCCACGTCAGATAGATGAGAAGAAAAGATCCGAGAAAAGCGATGAGACCCACGCTGAACGTCTGAGTTTTGAGATAACCGGAAAGGAGTGAATTGAAGGAGGTCAGTCCTGCGTAGGTGGAGACCATGAAGAACGCCTCTGTCAAGCGGGGGGAATCGTAGAGATCCGCTGTTGCGATCTCAGGGTCGAAAAGAAGGAGCGGGATGCGCTGAAGAAACTGCATGACGTGGCCTCTCCTGCTTGCTAACAAAAGTCAGAGAAACGATACTCCATTTGAGCTGCAAAAGCAAGCGCTCGGGTCTGTCTCGTCGAAAAAATGCTTCCCCGGGAAAAGAGAATAAGTGTCCGACGTCACTCCAGATTTACGCGAACAATGACATCCGTCATTCTGAGCCTACGGAGGAACCGAAGTAAGGTGATCCCAGCCTTTGATGACCAGGGGGACAAGCTTCAAGGCAAGAAACGCAACTGCTATCCCCACGATCGCATCCGTCACGTAATGATAGCGGCCGTAGAATGTCGAGAAATAAAGTGATAACACGATCGGTGTAATAATGTAGAACGAGGGGCGGTGGTAACGATATGCCATTATCCACATGACGGTTGCCGCGGCGGCATGGGGGCTTGGGATCGTGCCGCCGATGTAGTGCACATGAGAGCGCATAACCTCGCCAAGGTACGTAAAGACAGAACCGGTAAGCGGCACGGAGTACAAATGACCGATCGTCGGGATCGGCCCCGCAACTGGAAAGAGGATGAACCCGATGTCGCACAGGACGTTGGTGAGGCCGAGTGTGAAAAAGCAATCCTCCATCGCGAGTTCACCGCGGAGGTAGTAGATGATCCCACTGAGCACGGGATACATCGGGATGTAGATCACGTAGGAAAACATCAGCCACTCGGTCAGCGGGGGCGACATAAAGTGTTGGAGCCAGAGCGTCGGCTGAACGCCGAACACGTACTGCTCGGCGTCGAGGACGTACGCATCGAGCCACTGGCCGTAGAGAATCAGCTGCAGCTTGTCTACCGCGCCGAAGAGGTATGCGAACGCAAGGGTTACCGCAGCCACGCGCACGAGGAAGCGGGGAAACTTCCGTGCCACCCTCTGCGAGAGGAAAACAAAACCGAGATAGACGACCGCCACAGCAAGGTTCTTCAATGCAGGGATCCACCATCCCTCGACGCTGGAGTGGAACAGGAGTGCAAGGAGAGTGAAAAGTGCGAGGGCGAGGAAAATCAGACCATCCGTCGCATGCAGCCGAAGTCTTCTGACCTGAAGAACCTTCTCCGTCATCCCGGTTATCGTCTAGGCCATGAGTCCATGGTTCGGCTGCCTATTTGTGAAAATGCTTCGCCGGAGGTTCATCTCACAAAGCAAATGAAGAAATCGAGTGAGACCCCCAACAGCCAATGTAAGAGGATGACGAAGAAGATCGAGCGTGCGCGGAATGCAACGATCCCCCATGCAAGGCCGCCGATGATTGAGCCGTAAATCTCTCCACCCGGCTTGCCGATGTGAAGCAGACATGAGACAAGCGTCTGCACGAGGATCGAGTTCCAATCTCCGACCGCCCCCCTCAATCCAAATTGCATGAACCCACGGAAGTAAGTCTCCCACCCGATGTAGAATATCAGGTAGGTTGCGGCGTGAGCCAGGAACACCTGAGGCGATGAACCTGCGCCTTTGAACAACGGGTACTGTGCAAGGAACTCCGGCTGCTTGGATGACGGGAAGGTGGCTGCAACCATGATCGGCGCCAGCACGAGAAAAGCCTTCAAGCCAAATCGCCAGTCACCGAGCTGCAGTCCATACGAGCTGATCGGCTCTCTCAACAGAAACTTGATGATGAGAAACGGGACGATTCCCAGAAAAAAGAAGGAACAGAAAAATTCGTAGAGCTCGGCTGTCAGTTGCGGGTCGCTGAACACTACGAAGGCTGAAGACAACTCGGCCAGGTAGAATGCTTTTGTGCCGAAGTACTTGAAGGTGGTTAAGATGAATGGAGAGAGGAGAAGGATGATCGTCGGCTTCTTGTTCTCGCCGCTGAAAAGTCCTGCGAGCGAGATGGAGGAGGTGAATCGACCGACCGGTCCCGGAGTGCTCACGGTTTTCCCTTCGGCTTGTGGTTTCTTCGCTGCTGCAGAAGCCATTCGTAGGTGATACGGATCCCCTCTCGCAGCGGCGTGATGGTGTAGCCAAGTTCGTTCACCGCCCTCGTCGAGGCATACGCCCAATCCTGCAGGAACGTCTCCACCCAGCTCGGGGTGATTTGTGGATAGAGGCCGAGCAGTTGGGCCTTCTTTCTCTCGAAGCTTGCGTATAACATTGCCAGGCGGGGCGAGAGATTGATTTGAATGTGTTTCCTGCCGGAGATCTCATCGACGAGGCGAAAAAATTCCTTCAATGAGACATTTTCGCCGCCCAGGATATAGCACTCGCCAATCCGGCCTTTTTCCATGGCTAAGATATGGCCGCGAACGAGGTCGTTAACGAAGACGTAGTTGCCGACATTCATGCCGCCGTTGAGCAGGACCGGGACCTTGCCCCGGTCGTACATGTCGATCATGAGCGTAACGGAGTTCCCTTCCGTCAGTTTGCCTGGGCCATAGACTCGTGTCGGATTGACGATGACGACGGGAAAACCCTTCGCCGCGTAGCGGAGAGCTTCCTGTTCGGCAATTGCTTTGCTCTCCTCGTATTCGGTGTAGTAGCGTGGCGTGATCCGCACCATCTCCTCGTCGCCCGTCACGCCCGCCGGAGTGGGGCCCAGCGTCACGATCGTCGAAGTCAGGACGACGCGCTGGATGTTCGTCTCACGAGCAGCCTCGAAGACGTTCTGCATGCCCTCGACGTTTTGTTGGTAGAACACCAGGGGATCTCGAGACCAATTCTTGGCATACGCTGCGAGATGATAGACCTGGCTGCAACCGCGCATTCCCTTTATGAGCGACTCCCGGTCAGAAATGTCGCCTGGCACGAGTCTGATCTGATCGTGAGAGAGCCCCTCTTTGTTGCTCGTCTGCCGTGTCAGTGCGTGGACGGTGTGCCCTTGGCGAACAAGCTCGTTCACAAGCTTAGTGCCGATGAAACCTGTCGCTCCCGTCACGAAGACCGTACGTGCCTGGCCCATCTTTATCTTACGAGGATTGAATACACCGCCGCGCCGATAGACCCGCTCAGCGAACACTATTCAAGGTAGGCAAAAAAAAGGAGAGTCTCAACGAAAATGGAGAAGGAGATGACCGTCACCTCGCGGAGGAATCATCTCCGGTTAGGTGACGGTCATCCGCCAGATCCTCACTTCAACAAGGGGAAGTCGAGGTGCGAGCTCCACTGCGGTGAGTGGTAGACTCGCTGTGTCGCTTTCTGGAAATCTGACTCCTTCGCGTGGTAGATGTCGACGAACATCTGCGGGTTGCGATCGATCATCGGAAACCACGTGCTCTGGATCTGCACCATCATCCGGTGCCCTTTCTTGAACGTGTGAAACACGTCGTTCAAGACGAACTCGACTTTTGTCACTTCGTTCGGCACGAAGGGCTCGGGCTTGGACATGTTGTTTCTGAATTTTCCCCTGAAGACATCCCCCCGCACCATCATCTGGTACCCCCTCAGCTTCGTCCAGTTGCGATCAAACCTCATCGGGTTGCCGCTCCAGGCCGAGGCACTGTCGGGCAGGACATCGATGACTTTCACGATCCAGTCGGAGTCTGTGCCGGAAGTTGAAACGAAGAGGCTGGCCGTGATCGGTCCGGCCACGGTCATGTCGTCCGTCAAGATATCCGACTCGTACACCAGGACGTCCGGGCGGGTCCAGGCGAACCGCTGGTCCTCGACCGGGAAGGCAGCGTTGTACCAGTGCCGGATCTCCGAGGTATAGGGGACCGGTTTTGCGGGGTCGCTGATATATTCATCAAACCCCTTGTTCTCTTCTACGGGCCCCGGCGCGGTAAAGGAAAGGCGACCCTTTGTGTTCAGATACACATTGGTCGGAGTGACATTCTTCGGCGGCCAACTATCCAGGAACCGCCACTCGTTCGTGCCTGTTTCAAAGACCATCGCTTTGGCAAGGTGCGGCGTTCCTTCCCCCTTGAGATAATAATTGAAGAATGGAAAGACGATGCTGTCGACATAGAACTTCCCGGTCGATGAGCCCCATTTGATGATGCCGAGCGAATCGCCCCTGTCAAACCCCCACTGCCCATGCGACCACGGACCCATGACGAGCCTGTTCTGGTCCTCCGGGTTTTGCGGATTGAGCTTGTTGATCGCTGCGAACAAATTGAGTGCCCCATAGAGATTCTCGGAGTCGAACCAGCCGCCGACGACCAGTGTTGCGGGCTTGATGTTTTTCACGTGGGAGAGGATGTTGCGCGCCTCCCAGAAGCTGTCCCAGGTTCCGTGCTGCATGATCTCGTTCCAGAATGCAACACTGTCTTTGAAGTATTTTGTGTTCGCATTCGGGAGGGGACCGAGCTCGAGGAAGAATTTGTACCCGTCCGGGATCCCATGATCGAACCGGCGGCCGTCGGAAGTTGTTGGTTTGGGCCGCGGCCACCCGAAGAATGCATAGAAATCAAACGCGTGCGGCAGGAGGAACGCGCCGTTATGGAAGAAATCGTCTCCCCCCATCCACTTCGATACGGGGGCTTGCGGCGACGTCGCTTTGACGGCCGGATGTGCGCCGATCGTTCCTGTCGTGGTATAGAATCCGGGGTAGGAGATGCCATAAATCCCCACCCGGCCGTTGTTGTGAGGAATGTTCTTGATCAGCCAGTCTACCGTGTCGTATGTATCGCTGCTTTCGTCGATATCCTTCGAACTCTTCTTGTTATCGATCTCCGGTCGAACGTTCACAAACGTTCCTTCCGACATGAAGCGGCCGCGCACATCCTGGCTCACCATGATATAGCCGTCTTCGAAGAACCGCAAATCCTGTGGACCCACAAACGGACGGAAAAGGTTCTCACCGTACGGCCCTGAGCTGTACGGCGTCCGCGTCATGAGGATCGGATAGTCCCTGGAGCTGTCCTTTGGCGTACAGACGGACGTGAAAAGCTTCACGCTGTCGCGCATCGGGATCATATATTCGTGCTTGTTGTAGTGACTAGGAATCGAGTACGGATTCTGCGCCAGCAGATCCAGCGGGCTCACGACGACGAGCAGCGCCAACAAGCAGGCGAGGCGAACGGAAGCTAAGTGTGGTTTCGTCGGTATCATCATTTCTCCCTTGATAAGTTGAATTGTGGAACGAGTGGAAGCTCTCGCTGCGAGTGATGGATTCTTTAACGAATATAATGACGAGTTGGGACAAGAGCCAGAGGAGAACAGCGCAGCCTGTAAGATGCTCGCGGTTCGGCCTGCTTCCTTATGATCTTGTCAGCACTTCGTGGGCCGTCTCCAGGAGTCTTTCGGCTGTAAAATGACGAGTCTGATCTCGCAGATTGCGGTCTCATCATCGACCAGAAGGACCAGCCCACCATCTCCTCGAATGCTCTCAACCTCGCTGTAGACGTGGATAAACCCGTTGTGACCCTTGACGATCGCGTAGACCGTGGCCAGGCCAAGTCCCGTCCCTTTCCCAACCTCCTTTGTTGTGAAGAACGGCTCGAATATTTTGTCCCGGACGTCAGCAGGAATCCCGACCCCCGTGTCGCTCACGGAGATGACGATATGAGGGCCTGCCTTGGCTTCGACATCCATCCGGGGGGGTAGCTTTGCCGACGACCTCTGAGGCTGTGAAGCCGTAGACAGAGGTAAACGTCGGGTTCACGAAACTGAAGGTTCCGTCTCGATCGCTCATAAAGATCACCTCTCCGGAGGAGACGACAGCCTTTCGAAGCGTGATCCGTTCTTCCTCCGAGCGTTTTCGCTCGGTGATATCGCGATAAAGGGCTTACATACCGCGTTATCCCGCTGGCATCGATAAGACTCCCATCCTTGCGGGCGCGGTGCACCTCGACGCCCGCCAGCGATTCGGCCCGGAGGATCCTTGACCGGAGCTCTGTGTATTCAGATTGTTGTTCGGCCGGGATGATGGGATTGGGTTGACCAATAACCTCCGACGCTTTCCAAGCGAACGTTCGTTCAGCCGCCTGGTTCCAGATCTGCACCCTCCCCGCGGAATCGAGCATGGTGATTCCCAGAGGTGAGGACTGGACGAGGGCCTCCAAGGTCTCATTGGTTTCCCGCGGCGCTGTTTCGGCCCGTCGGCAGTCGGTGATGCGGTGACGATTCCGGGGCGATGAGCTTCAAGAAATCGAACTGGGGGCCGTAAAATTCATTCTTCGCTTCCCTTCCCGGTGATGATAAGATTCCCGCTCGTTTCCAACCAGATGTAATGACCCCCTGCGTGCCGATAGCGAAACCCTGCTTTCCCCGGGTTCCTGGTCTGCAGCAGCGTGCTGACCACCTGCGTGACACGCGCGCAATCATCCGGATGGATTAACTAAAGCAACGATCCAGATGAGACTTGATGTTCTTTTTGAATGTGTCGTCGCCCCAGAGCGCCGCCACCCTCCTGCCGACGATCTCCGCTTCAGTCTTCCCCCAGGCTTTGCAGTAAGCATCGTTGGCTGCTTCGTAGACGTATGTTCTGTTGATAAGAGTCATGAAGTCCTGGGAAGCGCTAGCGATAAACTTGTACTTGCTCAATGATTCCTCGGCACGGGTCGCCACGGCAACGTCTGCCGCCGGCTCGTGTTCACGTTCCAGGAGTCTGACCCTTCGACGGAGAGAGGTTAACTCTCTCACAAGATCTGCCTTCGTTCTGTTGTCGTCCTTCATGTTCGATCTCACGTGATCATGGAGTGCGAATGACAACCACCAAAATAGCCAGCAGGGTGCCGGACGCCAGTGACGCAGGGCAAATGTGCAACAACCCTTGATCGCCTTCTATTTCTTCTCGGGCTTCAGGATGATAGCAGGCACGTCTTGCTCTCGGACAAGTCGGTTGAACGCTGGAAGATCGGTGGAAACAATCCCTGTGTACTTTTTGAGCTGCGCGTCAATTTTCACAGAGACTTCATTGAAAACATCGTACTCCTGCTTCGTTGGCCGTGTGTCGGCGCTTCCCACGGCGCTCGCAAGAGCTGCAATCTTGTTATTGAGCTTGATCGGGAAGTTGAGCGCATCCTGGCTGCTTTTGATTTTCACCTGGATCAGCTCCTCCTCTACAGCGGAGAGCTTTTCGTTCAGAGCTTTCACTGCATCTTGGATTGTCGACTTTGAGGGAAGGCTGTGCGCTCGCTTCGACACGTCATCGGTCTGCTTCTTGACGTCACGGATGGTGTTGATCGCATCGTCCGTCTCTGAAAGCTTATCGCGTATCTTGAGCAGGAGATCAAGCTGTTCCTGCAGGTCGGCCTGCGTGGTCTCGACGCGGGGATCGAGCTTCACGTCGAACGACTGGTTCAGCGTGTCCTTTGCCGCGATCAGTTGCACCGTGTATGTTCCCGGCACAACGACGGGGCCGCGCGTGGTGCCTCCCCAGAGGAGCGCCCCGGGTACCGTTGTCGCATCCGTGTAGCGCAAGTCCCAGACGAAACGGTTCATGCCAGAGTCGGCGGAGAGCCGCGCGCCGCCGCGCCTGCCGCCAAAGAATGATTCCTCTTCTTCGGAGTCGCGTTGCTGTTCCCCCTCCGCGCGTTCCTGCCTCGTGCTGAACGTTTTGACGAGTTTTCCGTCCTTGTCGAGAAATTCCAGCTTCACTTCTCCTGTTGGCTTGTCCTTGAAGTAGTAGTATACCATGGCACCATTTGGAGGATTCTGACCTACCTTGGAACCGGGACGGGTGAAGCCGCCGAAGCCGCGCATCCGGTAGGTGAGCCGCGGTTGGTACAGATAAGTGGAGCTTTTCGCCGCATCGGCAAGCTGATAGAGAGGCGTCAGATCATCGAGCACCCAGAACGCCCGTCCGTGGGTGGCGACGACGAGATCCTTCTCCCGCGGCTGCACCATCAGGTCGTGCACTGGGACTACCGGCAGATTCAGCTGCAGCGTCTGCCAGTTCTCCCCGTCATCGAAGGAAATCCAAACGCCTCGTTCCGTGCCGGCATACAGCAATCCCTTTCGGTTCGGATCCTCGCGGACGGCGTGGACAAACTCACAATCGGGAATCCCCTTCACGATCTTCTTCCACGTCTTTCCAAAATCTGATGTTCTGTAGATAAACGGGCGGAAATCGTCGAGCTCGTACCGCTTCGCGGCGACGTACGCTGTTCCCGCGTCGTGTGGCGACGGGTCGATGAGGCTGATGCGCGACCACTCCGGAAGGTCTTTCGGCGTAACGTTCTTCCAGTTGGCTCCACCGTCCGTCGAAACGTGGATCAACCCATCGTCCGAGCCGGCCCAGAGCACCCCTTTCTGAACGGGCGATTCGGCAAAAGCAAAGATAGTGCAATAGTACTCCACACCGGTATTGTCCTTCGTGATCGGTCCTCCCGAGGACGCTTCCTTGCTCTTGTCATCCCTGGTCAGGTCGGGGCTGATGAGGGTCCAGCTCTTTCCTTCGTCGGTGCTCTTGAACACAACGTTCGCAGTTATATACAGCACAGTGGGATCATGTGGGGAGATCACGATCGGGTAGGTCCACTGGAAACGGTATTTGGCAGAGTCCGCGCCGCCCCCCATCGGGTTATCGGGCCAAGCGTTGATGTCCTCCGTTTGGTCTGTCCGCTTGTCGTATCGCGTCAGGTAGCCCCCATAGTTCCCTGCGTAGATGATGGTTGGCTTCTTTGGGTTGACGGCAATGTAGCCGCTCTCTCCGCCCCCGACGTCATACCAGTCGGTGCGGTCGATACCGAATCCCGTCGTCCGGCTTGGGATGGCTACGGTGCTATTGTCCTGTTGTGAGCCATAGATATAGTATGGAAACTGGTCGTCGACCAGGACGTGGTAGAACTGTGCCGTGGGGATGTCCTGATCGCTCCACGCCTTGCCCCCGTTGTAGGAGACATTAACGCTGCCGTCGTTGGCCTCGATCATCCGCTGCGGGTTCGTTGGGTCGATCCACAAATCGTGGTTGTCTCCGTGCGGCACACCGATGCCGGTGAGGGTCCGTCCGCCGTCGATCGATTTGTAGAAGCCGGTGTTGAGAAGGTAGACAGTCTCCGGATTCTTCGGATCGGCGTACACGTGGGAGTAGTACCATGCGCGCTGCCGGATGCGCTGGTCCTGATTGACCCTCCGCCAAGTCTTTCCTGCGTCGTCCGACCGGAAGAGACCGCCTTCCTGAGCCTCGACCATCGTCCAGACGAGGTCCTCCTGAGCGCCGGAAGCGGCCACACAGATTTTCCCCTTCACTCCTTTCGGCATGCCACGATTGCCGGAAAGGTCCGTCCACGTATCGCCCCCGTCTGTCGATTTCCAGAGGCCACTTCCGGGCCCGCCGCTGGTCATGCTCCATGGAGTACGATATGCTTCCCACATTCCCGCATAGATCACGCGTGGATTGAACGGATCGAGAACGATGTCGACGGCCGCGGTCTTCTCGTTTACGTAAAGAATCTTCTCCCAGGTTTTTCCGCCGTCCTTCGAGCGGTACACGCCGCGTTCCGGGTTCGGGCCGAACACATGGCCAAACACCGCGACATACACAAGATCGGCATCCTTTGGATGGACGGCGATCTCGCTGATCGTCTGAGCCTCCTTGAGGCCGATGGACTTCCAGGTCTTTCCCGCGTCGACCGATTTGTACATCCCTTCGCCTGGAATGGTATTGCCTCGTATGCACGACTCGCCGGTGCCGGCGTAGATCACGTTCGGGTCCGATTCCGCCACTGCGAGCGCACCAACAATTCCCACCTTCAAAAATCCATCGGAGACGTTGATCCAGGTATGCCCCCCATTCTCGGTTTTCCAGATACCACCCCCCGTTGCGCCGAAGTAATATGTGTACGGCTGGTCCCTATGGCCGGCAACCGCAATGGATCGGCCGCCGCGGAATGGTCCGATCTCGCGCCATTGCATCTTGTTGTAAAGCGTCGTGTCGTACTTCAAGCTCGATCGAGAAGACTGGGCAACGGCGGGAACAGCTAAAGCTGCCACAACCGTCATAAGCGCGATGACCAGAGCGCACCTGCGGACAATATTGACAGTCGTCATCGGACAATCCTCCATGATGTGATTGCGTTGGATAAACATTCACCGGTGAAGCTCAGAACGGCGCGTCTCAAGACTGTCGCCCGCTTTCCTGTCGTTCACTGAAGGGTATGAAGGCCTTGTGTCAGGAAGCAGGTGAAATTGCCGCCACCGCTGCCCTGTGTTCTTCTGTGGCGAGGTCGCGATAGAGCGCGGTTTGACAAGCGTAGAAGCTAGCCTTCAACCAAAATCGGGCGATCATATACAACTGTTGAAGGAGAAAAACTGCGACAAGGGGCCAGTAGGAGTCTTGTGGAATGAGACCTTCGAGGAGAGCGTAGATTGTTATGAGTACGACGCCGAGAAGAGCGAGAAGGAAATAGAGACCGTACGTATTCAAGAAGTTGCGGAGCGCAAAGCGCCCGCCGGCGACCGAGGCGAGCAGCGCGCTCGTGCGGTCGTCCAGGACGATCCGAATCCGCGCGTAGTCAAAGACCATCGAGAAAACGGAAAGCAGGAAGATGGCAAGAATGCCTTTGATGATATAGAACAGGTAAGGCGTCTGCTCGGAGACCGAGTTCTGAGTCCAAGCGGGAATGCTGGCGTCGATCCAATCGACAAGGAGGGTAAAGAAAAGGTAGTAGAAGACCAGCGCAAGGAGTGCCAGCCGGAAGAATCGCCCAAAGTACTTGGCCCCATCCATCATGAATTCTGAGAACGAGGAGCGATACTCCCTTGAGTACATGCTGATGAATCCACCGGCGAGGAAATTGCTCATACAGATGTACAGGAAACCGAGGAGGACGAGGATCGAGTTGTAGCCGGGAGTGATCTCGAAGTGGAAGAAAAGGTTGGACAGAAAACTGCCGATGCTCTTGATGTACGTGCCGTCGAGGTACATTTCCAGGTGATTGACGAACGGAGCGTAACCAAAGATGGTGTAATCGACGAAGCGTGTCAGCTCGCTCTTCTCGAAATCATGGCGGAATGTTCCGGACCAAGCAGGATCCATCTGTTGAAGAAGCTTTTCCTCCATGACCGTGCCGCGGAGGTAATTGTCGAGTGTGTTCAAGAGTGGCAGGGCGAGCACCAACGCAAAGAGGACGTTGACAAACCAGGCGAACAGGATCATCCGTTTGGTCCGCGAAGTCTCTGCGAGGCCTTGCTTCAACGTGGCAATGATCTTCATGGTAATCTCCTTGTGAAAAGTCCGGTTCCAAAGCGGACCGTTCTGGCGTCGAGTCCAGCTGAGGGCTGGACTCGGCACCACATCAGAAGCTCACAAACTCAAAAAGGTTTTGCAGCCAGAACATCCATTTCGATGCGTACTTCCGTGCAGCAAGCGATCGGAAACCGCCCTCGCGTATCACCTCGCTGTTGTTATTATAATTGATGTCCAATGCAAGCTTCATATCCGGATCAACGATGGCATAGCTGACGGGAGAGTCGGATTGATAGGTGAATTTCTTCCACCTGTATTGCCCATCCCATTGCTCATGCTTCTCCTCTCCATTCTTGAACACGACGAGCACATCCACGGGGGCGATCGCTTCTCCCTCCCGTTTCACCACCACATTGCACTCGTACTCCTTGGCACCGGCTTCCACCTCAGTGCTATCCATTGGTTTTCCATTCTCATTGAACAGACCGGCCGGCTTCGGCACCCTCAGGTTCACAATGCGATCGACGCTGTAATCGAACTGGTTCGAGCTGAACCAGGTGTTCTCGAAGAACCAGTTCATGCTCTTTCCCGTCACCTCGTTGACCGTATTGATGAAGTCCTGGGTCGTCGGGTGCTTGAAGCGGTAGCGGAAGTGATAGGTCCGCATCACGCGGTACATCATCTCTTCACCGAGGTACCGCTCGAGCGTCACCAGCGACAACGCGGGTTTGGTGTACGAGTTCAATCCGTAGGTCTCATTGTACTCCCATCCCTTGCGCGCCATGACATCATTCTTGCCCATTTGCCGCAAATAGCTGTCGCCAGGCGCCAGCCGTCCTTGATCTACCTCGTTAAAGACGTAGGGGATCCCGACATATGTTCCGGCACCGGGCCCACCGAAGAAGTAGCGTACGGCCTTGAAGGGCCTCCATCCGGTATTGATCACGCGATCGGTCGAATAGGTATTGAAGCCCTCGTCGAGCCACGCCTCTTCAAACTCATTACTGCCTACCAGGGCGTACCACCACTGGTGGCCGCATTCGTGGACCGTGACTCCTTCCGGCGACGACTGTTCCTTGGGGGCGTACCTGTTCGCTCCCCCCGTGAAAAGCGTCGGGTACTCCATGCCTCCGGAGCGGCTATCGTTGGCGGGATCGACGACGGTGATCGCGTCGTACGGGTACTCGCCATACCACTCGCCGTAATAGCGAAGGGCCTTGAACGTTGCGTCGAAATAGCGGTCGATCATGTTGTCATGCTGAGGCTGCGTCAGAAGGATGACAGTGACCTCCTTCAGAGGATGATGTCGATCTGACCGCTCGCCCGGGTCCATTTTGTCGTGAACGAATTTCCGGACAGTCGGCACCAGATCCGGCGACGTCACCCAGGCGAAGTCGTGAATGTCCTCCTGGTAGAAATTGTACGTGGTTGTGTTGTCCGGGTTGTTCTCGATGTGCCGCGCAAGCCCTCCGCTCGCACCAACGATGTAGCGGGTGGGAACCGTGATCTTTACGTCGTAGATGCCGTAGTCGGCAAAGTACTCCGTGTTCGCGTGGAACTGATGGCAATTCCAGGCGCCCTTCCACCAGACGCCGATTTTTGGAAACCATTGACCAACGAAGTGATAGTCCCGGATAGCGCCCGTGCGCGAGATCGGCAGCGGTTGCTTGGTCTCAAACTCTATTCTGAATTTGATCGACTGGCCGTTCGGAACGGGCTTCAGGGAGCGGATCTGGAAGACGGTCTGGTCGTCCACATTTCCATCGTCCGGCTGGATATAGTGGAACGTGTTTGTAATGTCCGCCTCGCCCCTCCCATCAAGGACGTTGATGCTCTTCACGTTGGTATACCCGTAGTCGTCCTGCTGCATCCCGGAGCGGCCGAGGTGCCAGCCGGACTCCTTCACATACGTACTGCGGTTGTTCTTCCACGCATTATGATACAGATGGAAGGGAAACTCCTGCTGGGCCCGGCCGGTCGTATTTCTCCACTCGAGGATCTCCCAGCCGCCGATGATATTCGTCGCAGTGTCGAGCTTGACGTCCATGGTGTAGTGGACGATGCGGTCGCTTTGCGTCGGGAGTTTCAGATCCTTATCCCGCGGTTCTGTCCCCCGCGTCAATTTTGGGATCGTTCGGGTGAAGGTCTGCTGTATGGAATCTGTCTTGGAAGGGGGAAGGCCGACGAAAGCAAGGATGAGGACCGCGGCAACAATGATGAACCCGTACTCAAGAAGCGTGATGACGATCTTTTTCATCGATGTCCTCCTGGACTAGGCATGAGGGTCACGGAAGATCCAGTGTTAAGGCGCAAAACATTGGCTCTGCTCAATCCCGTGAACCTCGCTTTTAGTTTCGAGACATATGATATGCTAGATTTCGGGGCGACAGAACCCCGCATGCTGGAAGAAACCGGCAGTAATAGCGTCATAAGGAAGATTATGAAATCAGTGCCTGGTTGTCGCAGGCGAGGAAACCCAAGGCACCCTATTCTGATACACGCTTACGATAGCTTTCGAGGTCTTCAGGTGTCATTTCCTCAGGTGGCACGAGTCGATACTGTTTCTCGCTTGAGATTGCAAGCCCCTTCTTTGTTCTCTCAAGCTCGAACATGGCGATTACGTCGTCCTTCAAGAACTGAGCAGCGATCGGCCGACATATCAGTTGCGGAAACTTTGCTTCGCGCATCGCGAAGTCTTGCTCGATTTGGACAGTGCCGATCTTATCTTTCGTTCCTTTGGCCTGCACAGGAATGACGTAATGTACTCCTTGACGGCTGCAGGCTCTTCGATGTCCCAGTGTTGTTTCCAAGCTTTGAAGCGATGGATGGCCTGCTGTCGTGAGAGGGCTGCGAAGATGGTTTTGCATTCACCCATCAGAGCCTTCCGGTTACGC
>Ga0315282_10006270_pt1 | contig 19987 bp, 17 predicted proteins | sample YL17G07_20_MG_FD_203693 | JGI IMG/M metagenome (GOLD analysis project Ga0315282, IMG submission 203693) | Sediment microbial communities from Yellowstone Lake, YNP, Wyoming, USA - YL17G07_20 | ecosystem: Environmental > Aquatic > Freshwater > Lake > Sediment | place: USA: Wyoming | collected... | reverse complement strand
GAATCTGACCCGAAATTGCTTGCGCCAACTGGATCCAATTGGCGAAATCAGAAGTAGTGTAAACCGGCAGCATTATGGTTACAAGAGTCTTGATGGCAAATGCTATCGTGATGAGAATCCATGACCTCTTTGAGAACAATGTCATTTACATACCCCGAAAAGGGTGATCTACAGAACCGGAGCTAACGAACCAACAGCGCACAAGATCCAAAGCGTAAATGAGGGCCAGTGCATAAAGCAACGTACTCACAATGAGAACCACGAAACCTCCGAACCGGTTCAGGAACATGTTGATCGAAAGCGAGTACCATAGCAAGTTCTGGCCCTTTAGCGCAAAGAGCAACATGCTATAGCCGCTGGGTGTTAAGAAGCCATTTGAAAGAAAGAACCAATCGGTCAATTGTAACCCCAATAGCGTTGTCAGAAGAGCCCCACGACGCTTAGAACAAGCCAGATCGAACATCAGGAACGGCAATGGCCACAAGAAATACTGTGGATAAGGGTCGGAGAATGCAAAGTATACGAGAAATGTGACAAGAACAGCAATTGCGAGATCCGATTGACGACGCCGAGCAGCTAAATACGTAGCTACATACGTGACAACGAGAACCACAGTCACGAGGCTAACGCGAGCTCCAGGAAGGATATTGAAGATGGAAGTCATCGGCTGGACTGTCGGACTGTAGTTTGTTAAAGCGGAAATGGCGAGCGCCCCAGAGGCCCAACTGAAGTATCCAATGAGCCCCAAACTCATGAATGCTACATGCGCTATGGTGAGTAACCATTTTCTCCTGACCTTTGGCAAGCAAACAATTAGGAAAACGGGAACTAGCAGAACCGGATAGAGTTTCACGGCAATTCCAGCTGCGAGCAGTGCAGCCGAGAGAACGGGTTTCCTGTACAAAACGAGCAGGGTAGCGACGAGAGTAAAGAAAGCGGCCAGAATATCGGGTACAGCCAATAACTCGACAGCGAAGATTGTGTATGGATTCAGAAACCAGGAGAGCGCTGCAAGGCGAGCTCGCTCCGCCGACGATGAACCTCGAACAACCAAATACAAAACGACGGTTGCAGCAACGTCGGTCAAGAATGCGGGTAATCGCGTCAGCGCCAATAACAACGAGAGTCCGCCGTTTAGCCTCACGAAGGGAACCGCCTTCAACCAATCAATCGGAATATTGGTTGAGGAAGTAAGCGACATCCATAGGAGCACCATCCCTTTCTCAACAGCTACCCACGGACCACCCCCACCCAATCTGCCGATCGCCATAAGGATAATTTCTTGAAGCTCGAAGCTCGATGGGACCAATGCGGCTGCGGACAGCTTGAATACCACGGCAGCAGCCATGAGAACCAAGAAAGCAATACGATTACGATACGCAAATGAAACTCGTTCGCTGATTGCCCTCCATCCACTTACCAAGTTCATCTGCCCTCTCCAGATCGATCGCTATCTTGCGTGTCGCATTTCACACCCACGACGAAGCCATCAGAGTTGTGCTGGCACTTTCAGTGAGAAGAGCCCATGGTGCTCATCGAGCCACTCAGAATTGTACCCATGCTCGGACATGTAGTGGATTAGCTCCTGTTTTCTGGCGAGGTCATGGAGTTCAATTATCCACGTTCTGATGCGAGGCATAATCGGTTCCGCTCCTTTCAGGACACGCCATTCCGCGCCTTCGACATCGACTTTTACCACATCAATAGCCTCGTTGGGTATGATCTTCGGGAGAGTGTAGACTGGCACCTTGATGGCGCGATCCGTGGGTATATGCAACCGCTGGTGCTCGTCTGGGGTGTACACATATTCTTCTTCTATGGTCCAATTGCCCGAATGCGCATTAGGCAACGCACTGCGAGAGAGGAGAGTATGGCCTTCACGGTCAGCGACTGCTGCTTTCACAACATGTATGTTCTTCAAACCCGCGCTATCAGCTCCCTGCCTGAGTTGCATGATGTTGCCTGGTTCAGGTTCGACGGCATAGACCATGCGAAAATTCTTTGCCGCAATGAAGCTATAGTAGCCTAGGATCGCTCCAATGCCTACAAAAATCTGACCCTTCAGCCGCCTAACACATCTCGTAACGCCCGGCTCCCACTCATGAGGTCGAGAAAACAATTTTGTCATGAATTCGGCTCGTTTTCTTGCTCCCAACGGGCGAAGCAGAATTCTAACGATGATGCGGAAGACCGTACTTGCACGATCCTTTATTGACGGTGCGCGGATGATCAGCCTGATCGTCCGATAAAATCGCCTATGGCTCAACTCACTTTTCATCCGCTTCAGTTTGTCTGCAATGAGGAGTCTCGCGCTCAACTAAAGTAAATTCGAGTCTATCGCCGTCACCCGTTGATATAAAGAAAGCTGAGCGCTTCTACGAGCCACGATAGTGATCGGAAGTATAGGCATGGTTGGGGAGTCCGAAGTGTTGTTCGTTCCTACGACTGTGTACGCCGCCCAATTTCCGTATCAAGCGCTAACAAAGCAATAGCATCGATATTCTTCCTGAGCCACAGCGTTAACTAGTGCGGCAGCGCTCTTCGTGATTGAAGATGTCCGAGTTGAATTTCAAAGAACATGTACCTATGGATCTGCGCATATTGATTCGACGTTGCCGCCGTCGTATGTCAACTAGGAGCATTCGTGCGCGAATTCGCGACTATGCCACTCTGTACTATTACAGGATCTTTAGGAGGGGAACCTTCTTACTAGATGGAACGAAGTATCCCTATTTCTATCATCTCTATAATCGCACGTGGATAAGTGAGCGAACAGTCGAGATTCCGATCGCTTCAAGGCTCATGCGTCAATATGACCCTTCCAAAATCTTGGAAGTGGGGAACGTTCTGTCGCACTATATGCGCATCAGTCACGATGTCTTAGACAAGTATGAGAGCGGGAGGGGAGTCATCAACCAAGACGTCGTGGAGTTTTCGCCAGAGAAAGTCTACGACCTGATTCTCAGTATCTCAACTATTGAGCACGTAGGCTGGGACACTTACGACGAGCCAAAAGATCCTGATAAGATAATTCAGGCAATTAGCAGACTCCACGGTCTCCTCGGCCCTGAAGGGAAGCTCTTTGCGACTTTGCCGCTAGGCTATAATCCATTCTTGGACGCTTTGCTGAAACGAGGAGAATTGCCCTTCACTATCAGGTACTGCATGAAAAGAATCTCAAGGGATAATAGGTGGGTTCAGGTTTCGTGGGAGGATATTCGCGATTCACGGTTCAACGAACCATTTCCTTGGGCAAATGGCCTAGTCATCTTGATATTGGATAAATCTCAGCGAGACTCACGCACTATCCAATGCCTTGATCATTAACTGAACTAGATAGCGCCGCAGACCAACTTTTCAGACGCGTCGATGCTCTAGGGCAATAAGTTCAGATCGGATCTTCTCCGTTTTCCGTCACGATGCGGGGGGCAGGAATTGGCACGATCAACTTCCCGCCGCCCTTCAGATACTCTCGTTCTTCAGATTTGATCTCATCTAGGAATCCATACGGCAGAACCAGGAAATAATCGGGGGTAGCCTTGCGGGCTTCTTGTTTCGAAATGATTGGAATACCTGTGCCGATAATCTTGCGTCCCCATTTGTCCGGGTTCCTGTCTGCAGCTGCAGTTATCATCTGGTTACTGAGACGGGCAAATTGCAGTATAGTATTTCCACGCGTCGAGGCGCCTAGAACATATATCTTCTTGCCTCTTCCGGTTTCATCGCTGACGAAGTCATGTAGCTTCGCGGCGATGAGTCTTACGTTGGCTGCAAACCTCGTGTAGGCGTCTATACTCTGAAGTCCATTTCTGATCTCGGACTTCATCAGTTCCTCTGCATCTTTCGTGGCAGGGCCTCCAACGGCGTGTCCTTTGTGCCTGATGTACGCTCTGAAGCTTCCACCGTTGACATCATTCAGTTCGACGTGAAACGCTTCAAGCCCGTTATTGTTGAGAAGAGACTGGAATGTTCGCAGTGAATAGTAGGCCAAATGTTCATGGCACACGTTGTCGAAGGTGTTTCGGTCCAGCATCGTACCCAGATAATTCATTTGGACTATGAAGACTCCTTCAGGATGCAAGACATTCTTTATGTCACTAAGGAAGGCGTTGGGGTCCTCTAGGTCATAGAACATTGCAATTGCGGTAATCACCATGGCTCTCTCGTTGGGAAACGTTCTCTTGAAAGCAGCAGCATTGAAGTAATCATTTATGATCGTTCCAGCGTCCTTCGCCATCTCAGCGAGATTGACGGCTGGTTCAAACCCAACAAATCTCAGATCTCGGCGACTGTAAGTTCGGAGCAGCGTCCCGTCATTGGCGCCAATGTCTACTACGATATCGCCCGACTTTAGTTTGATGATTTCTTCGGCTGACTTCGTGATGTCTGCGAGTTCGCGGCACATAGCGGGGCTGATTCCTGACCTATACCAGTATTTTCTGTACATGAGATCGCGAGACACGATGTGCCTGAGTTGGACTAGGCCGCACGCAGGGCATAGCACCAAATCCAGAGGTGCTTTGAAGTTCCCTGATTCCTGATCACTTTCCAGGAAATCGATAATGTATTGTTCACCAAGATCGAGAACGTCAACGAACTTTTCTTTGCCACATGCTATGCATGAATTCAACAACTTGAATGGTACATTGTTCTTCGCATTACTCAATACTGTTGACCTCGTTCTCGGCGTCCATGATGAATTTCCATATTTACTTTTCGAGGGACGAAAATGGATCTACTACTTTGTGAAGCTCCTTCTCAACTTCGCCCAGGTCTTTGATCGTGTTGACTGTTTTCCAGAAGCCCTGATGTCGATATGCGCGCAATTTGCCCTCATTGGCCAGTCGCGGAAATGTGGTTCTTTCTATGTCACCCACGGCCGGAATATAGTCGGTTATTTCCCGCTGAAGCACATACACTCCGACACTAACGTAGACAGATTGTAGGGTCGGTTTCTCGTGAAATCCGATCACGTCTGAACCATTTAGATCTACGACAGCGAACGGACTTGGTAGAGGAGAGACGGCGATCGTTGCAGTGGCTTTCTTACCGCTTTTGTGGAAATCTCCCAGTTCTTGCAGCCTAACGTTCGTGAGCTCATCTCCATTTATCCCAAAGAAAACTGAGTCATTGACGTGGCGTTCTATTGCAAGTCTGAAACCCTGCGCCGTACCGCCCTCGACGGTGTGCTGGCTGAATTCGATCTCCAGCCCAGGAGGGTGTCTGTTCAAGTATTCGACGATGCTCTCGCTCTTGTAGGCCACACCGATCACCGCACGACGAACTTCGTTTTGCTTCAGCCAAGTTAGTATCCAATCCAACAGCGGTCTGCCTCCCACTTCGACCAGGACTTTCGGTTTGTCATCAGTAAGTGGGCGCATCCTAAGGCCTGCGCCACCTGCAAGAATGACGGCAGTCTCGATTGTCATGTTACCTTCTACTCAGAGCACATCTTGGTCACGTTGCTTTCAGCTCGCACCAGTCTTGGGGGTAACAAGGGGTCTCCAGTAGTCCGCTACCATTCGAAGACCTTGTTCGAGTTGAATTCTGGGAGACCAGCCTACTGTCTCCCTGGCCTTCGCCGAATCGAGAACTATGTACGGCTGGTCTGAAACGAGTGGCCGCATGGGATAGCCAGGCGGATAGGCTCCGAATTCGATATTCTTAGAGTCAAAATGAAGAAGATCGGAACACATTAGAGCAAGCTGCCGATTCGAGATCCCCCTACCACTTCCGATATTGAAGACTTCACCGGGGGCGCATTCTTTCTCGGCTACTCTGGCGTATGCTTCCACATGATCCTCGACGTGGATATAGTCCCGTATTGAATCTGGGGCCCCAACATACACCTTATGTCCGCTTAGCATGGACGTAATCAAATATTCCATAATGAAACCCTTTTCGTATCTTCTTCCATAGCTGTTTGCTGGTCGCATGATCACGCAGTTAAGACCGAAGACGCGAGCGGCCATTCTAAGATACATGTCCATCGCCGCTTTGGAGACTGCGTATGGAGAACTGGGGTTCAGAGGCAGGTCTTCTTTGAATGGTCGTTCTGTTTGGATCCCATATACCTCAGCTGTTGAAGCTGTCAATAGCCGCCTTTTCTTGGAATCACTCAATTCCATCAGCGAGTGCACAATATTCATTGTGCCCACGAAGTTCACATCTTGATATTGGAAAGGATGCTCGAACGAATACCGCACGGGTGATAGAGCTCCCAAGTGGAAGACTATGTCTGGATTGGAATTGCGCAATACGTTCGCAACTGAACTTAGGCTTGTTAGATCTCCACTGATCAACGCCATCTCATTCTGAATGGACTCAATCGGCTTGAGATCGCGGCTCGCGCATGGACGAACCAAACCGAAAACGTCATACCCCTTTTCGACCAACCTGGCTGCAAGCCGACTGCCCACGAAACCAGTGACACCGGTCACCAAAGCAGTGGTAACGCAATAGACCTCCATGTGATTCTCGTATCTAACTGAGTTTTCCCAGTATCCCAACGTCGCATTAAGAGTTCCTGTCGTTCATATGAATACCCGCTTGCAGCTAGACAACTGCATAATCACTAATTGGCTGAGAAATCCAGGAAAACAATACTAGAACCGTCTGATTGTCCGTAAGAGGACACTCGCAACGTAGCGTATGGGTGGGTCGTAGGCTCTTGCGGCTTCAAAAATGCTGAGCCAGAGCGCCTTGTATTTCCAATAAAGCAAAAAGAATCGAGGGGCTGAGAAATACTCTCTGCCGGGCGTACTCTTTTTTGTGAGCATCTGAAGTATCAAAGGCCCAGAAGACGTCAAAAGATATTCGCGGCATCGGTAGATCCGAGCCGGATCAACGCCCATGAGCTCATAGAAGTCCAACACGTCATTTAATCGGACTAGCCGGATCATGCTCGCAAGACCCCACCATTCTCTTGCACCTTCGACCACAACAACCCAAGGCTTTCCGATGTAGTATGCTTTCTTCCCAACCAAAGCGGATCCCAAGATCTTGACGTGCGGGTATGTCGCATCAAGGGATGACCCGAATTCGCCGCGCTCAAGTGTCCTAGAATATCTTGACCAGAATGACTGACGAGTGACCGTCGGCTGCATGCTAGCTAGGAACGTCGTGCTTATTTTGGGGTCGATAAGTTCCTCCCACTTAGATACATACCGCTCAGTTGGATCTTCATTGCCTAGGGGTAAGTCATCAGGAAGATCCTTGCTTAAGGCAGGAGATGCCAGTCTTCTTAGTTCTTGCACAGTAATATGTGAAAAGTTCACGTAGACATAGTCAACCTCTGGGTGCTTCTTCAACACTTGGAGCACCTTCTTAACAGCGCCCGGTCTTGCAAGATCATCGTCGCCGAGAGTCCAGCAGAATTGTCCTTTTGCCAGCAGAGTCGACAGCACTATGTTAGGACACAGTCCGACGTTTTTCGCGTTTCTGTTGTATCTAATCGGAGAATACTTGCTTGCCAACTTCACAACCTGTTCTGTGTCGTCGGTAGAAGCATTGTCTGACACTATGATTTCCACTTCAGCGCCCAATTCGCCCGCTTGCGGAGCTAGTGACAAAAGGGCAGACCGTAGTAGATCTGCTCGATTGTGGGTAGGTATGCATATAGACAGCAGAGGTCTGCTCGAGGTTCACACCCTCCCTCTTGCCCTTTCCATTAGGAAGGCTCGCGTAGTCTCAATTGATCTTCTTGAGGAGTACGTTCATCAGACATCGCGGTACTTCTACAGGATCGACTGTGATCGAATTTCAATGAGTTCCCTCTGCTAACCGCCACAGAGACCTCCGGGCATCTCTCTGCAATCAGAAGTTGATTCCCCGTCTCGGTGTCCCGATGTATCCACCTCCAAGAAGTGCCAGCATTTTGTCCTCCAATTGATCTACCTCAACCTTCTCGGCGTCGGTCATCAGTCCCTTAGATTCGGCCAATCTACGCAAGATTCTCACAATAAAAAGCAGAACAGGAAAAGACACCTCTGTCTCTTTGCCAGGAACCACTTTGTAATTGTAGGGGTTTGCCTCCATCGATATGTCAGTCTCGCTGCTGAAAAGCCGACTTCGCTTGAGGTGGACCCATCCTACCGCAATAGAGAGCGGCACTCCTATGACGGTCGCCAACACAGCAAATGGCACGAACTTCGGAAAAAGGTCAAGCAGTGAGGGTATGTTCTTGATAGCCAGATAGTAGACGGTGACGAGTGTTGATGCGTATCCCAAAAGAAACGTCAGGTAGGTCGAGTATCCTAGTCTGAAGTAATACCACGCTCTATATGGTAGCCTACTTGCTGCTTTCAGATTCAAGTGCATCGACGCTAAGAGTTGTAGACGCAATAGATAAGCTCTTAATTCTATCACGCCCCTGCGATTGCGTCAGTGGTCTTTCTTCGAATCCATTCACGTCACATTATACCATTACCTATTTCCAAAGCCCTATTCCAGAGTATACATCGATTCACACGTACTTCAACCAGCAACATCAACCGAAATGGGAAATGACGTGCTTATGAGGCGCGGTAGCAAAGAGGTTTGTCAGTTCCTACACAACTCATGGGTGGCCACTTGTTGAAGGCCAAGATGCGTTACTATCAGAAGGTTCTGAGGTCGCAGCTCAGCGACGCGATCTATGGGCACGTTGCACCCTTTCTTGCACCAATAGTAGAGCACATGGCGAGGACCGGAAACGGAACCGACGCTTGCTTACGACGTGGATGCCTTCCAATGCGAGTACATTTCTACTCGCCGGTGCCCGATATTGCTGAACTGGAAAAGCGCAAGGTCTGGGACCGTCGGAGCCAGCTGGTCGGAATTGATTTCCGAGCGGACACACAAATACAGCTATTGAAGGAGTTGGGAGAGGATTTCGGTCAAGAGTGCAACTGGCCTGCCTTGCCTACGAGTAATCCGATGGATTTCCACACCGAGAATCAATCGTTCAGTTACGAATGCGCTGCGAGTACACATTGCATGATAAGACGTTTCAAGCCTAGAAAGGTCATCGAGATAGGATCGGGAAATTCCTCGAAAGTCATCGCAGCAGCGCTTAAACTCAACGCTCAAACAGGTACGGAGGGGGAGCATACGATTATTGATCCCGACCCTAACCCGATCTGCCGACTCCTTCCGGATTCCAAAGTCGTTGCGGAACGAGTCGAAAACCTAGACGTGAAATTTTTCGACCAATTGAAGAAAAACGATATCTTGTTCATCGATTCTGGCCACACCGTAAGAATCGGTGGCCACGTGAATTTCGAAATTCTAGAAATCCTTCCGCGATTGACAGACGGATAATTGTCCATTTCCACGACATACCATTGCCGTACGAATACTCTAAGACGTATGCTACTAATCCTCGATTTCGCGTGTTCTGGACCGAAGCATATCTCCTACAAGCGTTTCTATGTTTCAATAACGAGTTTGAAATATTGCTGGGCATGTCATACCTAATGCAAGATCACCCTGATGTCTTTAGAGCCGCGTTCCCGCTGTATGATCCGGCAATCCACAAGGCTGGCAGCGGCAGTTTCTGGGTTAGGCGGAAGCTTCACGGGTGAGCGATGAGTTGCTCTGCCGTCAGCAAAAAAGGAAAAAAGCAGCGGTGTTAGCCTGAAGCTTGGAGCGCCTTTTCGTAAACCCGTTCAATTCTCGGCGTTATCTTGTTCCAAGACAAGTTGCTTGCCGTCCGACGAGCTTTCCCGCCAATCGCTCGTCGCTTTGAAGGATTCCTCACCAACTGCAGGGCTGCTCGATACAGGCTGACCTGATCATCTGGTGGAACTATCACAGCGTCCTGTCCTTGGTGGACATACTGGACCAATCCGATCTTTGAAGTGCAGATCACGGGTATGGCATGGGACATCGCCTCTAAACAAACCATGGAGAGACTGTCTACAACGCTTGGGTGGATGAGAATGTCTGTGAGAGAATAATATGCGGGCATGTTTTTTGGTGGCACTTCACCCACTATCCTCACGGCGTCGCCCAAGTTCTCTTGTCTGATTGTTTGTCGAATCCTCCCTTCAAGGGGACCTCTGCCAACGATTAGTAGGACAGCATTAGTCATCCCGTTCCGATGAAGCTCCCCCAGAGTTTTGATGGCCATCTCTATTCTCTTCTCGGCCACAAAGAAACCAACTGTCAAAAACACCAGTTTCCCGCGCACAAAATCGGCGATTTCAGGAGGTATTGCCTTACGTGAGATCCTTTGTTGCAGAGTAACACCGTTAGGGATTATTTCGAAACGCCGGATCACATGGTGGTCCTTGTACGATTGCGCTGCGAGATTCGACACGGCGATCAGTTGGTCTGTTGCATTCAGGTTGTCGATGGCTCTGTCTACGCTCCTTCTGCCAAACAATATCTCGTGATATGCACGAAGGCCATGTAGCGTGAAGACTGATGGAATGCCAAGTGCTCGCCCGATCCTAGCCGCTTCATCTCCTACCAAGACTTCGTGACCATGAACCAAAGAGAATCGATACCGTTCATGCAATCTACGTGCCAAGTTACAGGCTTCGCGGCTTGTGAACAGTTTGTCAAGAAAGACAGTGGCGCTCAAGAAGAGTCTTTGACTCACCCTCGCCGGCCATGTCAGCCAAAACCGTTGATACGGAATTGAATAGACATGAACTCTACCCTGGAATTGGTGGATTGGCTTGAATTTTCGCTGACTAAGTGTGGCGCCATATGTCGTTATGACGACCACATCATATTTGGCCTTCAAATTGCGTACTTGTTCAGCCACAAAGGTTCCAAGAAATGAAGTTGCAGAGTTAGGATAGAGATGCGTCAGTATTAGGATGGAACGTTTTTGAGCTGCTTTGCCCCTTGCAATCTCATGGGACAGCTTTGTCTGACCGCCTTAGGAATCTAGGATACCATCGTGCTGTGCAAGTCTGGTCCCGAATGCAGAGTCTAGTACGTGGATGAATCTTGGTGCAGTTTTGGTTGCGTCGTGATTCTTGTAAAAGGTTCTTGTGGCGTTTCTCACGAGGCGTAGGGCGAGACGTCTGTCAGCAAGCAGTTTCAGTACGCTATTTCTGAGCTTCTGGATGTTTTCTTCGTCAACCACTAACCCGAAGCCCTCTTGTTTGGCATACTGATTTACCCAAGCATATGGGGGAGCGTGGATGAGGATAGGTCGGCCTGAGGCTAGGTAGTCGCTAAGCTTTCCAGGTGTCGCGGTAGCAATGATATCAGGGCTTGCTGTGTTCCAGGAGAGAGGCAGATACAGTATTGATGCACCGCACTGTATTCTTGGCATTTCAGATGCAGGTGCGGCGCTTATTCGAATGTTGTTTCGATTCGCGATGTGCTTGAGTATGGAATGTGGGGGATTTGGAACGTAGAGGTCAAGGAGTATTTCCGGATCACGTAGTTCATCCATAGCCTGGATTATGTTCAATAGGCTCTGCTCTTGGGCCCAATACGCTGACCCTGTGAACACGATCCTGTAGGGACGCATGGCCGCATAGGGAGTCCTCAGACGCTCGTACTGGGCTGGGAATATTGAATTGTGCAACAAGAAGGGTTTGATCGTGCGTCCATAGCGCAGCCGATAGTATTCTCTTATGCCTTCATTGGTCAAGAAGACAGCTGCCGCTCGTCTGAAAATGAGAGGCTCTAATGTTCTAGCGAGACAGTTTTCAATAATGCCAAGATTGTTCCCGAGATAGAGATCAAACAAGTAAATCACGTAAGGAAGTCGACATAATTTGGAGAGCAAATAAGTGGATATCAGGGCAGGGCCGGTGTCCGAGATTCCAACAACGCCACGGATGTTTCTGCGCTGGGCGATGAAGTGTCCCAGCAACACCATCCTTCCAATCGTTGCGTAAAATCGCACTAAGGAGCGCATGACACGATATCGGGAAATTGCAAATCTAATGAGCTGTCGACAGTAGCCAACGAAACGAGTGTGCCTTGCCCAGATCTTGAACCGCGATTCATGTCGTGAACTGCTGACTGAATCTTCTGTACTAGGGGGAGGGATGGTCACAGAGAATGCTGGGGTCCCGTTCTGGTCGCAATAGAAATACTCCCCCGGGAGAGGTTCGCGAGCAGGATGTCTCTTTGTTGATTCATGGGTAGTGAGAATACAGTACTGATCCGGCTTGAGGGCGGATAGGAGAGCGTAGAGGTTCTGAATCCCGCCCAGGCGGTGAGGGGCCACTGAGGATATCACAAGAATTTTTCCTGGCATGTTACTCCCTGGTAGACTTCGCCTAGTCCGTTCCACTATTCTCTTCTTAGTGCGAATGATCGGCGCGAGCTTTGAATTCATCTTCACAACCGATCGTAAGTCCGTGTTAGCATACTCTCGCGAGCTTCTCAGTATGACTACAACCTAGAGAAAAGGCAGGTGCCCCAATAGAAGACGAGCAACGGAATGGCTCACTCCTTCGACCAGATACTCTGCTGGCACTCTCCAAGTCCTGCTTCGTGAGCCAACTACATTTACACATTTCAGAATGTTCTCCGGTTCTATCCCACTAAGTATGTTGCTACCGCAGTCAAGGGTTTCGGGGCGCTCCGTTGTATCCCGGATAGTCACAGCGGGGACATGAGAGAGACAGCATTCTTCTTGCACGGTGCCGCTGTCCGTAAGAACACAATATGCCCTCTGCTCAAGGTGAATGAAATCGAAGAATCCCAGGGGCTGGAGAAATCTGACCTGAGCATTGTCGACCACTATTCCGGCTTGAGCCATTCGCTTTCGCGTGTGCGGATGGAGGCTGCACGCAACGGGAACACCGAATTTCCTCTGAACCAGGTCGAGGGCTTTTGCCAATGATCGCAGTCGATGCTCAACATCTACATTCTCCGACCTATGCATTGTAACCAAGAAATACTCGTTAGCGTCAAGACCCAGCTCTCTCAGAGCTTGAGATTTCTCGATATCCATCTTGTAGTGTTGTATGACTTCGTGGATGGGATTACCTATGACATAGGTTCGGTTCAGGGCGAAACCTTCTCGAACAAGGTTCTGACGGCTTCGCTCTGTGTAGGGCATCAATACATCACTGCTCTGGTCAATGATGCGCCGGTTCAACTCTTCCGGCACTCGGTCATCGAAACACCGGTTGCCGGCTTCCATATGGTACACTGAAATTGCCATTCTCTTTGCCACTATGGCCGAAAGCCCACTATTAGTATCTCCCAGAATCAGCAGCCGATCTGGCTTCTCCCTAGCGAGCGCCTCTTCACAGCGGCGCAAGATCTCGCCTGCCTGTTGCCCAAAGGATTTGCTTTCCACTCCGAGGTAATGATTAGGTTTTCGAATGCCTAATTCTTGAAAGAATATGTCACTCAGCCGTGGGTCAGAGTTTTGACCAGTGTGAACCAGCACGTGATCACATAGGGTGTCCAAGGTCGAAATTATGCGACTCAGTCGCACGATCTCGGGCCTAGTTCCCAGAATCGTCATTACTTTCATTTGGACCTAACAGCTCTTTTCACGAAACCAGCGTCGGACAATATTCGTTGGAGGCGTGGGAGATCCACAAGTTCGTTGGCCGAAGAATACTCATGCTCGACCGTAGGCAAGTGCTTACGGAGTCTCAGTTCTGGAACTATGGGCTGTACAATGAAGTGATCGTTGGCATCTACCGTGCGGAAAGCTTCCTCCTCAGATATCAATATTTCATGGATCTTCTCTCCTGGGCGGACACCTACTATTTCGGTTGGCAAGTCTAAATCGCCTTTGAGCACACTTGCAATGTCCAGTACCTTCGCTGATGGTAGTCTAGGAATAAGGATCTCGCCTGGACCACAGTGTTGTAAAGCCTTGTAGATGACGTCAACGGCTTGCTCGATTGACAGGAGGAAGCGAGTCATATTTGGAGAGGTTATAGTGATGGCCCTTCGTTCTTCGATCTGCTTAAGAAATAGAGGGATTATGGACCCTCTAGACGCCAGAACATTCCCGTATCTTACGCAGATGAACTTAGTACTCGGAACTGTAAGGTTTGCTGAAGTCAGAATTCGTTCCTGCAATGCTTTCGTCATGCCGTACACGTTGACAGGCTTGCAAGCCTTGTCAGTTGAGATCCCAATAACTATCTCAACGTCATTCTCTGTCTCCTGCAGCGCACGGACAAGGTTCTGAGCTGCAATAGTGTTGGTCAAGATGGCTTCGTGCGGAAAGTATTCGCAGGTAGGAACTTGCTTCAGAGCTGAGGCGAAGATGACAAGGTCTACGCCCTTCACAGCAGCCGCGAGCGACTCGTATGAACGAACATCGCCGATGATAAATCCCAGCGTCTTCTCTCGTTGTCGGTAAATGGCCTCGTCTGTCGCCGCCGGAGCTTTCTGGTATTCAAGCCGCATTTGGTGTTGTTTGTCCTCGTCGCGCGAGAACACCAGAACTTTCTCCGGAACTCCCATCTCCCCGCTGAGAATACGCTTGACGAGCACGCGACCCAATGAGCCCGTGCCTCCGGTTACCAAGATTTTCTTCCCGTCAAATAGCTTGATGCTACTCAAACTCTCCCTTCCCTCCTTAAGTCCTGAGCTAGCGTGTCAATCATGCTATCCCATGAAGGAATTTGAATGTGACACTCATTGCGGATCAATGTTGAATCCAAGCTCCTATCCAGACTTACACTCCCATATGGCACTATATTTATTGGGAGCCTGCAAGCGTCACGCACTCTCTCAAGTAGAGCGTACTTACTCAGAGGTTCTGAACTCAAATGACGCAATCCAGAGATGGATGATTGCGTCACGATATCTAAAATCAAGGCTGCAAGCGAGCGTGTGTAGAACCCGCTAAACACGGCATTCGTAAAACCGCGTACCGTTGTCCCTCGCTGAGCAAGAAACCACTCCAACAACCCCTGACACTTGCCAAGCTCTGGTCCGAACATTGAAGTTCGTATGACCAACACGTTTTCTTCGCTCGGTTCACCCATTAACTTGCTTAGACCGTAGAAGTCTATCGGATCAGGTTGATCTGATTCCTTGTAGCGTCCAGTCTTACCCGAAAAGACGCAGTCCGTGGACAGGTGAACAAGACGAATACCCAACCTTTGACAATCGCGAGATAGCAGATGCGGAAAAAGCGAATTAGTGTTGATCGTCTTGACAGGATCGTTGATTTCGGATGATTGTTTCACGATTCCAACACAATTGACGACCACTTCCGGATGAACTCCAGTCAAGACGGCAGAGACCGTTTCGTAATGCTCCGCATCGACTCCAAGGAGTACTTTTTCTTTGGGAAAAAGCTCCTCAAACCCATGAGGGATACGCCGAACGGTGGCATATGCATCAATTGACTTCTTTCTAGCCTCCTCCCACAGAATGTGACCAAGCATTCCATTTGCTCCTATTATCAGGAGTCTCATAGCGATTCCGCTAGACGTATCTGGGAGGATGCATTAAACAGATCGTACGCGGCAATGTTCTGTGGCATTTGGTTCCGTGCCCACCAGTCTGATGCTTTGATATCGGACTGCTGAGAAAACGATAATTGAATATTCGTCCTATCGCACTGCGAAGCGCCACTAGTCGAATGTTGTTTGAGCGCCGAGTCGGATCAGATGGTTGTAAAGGAGAACATCGATACTTGCTCTTTGTCTCGAGTTGTCAACGGCAGCCTGCGCGGTCTGGTCGTGACGCTGCCCTCACATAGCTATGGTATCTCCACAAGTCGGGGTCACTCATGCTAGGATCATGGGTGCTCGCTGGGTATTTTCTCGCGATAATTCGGGACAGATGCAATCACTAGTTGACCCTCAGAAATATCCATGGCTTCTAGTCAATCGCGCACTCGACCCTGTGACGAAACATGGCAGGCAGCATAACAGTAAGGTTGTAATGAAAGTGCTCAGATATTACAGTGAGGCTGTCCATGTGAAGGGAGATCCGGATGCCTCGCATTTTGATCGTGGGTTCTCCATGGCTGGAATTCATCGCAGAACTCCTGCGAGGACAGGGGTGCGAAGTCACGCGCATCTCACCGAGGAAGCACAGTAGCTATCTTAGTGAGATTGCACATCACGAAATAGTCTATGGCGAGTATTTGATGAATGCTTCCCGTCCAATGAAAATAGCAAAATGCCTCGGTAAAACTACGGTTATGCACATTATTGGTACCGACGGCTTTCGCTTCGCTGACGAGAAATACTCATTGCCATGGTTGTCGTGGGTTCTGGGACTTAAGATGACTGACCATATTTTGTACGCGGACGGTAATCTAGCGCGATTGATAGGGTTCCCTGGCAAAGTTATCCCCTATCCTATTGACACAGGATTATTTGTTAAACAAGAGTACGATGGGGAGAAACGCGATGTGCTCTATTACGTTCCAGATGCACGTGCATATTACCGACCGGAGTGGATAGTCAACTACGCGAGAGATAATCCGCAACTGAAGATAACAGTGCTAGGAAACTTGTGTACCGATAACATACCTCGGAACATTGTCATAGCACCGTTGGTTGAAAGACATCAAATGCCTCAGATATACGCGAGACACCGTCAATTAATCCGGATGACAACTCACGACGCGGCATATCCTAGAATGCTGTACGAAGCACTACGCTGCGGTCTTGATGTGATATGGAATGGAAAGCGCGTTACTGGAATCCCACGTGAAATGATGCCGGAATACTTCGTTCGCAAATTCTCGGAATACGTACTTGCATCCCAATGAGAAGATTCCTCAAAGGGCAGATGAACCGCACTGGCTGAAATGCGTCTGCTTCTAGTAAATCCAAGGTTTCTCGGCAGTCGTGATGGGCCGCCGAATTGCGACATAAACCGACACACCCCACAAGGCGCTTTCGCTTGTCGTCGGGCGATGGGACCTAGGTCAGACCATAAATTCGAAGACCCCGGTTCAAGGGTACTCCAATGCAGCAAATTGCTGCTTTATCAATATTGAGTTAGCAAACCAAGAAGTCGTGCGGTTACGTAATCATTGTCGAGAGGTTCTGAAGCATAACCAATATGTTCCCATTCATACCCTCGCTGAACACAACGATCAAACCACACGAGAGAGCTTATGAGAATCGCCAGACGTAGGTTGCATATCACCTGGCAGAGCATTATGCCTAACGCCCAGTACTACGTTTGTCTCATAACAAGAAACGGGGCCGCGACAATTGGGGCGACTCTTGATTCCATTATGCGGCAAACGATTCCACCGGCGTTGGTCATAATTGTGGACGACGGTTCCACAGACAAAACTCCGTCTATCATAAGGACCCGTAAGGCCTCCGAAGCAACCGCTTTACATATGATTAGACTTGCCGATAGAGGCTATGACATTCGCCGGGTCCCTGAAAACATAAACCGGGCCTACTCTTACGTTGACGAGAACAATCTCTCCTTTCAGTACTCGATGATCAGCGGAGACGACTGCATCTACCCTAGCGATTATTGTGAGTACTTGCTCTCCAAATTGGGATCAGACTCGAAGCTTGCTGTGGTGAGCGGTGACTGGGGTTCCCATTCTTCCGGTATGAGAAAGCCACCACAGGGATCTGGGCGTTTCGTCCGCGAGAGTTTCTGGAATTTGGTCGGTCGACGGTACCCAGTTAAGTACGGATGGGAGTCATGGTTGATTTTCAAAGCTCAACAGCTGGGTTTCCGGGTTGCTAACTACACGAAGCTGAGATACACGCACTTGCGTCAAATTGGAAGTAGCCATAAGTTTAGTCACTGGGGGATCGAGATGCGAAGCCTTGGGTATCATCCGCTGCTTGTTTTGTCACGCTTCGGCAGGAACATAATCCTACACAATGAGCCGATCACACTAGTTGGCAACATCTCTATGCTAGCGAACTACCTTCTGCCACAACTATATCGCGATGACCCCTACTTTCAATACTTCGACAAAGATCTGCGAATGTTCGTGAGGAATCACCAAGCGCATAGAATTGTTTCGACATGGGACAGCCACCTGGCGCGCTCATTCCTATTCGCAACTGCAAAACTGTTGGGTCAATTGTACAAGATTTCTTAGATCCGCACTGACCACGGTAGAAAGAGTACATCTATGCGACTCGATAATTAGCCCTCTGGGCAGTTTTTCGCATCGCGCTTTGATGCCATTATTAGAACAGCTAAAATACCTTGGAGTTGATGACCGCAATCCAGGCAATCGGCAATGGAACGGATCAACATCCTTCACGACTTCGATAACCCACATATTTCAGGAAAATACGCTTTACGGAGAGGCGTGAAGCTGATTATCTACGCGGTCTCGAAGAAGTTCCCCCTGCTCAGACGATTTGCCAAAGACATCTACACCGAGACATACTACAACTGCAAGACATTGGCAATATTAGACAGGTTGCTTGGAGTCCGTAGTGCTTTTGGACTCAAGGACGAAGTCCTTCAAGCCTTTCCCAGCCTTAGGAGTGAGTTGTCTGCGATGGGATTCCCTGTACACAGACATTATCACATCTCAACTGAGGATGTGAGATGGGACCCTCCTCTCGATGTGGAGAAAGAGGCATGGTTCTTCGATCAGGAATTCAGTAAGAACACGACAATCAAAAAAGGCCTGAAATGGGCTGTTTTTCATGCTGATTACCCTCAATTGCTTTCGGCCTACGTGAATTTCTTGTCGCAGGCCAAAGCCATGGACAAGCTCTAGTCGTCGCTTCAATCAATCTGACCGATCGTCGAACTTCAGTCAAGCCAGCCCAAGCCAATCCGGTGAGATCACCAAGCCTTCCCAAAGACTTTTGTTTAGAGAGAAGTTCAGTCGCCGCGATCTAGTTGCCGCGACTTGCAATGGCTCAAATAAACGCTACAGTAGGCGACTTGGAAGGCAACAAGCAGCTGATCATTGATTACGGGCGCAAAGCTATCGATGGCGGAGCTGATATCATAGCCTTTCCTGAGATGGCCATGACGGGCTACCCACCTCTCGACCTACTCCCTCCGCGCGAGGTGAGATCACCTTCGGGCACACGAAGACCAGAACAGGAAGAGTTCGTTAGACTGAACAAAGAGTACCTGCGTGACGTGGCAACTCAATTGGCTCAAGTCACGTCAATCGTCGGCTTCGTCGACTACGATGATCGCAACTTGTACAATGCAGCGGCAGTTATGAGAGGTGGGCGAATCCATCACATATGCCACAAGACGCTGCTGCCAACTTACGATGTCTTCGATGAACAGAGGTACTTTACGCCTGCAACCACAAACGACCCTATCCAAATCGAAGTCAAGGGGAAACAGATGACCATTGGAGTATCGGTCTGTGAAGACATTTGGGATGAGGAAGTTGGATATGCGGTCAAGGTTGTGGATTCGCTTGGTTCACATGGCGCAAGGATGATCATTAACCTGAACGCGTCACCATTTCACGACAAAATCCGTGACGCACGCCTTCGAATCCTCAAGCGGAAGGCGACGAGGCTGGGCGTTGCGATCCTCTATGTGAACCTAGTGGGGGGACAGGACGAGCTGGTCTTTGACGGCCAAAGCCTTGCGGTTGATCGGAACGGTCGCTTAGTCGGAATCGGGCGCCAGTTCGAAGAAGACCTTGTCATCGTAGACCTAGACACGAACGGAACTGGTCTGACCGAGGTTGCGCCAACTGCTTACAATCGTGAGGAAGAGATGTTCAACGCACTCGTTCTTGGCGTAAGGGACTATTTCAGAAAGACGGGGTTCAGTCGAGCCCTAATTGGACTGAGTGGTGGAATCGATTCGTCCCTTGTCGCGGTCATAGCTACAACTGCGCTCGGTAAGGAGAACGTAACAGGCGTTTCTATGCCCTCCCGCTATTCAAGCGACCACAGCAAGGATGATGCGGCAGAGCTGGCAAGGAATCTCGGGATAGGATATCTGACCATAACTATCGAGTCGATGTTCCAAGCCTACGAGCAGCAACTCAAATCCCGCTTTCAAGGACGCCCGCCCGACCTAGCCGAGGAGAATCTTCAACCCCGAATCCGCGGCACTATCCTAATGGCTTTGTCCAACAAGTTCGGCGACCTGGTTTTGGCTACGGGAA